>Ga0208693_1000215_pt1 | contig 48254 bp, 42 predicted proteins | sample AD_UKC071_MetaG_FD_184438 | JGI IMG/M metagenome (GOLD analysis project Ga0208693, IMG submission 184438) | Active sludge microbial communities of municipal wastewater-treating anaerobic digesters from USA - AD_UKC071_MetaG (SPAdes) (version 2) | ecosystem: Engineered > Bioreactor > Anaerobic >... | reverse complement strand
TCGTTAGCCATCCCCTCTTTGTCATAAAGAACTTTATAATAAGCGTAGCCGATATCTCCTTTGGTAAAAAGATTGCGATAAATATAGTTCTTCATTCGGTACTTCTCCCTGTGTTCTTGTAATTTAGCCGTCCCATTACTATTAGCCGCTAGGATATCATAATCACAATATTAAACACTTACCCACATATAGATATTTTAAATTTTTCGCTCCGAGCAAAAAATTACTTCATTGGTTATTCTTCCTTTCTGAAAACTGGACTAACCGTATACATTATAACACATGAAAAGGCCATTTTAAAGAAATATTTAGTTTTTTCCCGAAAATTGTCGATTTTAAACGCGTAAAAAAAAATCCGCTATTCGCGGATTCAGTCCTCCCTGACAATTTTGACGATGTCTTCCGGCTTGGCCGCCATGTATTCCGGGTTCAAGGCGAGCAGTTCGCTTTCCGTCCTGAATCCCCAGGATACGGCGATCAAGGGTATGCCGGCGGCGCGGGATGTGAGAATATCGATTTCCGAGTCTCCGACATAGAAGATCCGGTCCTTGTTAGCGTCAAGCCCCAGTTTATGAATGGCAAGGTATAAACTGTCCGGAGCCGGTTTCGGCATTATTCCTTCCTGGTTGCCGATCGCGACATCGATAATATTGCTAAAAAACTCGTCCCGCAACGCGTCGACGCCTTCTTGAAACTTGTTTGAAACGATGGCAAGCGCCGCCCCGGCTTTCTTCAGTTCTCTAAGCGCTCTCAAAACGCCGGGATAGGGGCGCGTTTTATTTTTTATGTTGCGGCGATAATGCCCGCAAAAATATTCAAAGCGTTCTTTGAAATCGTCCGGGGAAATATCTTCCGGCAAAGCCCTCTGCATCAGTTTTTTGATTCCGCCGCCGACAAAACTCTTAATTTCCTTTAAGTCGCGCGGCGCGTGACCGTATTGACGCAGGGTCGCGTTGACGCTGTCGGCCAGGTCCTGCAAAGTATTAAGCAAGGTGCCGTCCAGATCGAAAACAACGCCGGTTTTCGGTTGATTTGCATCCATTCCTATTCACTCCTCACAAATTATTAGATATTATACCACCGCGGCATTAAAAAGTCCAATAAAATAACGGTAAATTTTGTTTATTAATTGACGGAAGCGATAACGCGAATTTCCCCGGGAAGCGGGATAGACCAAGCATTATCATTGGAAAATTATAGAATATTATACCACGGATAAGCGAAATGTCAAATAAAACCGCCCCCGTTTTGTTTCGTAGAAGCGTCTTTTTTTATGCTATAATTATATTATCCCGGGGGAATTATATGCGAAAAAAATTGGAAGATATAATTAAAGAACTAAAAAAGAACGACCATTCCCGCTTTGACAGCTTTTACGAACTTACGAGCAGTCACGTTTTCTATATCGCGCTGGCGATCGTGAGGGATGAGAGCTTGGCCGAGGACGTAATGCAGGACTCATACCTTAAAATCCTTAAAAGCGCGGCCGCGTACAAACCCGGAACCAACCCGCTCGCGTGGATCCTCACGATTACCCGCAACACGGCAATCAACGTTTATAACCGCCGAAAGCGCGAAATCGTTATCGACCCGAAAGCAAAAGAGTTCGCGGGATTGACGGAAGAAAACAGGGACACCCCCCTCATTGACTTGATGAACCGGGTGTTAAAACCGAAAGAAAGGGAGCTTGTCGTTCTCCATGTTATTAATGGGTTAACGCACCGGGAAATCGCGAAAGTATTAAAACGGCCGCTCGGCACCGTTCTATGGCAATATAACCGGACGATCAAAAAACTGCGGGAAAAGGCGGGTGAGGAATATGAATAATAAGAAAAAAGAAAATATCTTAAACGCGTTAAAGGAAGAATTCGCTGCGCTCTCCGTTCCCGACGTTCGCGAGGCGGTGCTCAAAACCAACGCGAGCGCGAATGAGACGGAGACGCGCCCCTGGCCGCGCCCGACGTTAATCGCTTTTTTCGCCGCGATAGCCCTTTTTATCGCGATCGGCGTCTTTTTTCATATAGCCGCTCCCATGGTTGAATATTACCCGGAAAATGAAAAGGAAGTTTTCGCGTTCGAAGCTTTTTCAGCCGCGGCGATAATGCCCGACGAAACGGATTTTGGTAATCTCTCTTTTCCGCTCGCGGCCGAGCGGAAGCCGGAAATCGCGGAGGATATCGATTATATCCACAAATACATATATTTAATCGAAGGCGCTTTAACTTTGCCCGATAAGCTCGCGATCGAGCCGCTTAACAATTCCGCGTTCGCCAATTACGAGTTCCAAGAAAGAATCGTCTTAAAAACGGCGTTTTCCGACTTCGCGGAATATGAAATGTATTATAACCTGACCGAGGCTGGCGATGATTGGAATGCTTCCGGAATAATCGTCCGCGCCGGCAAGCAATACTCGTTTACCGCCGAAAAAAAGACGAAAAATAAGAAAACCAGCATTACCCTCGCCGCCAGTCGCGACGATGATAACGGCGTTACGATCCGGCAAAACATTTCGGAAGCGAAGAACGTTTATCATATTAGAGTTCGCGAGAACGCCGAGGAAAGGGAAGCGATCTTGCGGATGAAGAAAAACATCCGCCGTTTTGAAATCGAAATCACGGTCGATAACAAAAAATTTATCTGTTACCGCCGGAAAGACCTGATCAGGATTGAGGCGCGGCACCGGAAAAAAGTCAACATCGACATCAACAAAAACATGGAAAACGGCGAGTACGAATACCGAAACAACCAAAACAAAGACGTTACCCGAAAAAAATCCAAAGATAAGAAAGATCAGCGCGATTGAACAAAAAGCGGCGATGCCTCTTCGCATCATCGCTTTTTTTATTTTTCCGTCAAACACTTGATTCTTGTCAGGTAATATTTTTCCTCCCTTATCATATGGTCAAGAATTAGCGGAGAAAACGTCCCGGTCGTGAACAACTTGCATTCTTTCTTTAACTGCCGGACGGTTTCGAGAAAGACGATAAAATTATTCATCGACATTTCCGTTTCCGTATTAAAATGTTCCAATTCGCCGTTTCTTCGGGTGATTCTTTCATACATTAAATACATCTCGTTTGCTTTTTTAAACGCCTCGTCAAATCTATGCATGAAATCAACCGCCTCGTTATAATAGACCCCCTCGATACCGTCAAGCTGGGAGGCGACGTATTTAGCGTGCCCCGAGGCATCGGGCAACCATACTTTATGTAGCCGAATGTTTTCTAAAACTTTGTTATAGCGCAGGCTTTCGTCGGCTATGCAGAGAAAACGATAATACTCCATCGCCTCGTTTATCATATGGTTTAAAAACGAAGGGCTCATCGCCAACTCAATCCGACAGGACATTAGTTTTTCCAATAGCTTTTTTTTAAATTGGGTGAATTGCACCACCGCTGTTTTGTTTTCGGCCAATAGATTTGGAATGATTTCCGGATTGATTTCCGCCGGGAGTTTGCTGATATTCTGATGCAGTTGATCGAAAAGATTATAAAAATGTTGGGTTTTGTTTATTGTTTCCGTCTCCCGCGGCGATAACCCGGTATGCTGAAATAAAGCGTGATCCCGCATGATATGCGTCCAAAACTCAATCTCCTTCACAATATCAAACATTCGCGTCCTCCTTGCATATTCAATACACTATATGAAGAAAAAAAAGAAGTATACGAATATTTGCCTTTTTATTTGATCCGCGCGTTGACAAACGCCGAGCGAATCTTTATAATGAATTCGACGGGTGATGACAATGAAGATAAATTTGATATATTTTTCCCCGAACGGGGAAACAAAAAAAGTAAGCGACTATTACCTTAAGTATTTCAAAACGGCAACCGTCCTGGACATTACCGGAGATAGGGCGCGGCGCGACTTTCCCCGCGGGAAAGACCTCGGATTGCTTGTTTTATCTTTTCCCGTCTACGCCGAGGATATACCCGGGATACTCGTCCCCTTTCTTAAAGGGTTAGTGGGCGATTACGCGGTCATCAATGTGACCTACGGCCGGGTCGCGGCGGGCAAAGCGCTCAGCCGGGCGGCGGAAATTCTTAAAAAACAAGGTTTTACCGTTATCGGCGGCGCGGAAGTGCCTGCCGCTCATTGTTATCTGCGCGAGAAAAAAAACTCCGTCGACTTAGCGGAGCTAGCCAAAGTAGCGGAAAAAATCGAAAATGGCGATTTCCGGGCCGCGGCGATACCAAGACAAGCCAAGCATCCTCTAGCCGGCTTCTTCCCCAGCCTTAGGCACCGAGTCGCGGTCGGGAAACCAAAAATCGATTTTAAGAAATGCTCCCGCTGTCGGTTGTGCGTTCAGTCCTGCCCGGGTGGAGCGATTTCCGATGATTTAATGATAACCAACCGTCGCTGCCTGCGCTGTCTTGGATGCGTCGCAATCTGCCCGGAAGAGGCGTTGTCGACAAATATCGCGCCTCTATTGGAAAAATACCTTCGCCGACGATATGACGGGAATCGCCAAATCAAGATCTACGTATAAAAAAATCTAAAGAAATTAACAACTATAAATCACAATATATGCTTAGTGGATTTCAGTTAAAGACTTATCGGTACCAAATGTCATAAGAACTGAGATAACAAACAACTCAACCGTTCTCGTCGGATATTACCGCCATCAATCTTATTATACCAAATAAAAAGCAACTAAGATTGATTAACTTTATATGCTTGTAGACAGATAAAAGAAAAAGGCAAAGTTCAACGGTTTGAGTTTACATTGAGCTTCGCCTTTATTTAGTCGGAAAATCCATATATGCTTCCATTAAAGCGCACTCGACGGGCGGAGTCAGGGAAAACCCAAGATGGTGCTTAATCTCCGCTATCGCCTGTTCTCTGGTGAGGTTTTTATCGCGAGTGACGAGCGCCAATTCGATTGCGGAAAAAGGAATCATCGGCGATTCCATCCGGTAAAACCGGACAAACTGCGTGTGTTCCTTGCATTTTTCAATCGAACAACTGGTGTGCAGTCCTTTTGCCGTCGCGGCGGGCGGCGCCCAACCCGCTTCTTCGACTAAAAGACTCTTTACCTCTTCCCATTTATAAACGCCGCCGGGACTGATCTTATTAAAATCAACGTGAACAAAAGCCGGGATATTTCCGGTCAGGGACGATACGCGCACGGCCCGCTTCAAGGGCTTGACAATCGCCGGAACTTCATGGAGCGATTCGATAACGTTGGACAAAAAGACGTTTTTGTATCCGGAGATTTTTTTGAAAAAGGAATCGCCAAAGGCGAGTTGCCTCATCGTCGCTAAAGCGTGAAACTGCCCCGGGCGGAACGGTTTCCGCAACGTGAGCGCGCGGCCCAAGTTAAGCAAGAAATTCAAGAATTTATTCTCGGAAAAACGATAAGCGATCGGCGGCGCCATGTTATTGTAATAAAGGTTTTTCATCTGCGCGGGCTCGTTCCCGGCAACAAAATACGGCACTTTTTCGCCCACCAAAAGCGGGTAGAATAAAACATAAGCCAGGCTCGGGCAGGCGCAGGTGTTCCCGTTAAGTTTAAAGAGCTTTCGGTAAATCTTCCGTAAATCATCGTCGCTCACGCGGCGGCTTACGAACTCGACATTAGGAAAACAGCGTTTCGCCGAAGCGATGCTCTTTTCCGCCGAGGGAGAGATAAACGGGATTTCCCACGTAAGAGCGAGAACCCTTAATCCCTTGACTTTCGCCAGGTAATACAAAAGGTAAGTCGAGTCCTTACCGCCGGTATAGAATACGGCGACGTCAAAGCGGCTTTTCCGGGAGCGGGGAAACTCGCTTTTTACCGGCAACACGCTTTGAAATTTTTCCGTTTCCGCGGCGGAAGCGCACATCGGGCACAATCCCTCGTCGTCAAACTCGATTCCCGGGATCATAAAATCATTGGCGACGCAGGAATGACAAAACCGGGCCTGGTCCAAAGACGAAGGCACGGTTCTTATTTTCTCTTTCGGAACGATGATTTCCCGCTCGATAAGGCGCGAGAGCGCCTTTAGGTCAGGGGCCAAACCGCTTAATAACGCGGAAAGGGCCGCGCGTTCCTTTTTCTTAAGTTTAATCGTGTTTTCTAAAAGGTAAGGTTTTTTCCGAAGACCGTAATACCGCAAAAACTTTCCTTCGAGCCGCCAACGACTCTGCAAATATAATTCCATCATGACCTCTCGCGGGGTTTAGTTGTTCGAGATGATTATTTTTGCGATTTCCTGATTATAGTTTTCAAAGCGGCTTTCGTTGTAAAGGCGGAAATACAGGCAACTTAAAAAGCCTCTGATATTGTTTTTACGGATAATATGACTGTAGCTTTTTTCTTTTTTGATCCGGAAACGCTGCAGCCAGCTGAAAATCTTCCCGTCGCTAATCATTTTCCGTTTGATGACGGCGACCGCGGCCCGGGCCATCCGGTCGTCCTCGTTATGAATATAACCGTAATAGGAGATGGCGGCCTTTTTTTGCAGGGCGCATAAGATTTTAAGGAGCATTTCGGTATTAGCCTCGCGCAACATGGCGAACTGCATCAATGCGTCCGCGCCGTGCGCCGCGCCGTGCGCCCAGCCTTTTTTGTTTATGTAACCGCGGACGTCAAAATCACTTTGATAAGAATCAATCACGCGATTAAACATCCCTTCCAGTTCCGACAATGAAAATATCGGGTTCTTTCGATGATAATTGACGATCGCAGCGATAACAAGCATGGAAAACGTCCGACAAAAAATTCCGTCGTCAAATTTCCGGCTTTTGAGTGTGATGTTTTCCAAACACGTCGCGCTTAATTCTTTAATCTCCTCCGGCTTGAGCAACCCTTCCTTGATAACATGCTCAATATACGGATAAACGAGATTGTCGCGAATCGCGGGGTCAGAGTCGCCGATATACTTCATCGCTTCTTTGGCGAGAAAATAAACCTCGTCGCAGTTTATTTCCTCGTAATTTTTCTGATACCCTTTTAGCAGTTCCGTAAATTCATTCTTATCCATAATAACTTTATCCAATCACATATTTTATATATATATTATACAATATTCGACCCCGAATTTCAAGAAAAATCTCAAATAACCCGCCAAAGCGGCCGATTTATACCGCGCCCGCTATTCTTCATGAATTATATTCACAAGAAGGGCGATTTTTGTTATAATAAACCTATCAAAACGCGAGGGAATGATAACATGATCAGCTTTCTTAACGATTACAGTCAAACCGCCCATGACAAGGTCCTCTCCCGGCTTATCGAGGCGGGAACGCGGTCGTATCCGGGCTATGGCTTGGACGAGCGTTCGCTCCGGGCGGCGAGACTTATCAAAAAACTTATCAAACAAGATGCCGACATTCATTTCATGCCCGGCGGCACTTCCTGTAACAAAACCGTAATCGCCCACGCCTTAAAGCCCTTCGAAGCCGTGATTGCCGTCAAAAGCGGTCATATCAATGTCCACGAGACGGGGGCGGTCGAGGCGAGCGGTCATAAAATTCTCCAAATTGAGGGCAGGGATGGCAAGGCGACGCCCGGGGAGATCATCAAGATCCTCGAAACGCACAATAACGAGCACATGGTCGTCCCCAAAATGGTCTATATTTCAAATTCAACCGAAACCGGGACGATATACGCGAAAGCGGAACTTGAAGAAATTGCAAAATTATGCCGGGAAAACGGTATGTTTCTTTTTCTCGACGGCGCCAGGTTGGGCGCGGCTCTTACCGCCGCTAAAAACGACCTGACCCTCGCCGATATAGCTCTCCTTACCGACGCGTTTTACATCGGCGGAACGAAAAACGGGGCTATGCTTGGCGAGGCGGTCGTTATCACCAATGATAAATTGAAAGCGGGTTTCCGTCATTCGATGAAACTTAACGGGGCTATGCTGGCAAAGGGGTTTGTTGTCGGAATGCAGTTCGAAGCGCTTTTTGAAGACGGTCTATTTTTCCGATTGGCGGAAAAAGCGAACCAAGCCGCGATGAAACTTCGCGACGGTCTTCTTAACCGCGGGATCAAATTCCGCTACCCCGTTGAGACAAACCAGATTTTCGTGGCTTTTCCCGCTCATATAGTCGATAGTCTTTCGCGGAAATACTTGTTTGAAATCTGGGAAGAAGTCAAGGACGGCGCCGTTATCCGTTTGGTTACTTCATGGGCAACCAAAACAAATGAGATCGACGCGTTTTTAACTGATTTGGACACTGTCAACAAATAAAAAAGAGAGGGGATAACCAAACACAAGTGAGACTCTCTTTTTTATGTCGAAAAAAACCTGTTACAAAATTAGTGGAGACCGCTAATAATGTAACAGGTATTATTTAACGCACCCATAATGGTTCGGTAATGCGAACCTTTTTTTCTGTTTGACATCGTTTTCCGAGTTATCCCGTCATAAGTTTTTGCATCGAGGCGACGGTTTTCTCGTAAAGGGTATTTACCGCTTCGCGCTTCAATAATACCCGGTTGGGATAAATCGGCTCGCCGATGACGAGTTCAATGTATTTCCGCCTTATTATCAGCCACCGGCCGCGCTTAAAGCGAATTACCATCGGCAAAATCGGGACCTGGGCCTCGACCGCGAGTTTAAACGCGCCGCGCTTGAAACCGCGCAGTTTGTCATCGTTTTTAATCAACTCGCCTTCCGGGTAAAAGTGAACGAAACGTCCCTTTCTTAATTCCCCGGATAGCTTATGGAAAAAGAGCCGGTTTTCCGTTTGCGTTTGGGGTATCGGCACCGCCCCGAGCAGGGAAACAAAATATCCGGCGTATTTCAGTTGAAAATTATCGGGAATGCTCGTAAAGATCGGTTTTTTCGGGAAACTCGCGACGCCCGTCATCGCGCTGTCGAGAATATGAACGTGGTTGGATATGGTGACGGCGCCGCCCTTTTTCCGCGCCCGGCGCAGGTATTTGCGGTTTTTAACCCGAAAACCAAAAGCGACCTTTTGAAACGCCCATAACAACGGGAAAGCGATCAAGAAATAAAACGCGAACGATAGACCCCGAAAAATCAACCCGCGGTTTATTTGTCTCGTGTATTCTTTCATTTCCTTGAAATGCGCGCGGTCGCGGGAATCGCGCGTCGATTCCCGGTACATTTCCTCGGCCTTTTTGATCGAATAGTCGATCGAGTAATAACTGATTTTCTCGCGATAAGCCGCTGTTATTTTTTCCTTTTCCTCGGGGTTATCAAGCCAGTAGTCAATCTTATCCCTAAGATCCAAGTAGTCCCCCGCCTTAAACAAACTCCTCTCGTCGACCGCGAACTGCCGGGTCGCGCTTTTTTTGCTGTCGGAAATTACCGGGACGAGGCCGCAGGCGATCGCTTCCATGCAGGCGATCGCCTCGATTTCCACGTCGGAGGCGTGAACGTATAAATCCATCCGATTGATAACCTCGATTAATTCCTTCTCGGAATAAAAACCGAACACGGGCGGGTTGGCAAGCCCCTCGGCCAACCGGCGCAGTTTTTTCTCGCGCGGGCCCGCCCCGGCAAAATAAAGCCGGATCCTGCTTTCGTGTTTGCTCGCCTTGACGGCCTTAATCAGCAAGTCCTGCCGTTTTTCCGGGGCGTAGCGCCCGATCATTAAGATATTTATCCTATCGTCGCTCCGCGCGACCTCGCGTTTTTTAAATTCCGGGGAAACGCCGTTGGAGATAACGTGCATTTTATTTCGGTATCCGTGTTTTTTTAATTGGTCGGCGATAAAAAGCGAGGGACAATGAATATTATCAAATTTGCGGTAGAATTTTTTAAATTTCCGGTATAAGATATAGGCGAGCGGCCTTCCGGCGCGGCCGAGTCCCATACCGTAAGTGACGTTCTCCGGCTGGCAATGAAAGGCGGCGATCGACGGGATCCCCATCCTGTCCGCAAGTCGCTTGCCGACGCGCGAGAGTTTCCACGGGTAGAAAAAGTGAATCATATCCGCGCCGGCGAACGCCCGTTTCAAGACCTCGATTTCCGGCTTGCCGTAATAGGTGTTTTGTTTGCGGGAGACGCGAGTGACCAAAGGTATCCGCCTTTCCCGGACCGGATACATATCAGCGCCGGAAATCCCAACCCCGACCACGCGAACCGTATGCCCCCGTTTGATCAACTCTTCGCGAAAACGGTAGGCGGTTATCGTCGTTCCGTTGGTAAGGGCGCCGTAGTTGTCGATCACAAAAACGATAATCATATCTTCTTCACCCCTTATGCTTTTGTTACTTATTATTTTATACCGAAATGAAATTTTTTTCAACATTTTAGGTTATTTTGTCTATTAAAAAGGGGATTATCGACTGTTTTCATCCAAACGTCTATAATCCCTTTTAATTTTCTCTATATTTGCAATGCGTCGAGCCTCGCCATGTCCTCCGGCTCAAGTTCGAAATCAAAGATATTAAGATTTTCCTTGATTCGCTTTTCATTTACCGATTTCGGCAAAGGCAAGTAGTTATGCTGGTAGCTCCAGCGGATGCAGATTTGGGCGACCGAGCGGTCGTACTTGGCGGCAATTTCCTTTATCGTCGCGTTATCCAAAAGCCGACCGGTCGCGAGCGGCGAATATCCTTCGAGAGCTATTTGCTTTTCCCGACAGTAGTTAATCGTTTCCGCGGGCACAAACCCGGGATGAATTTTAATCTGGTTCGCCATCGGCGCGATGTCCGTCGCCGCGAGAAGCGGTTCCAAGTGTTTCGGCTCAAAGTTCGAAACGCCGATCGCCCGGGTCTTCCCTTCGCGGTAAATTTTCTCCATCGCCCGCCACGACTCGATATTCTTTTCCATGTATTCCATCCCGTCGCCGGGCTCGCCCCACGGTTTCGGGGCATGAATCAAGTAAAGGTCAACGTAATCCAAACCTAGGTTTTCAAGCGAGCGTCGGAACGCTTCTTCCGTTTCGCCGTAGCCTTTAATGTAAGCCGGGAGTTTGGTCGTCACGAAAATTTCTTCGCGCGGGATGCCGGAATCCTTAAGGGCTTTGCCGACGCTTTTTTCGTTCCCGTAGGCGAGGGCGGTATCGATATGGCGATACCCCGCTTTCAATGCGGCTAACGTCGCCCGATAAGCGACGTCGCCCTCGGGAATCTGCCAAGTGCCGAAGCCGATAGCCGGAATCGCGACGCCGTTATTCAAAATGATTTCCAAAATTATCTCCTCCATTCACCGTAAATTATATAATACCGGCGACTCGCTTGCAATGCATATGCTTTACCTTTTGCCGGTTCTTAAAACGAGATTTAAAATTTCCCCGGGAATCCGGGCGATGATATCGGACGCGACCATCCCGTGCTCGCCGTGAATTTTTCTGGCCGCGTAACCGGCGAGGGAATGAATTACAACGCCCAGTTTGCAGGCGTCTTCCGCCGAGTAGCCTTGGGCGAGAAAGCCGGCGATAACTCCCGTCAAGACGTCGCCGCTGCCGGCCGTCGCCATCCCGGAATTGGGACGGCGGTAAAAGAAGGTCTTCCCGTCGCCCGCGATGATTGTCGTCGGGCCTTTAAGAACGACCCAAACCGGGTATAGGCGCGTTATTTTCTCCAACGTTTCCAAAGGGGACGAAAGCGCGTCGGCGACGGAAAGGTCGAATAGCCCGGCAAATTCCCCGTAATGAGGCGTGATAACGACGTTTTCCCGCGCCAAATGCAAATATCGTTTAAAATAAAACAACCCGTCGGCGTCGATTACCAGCGGGAGCGAAAGCGAAAGCAGACGCTTAATCACCCGGTAATTGGCCTTATCGCCCCTTCCCAAGCCCGGCCCGAAAGCCGCCGCCGAGGCTTTTGTTAAGACATTCCCGATGTTTCCGCCCCGGTAATCCTCGACGATTATTTCCGGTCTGACGGGCGTGATATATCGCCGGTGTTTGCGGTTGACCGCCATTACGGCGATCCCGGCGCCGCTTTTTAAAAGAGCCAACGCGGCCAAGAACGGTGCTCCCGGCATCGGGCGGCTGCCGCCGAAAACGACGGCTTTGCCGTGATCGTATTTATGGGAATTCTTACGGCGCGGCTTAATAATCGAGGCGATATGAACCGGCGCGAGATAATGCCGCGAGCGTTGTGTTTCGGGGCGGATAATGCCGATGCTCAGGACAATCTGCAACCCGCAATAATCGCAGGAATCGTTAAGGAGATTGCCGGGCTTGTAATACTGGATAACGAGAGTATAGTCGGCTTTAACCGCCGCGCCCGTCACAAGACCGTTATCGCCGTTAACGCCCGAGGGAATATCGACGCTGAAGACGGTCGCCGCGGAGGCGTTCGCCGCGGCGATTATTTCCAAATACAAACCCTCGACGGCGCGGGAAAAACCGGTGCCGAACAACGCGTCGACGATATAACCCGCCTTGAGCATCTCTTCTATTATCTCCCCGGCGTTTTCCTCGTCGATAAAAACGATGCTCTCACCGCTTATTTCCCGAAGGCGATGATATTTCTCTTCCGCTTCTTTTGTCATCTTACCCGGCTCCGCGAAAAGAATCGCTTTAACCCGGTAACCGTTCTTCGCCATATATCTTGCTAAAACCAAGCCGTCGCCGCCGTTATTCCCGGGTCCGCAAAGAACATACGCGCGCTTGTCGCGGGCGATGAGTTTTTTATCGTTAAGAAAATTAAATATCTTCGCTCCCGCTCTTTCCATTAGCGCCGCCGGGGAAATGCCGAGAACCTCGCATGTATGCCGCTCGGCTTCTTTCATTTCCGCGACGGTAACGACTTCATAAAACTTTCTTTTCATATTCGCCTCCTCTATTATTGCAGATGAATTGTTTTTGTGGCGATTTTATCGACGAATTCGGCGTCGTGCTCGACGAATATGACCGTCGCGCCGGAAGCCGAAAGAAGATTTTCAATTTGAATGCGCGAAAAGATATCGATATAGTTTAAGGGCTCGTCCCACACGTAAAGATGCGCTTCCTCGGAAAGGCTTCTGGCGATCAATACTTTTTTCTTCTGGCCGCTGCTGAAATTTTTCATATCCTGCGAGAAAAGTTCGCGGGAAAAGTCGAGTTTGTCGAGAATCGCCTTAAATAAACTCTCGTCGATTCGGCAGTCGCGGGCGTAGTCGCTTAAATTTCCCGCGAGATCGTCCGTCGACTGGGGAACGTAAGATATCGTCAAGTTCGACGCACGCCGGAAATAACCCTCGCTCTTAATCGGCGCGCCGACGATCATTTTCAAAAGCGTGCTTTTTCCGGAACCGTTTTTGCCGGTAATGGCGATCCGGTCGCCCTGCTCGACGACGAAAGAAATCTCCGGCCCGACCCGCTTCTTACCGTAATACATTTTCAGCCGGTCGCAATCGACGAGTATCCGGGAATGATAGGCGAGAGGGCGTATTTTTAACGCTTCGGCTGTTTCGATATTTTTCAAAAGCGTCATTTTTTCCTCGATCGCCTTATGCGCGCGCGTTTCCGCCGTTTTCGCTCGCTTCATCATTTTTGCTGCTTTATGGCCGATATAGCCTTTATCTCCTTTTGAGCCTGTTTTTTCTTTTTCCTTTAAACCTGACCATTTTCCCATGCGATTCGCGGCTCGGCGCAAGCGGCCAATTTCCCGACGCAGACGGGCGTTTTCCTGCAACTCGTAATTATCCCGCGTTTGTCGGTTATATTGCCAGCTGGAAAAATTCCCTTTTTGGACTTCGATATCGGCTTTATTGATCGCCAGGATATGATCGACGCAGCTGTCGAGGAACCGGCGATCGTGAGAGACGAGGATAAAACCTTTTTTGCCGTTAAGATAACGGGCGACGATTTGCCTTGATTTTAAATCCAGGTGATTCGTCGGCTCGTCGATTAATAGGAAGCTATGATCCTTTAAAAACAGGATCGCGAGCAATACTTTCGTTCTTTCCCCCTCGCTCAAAGTCGAGAAGGGACGCGTTAACGTTTCCGGGTCGACTTCCATTTTGTTTAGCTCGCGCGTAAGTTGCCATTCCTCGAGATTAGAGACGATGTCTAGCGCGACTCGGAGCGTGTCTTTCCGCGCGTCCTTCACGGGATAAGGGAAATACTCGTAATCAAGCGGCGAATAAATTGTTCCCGTGTATGGATATTTTCCCGCGAGTAAATGCAGAAACGTCGTTTTTCCCCGGCCGTTACGGCCGACGAAACCCAACTTCCAATCGGTATCGATCTGAAACGAAACATTTCTAAAGATTTCTATATAACTTCCGGGATAACTAAAAGATAAATCGCTAACTTTTATTTGCGCCATGAATTCGCCTCCTTTCAAATAAAAAAGTCACAAGAAAGAACGTCTTGTGACTTGCAAGCAACAAATAAATATAGTATGCGGAAGAATTCGCTCTTTCTTGTTTCGGCATAAGCAAATAAGGTTGACGGCAACCCGATTCGCGTTATGCGATTAGATTGAAAGAGGTTATTCCATGTCGCAATCTCCCGTTAATGATTATAACACTAAAGAAATTAAATGGCAAGCAAAAATTTAGTACTGGATGCCCCAGACGACGGCGTGGCGAGCCTCCTCGCCGCATGCGACGCATTTCCCGGTTTCCGGGGCGACGCCTTCCAAAATGCAACGCGATTTAAGGCCGCCGATTGTTTTCATCTCTTCCTCGCATTCCCGCTTTCCGCACCAGTCGCCCTTAACGAACCCGGCCTGTTTCGCCATTATCGCTTCCGCCTCGGCTTTATTCCGCGCCGCGAAAGTCAGCCGACGCATGCGCTCGCGAGCCCGCTCGTAAAGGTTTTTATGGATATCTCCTAGCAAATCCGTCAAATAAGCCGGCAAATCGATATTTCTGTCGACGGCGATTTTTTCCCGCGTGTCGCGACGGGCGATAGTTATTTTATTGGCGTTCAAATCGCGGTTGCCGATTTCGATTCTTATCGGGATGCCGTTTACTTCCGATTGAGCGAACTTATATCCGGCGGATTTCTCCGCGCGGTCGACATAACAAGTTATGCCCGCGGCCTTAAGAAGCGCCTCGATCTCTTCAGCCGCCTTCGCCACGGCCTCGTCCTCGCCGATGCCGACGATAACCGCCTTGGTCGGGGCGATATGAGGCGGGAGAATCAAGCCGTTATCGTCGCCGTGAACCATAATAATCGCGCCGATAATCCTGTTTGACATCCCCCATGAAGTCTGATAGGCGTATTCCATTTCATGATTGATATTCAGAAAACGGATATTATAGGCTTCGGAGAACCTTTGGCCAAAGTAATGGCTCGTCGCCGACTGTAACGACACGCCGTTATACATCAAGGCTTCAATCGTCAAGGTGTAGTCGGCGCCGGCAAATTTCTCCGACTCGGTTTTTCTCCCCAAAATAACCGGGATCGCCAATACATCCTCAAAAAATGCTTTATAGATATCGAGGATATCGTAAGTTTCTTTTTCCGCTTCCGCGGCGGTGGCGTGAACGGTATGCCCTTCCTGCCAGAAAAACTCGCGACTGCGCAAAAAGGGGCGCGTCTCTTTTTCCCAACGCATCACGCTGCACCATTGATTGTATTTTAAGGGTAAATCCTTATGCGTTTTTACCACCTGGCTAAAATAATCGCTGAACAAGGTCTCGCTCGTCGGGCGAATGCATAATTTCTCTTTTAATTCGTTTTGTCCGCCGACCGTGACCCAAGCGACCTCGGGAGCGAATCCCTTTACCAGTTCTTTTTCCTTGTTCAATAAATTTTCCGGAATCAATAACGGGAACGCGACGTTTTGATGGCCGGTCGCCTTCAGCATCCCGCCGAGTTTGTTTTGCACTTCTTCCCAGATCGCGTACCCGTTCGGCTCCATAATAATACAGCCCTTGACATTCGAGTAGGCGGCGAGCCGAGCGACGCGCACGACATCCGTGTACCATTGCGCGAAATCGACGTCGCGGCTCGTTATTGCTTTGTTTTTCATGACTATTACCCTCTTTACATTTGCTTGATATTTTAATATATTATACCACGAATCGAAGAATTCGCCAACTAATTTATCACATTTCGCTCCGCGGCGCCATATAAAAAGCCGGCGATAAGCCGGCGTATGCTAACCCATTTTTTTCAGAATAAAGTTTGTGGCTTTTTTGGGGTTCAATCGGTACAAAAAGTCGGTGAATTTCGCGTCCTGTCCCGCGAGCACTCGGAACCGATCCTTTTCCATCCCACGGACGATAATCTCGGCAGCCTCCCGCGGCGTGAGCATTTTATACGCTTTCTTCTTATTTCCCGCATCTTCTTCCGCGACCTTAAACTCCACGCCGGAATTGGCGGTAATATCGGTGGCGACGGCGCCCGGGAAGACAACCGTTACCTTCACGTTCGTGTCTTTCAATTCCGCGTACAATCCCTCGGTCAAAAGCTTAACCGCGGCTTTTGACGCGCCGTATACCGATTGTCCCGGCACCGGCAAATAACCGCCCATGCTGGAAACGTTGACAATGTGAGCTTCCGGCCGCTTCAACAAAAACGGCAAAAACGACTTGACCATGTATATAGTCCCGTAAAAATTAACGTTCATCACGAACTCGATTTTTTTATAATCGAGATCGGCGACCTTCACGAACGGCTGAATTACGCCGGCGTTATTTATCACGCCGTCGACCGCGCCGTGTTTGGCGATGATTGCTTCCGGCAAAGCCTCGACCGCTTCCCGGTCCGTGATATCGATAACGTGAAGGGAAAGGTTGCCGTTCTTTTCCCCGGCAAGCTCGGCCGTTTGATCAAGATAATCTTTATTTATATCAATAGCCGCAACTTTAGCGCCCTTTTCCAATAGCAAAAGCGCGATCTCCCGACCGATGCCGTTTCCGCCGCCCGTTACCGCGATAACCTTGTTTTTAACTAACATCTCGCACCTCCTCGGCGTTTTATTTTTCTATTAATTATTATACCATAATTTTGCGGCTATTCAAGGAATATAATCATTCCGGTAACGATGAAAACATATTCACAAAAGCCGCGAAACTCAGGCGATTTCAAAATAGGGCCACTTTAATATATTAAACTCTAATATTTACATTTTTTGCAAATATAATATAATGGTATTGCCTGGAAGTAGTAAATGGTAAAATAGATTTTTGGCATTTTAACCTGTATATTGATTATCGTTTGCCTCCGCGGATGCGGGGCGGAGAATTTTGATTCGGGGGAACAAGATACCGATACGGGCGACGAGATGAGTTTAACGATAGGCGAACCCGAGCGAAAGATCATCAACACGGCGGAGGCGCGAATCATAACCGACGACCCGGACGCGACAGTCAAAAATATTCGCGTCTACGTTAGCGGCAAAGGCTGGTTCGACAAAGAAAATCATTCCGAAAAACAATCATATCTAATCGTCAGAATCAAGACGGAATACCTTGCCGAATTCATCGAGTCCCTTTATGATTACGGGAAGGTAAAAGACCTTAGCAAGGAAGCGACCGATATTTCGCTGCAGTACCAAGACACGGAAAATAGAATTAATTCCCTGCTTGCGGAAAAAGATCGTCTTAACGAATTGTACGCCGACGCGTCGATAGACGATATGATTTTAATCAACAAGCGGATCTCGGAAATTGATTTGCTTTTGGGTGAATTGCAAGGCGATCTAAACAGATATGACAGTTTGATTGAATACAGCACCGTTACCTTGACGATTCGCGCGTCAAAAAAAGCGAGCGACGCGCCCTTCGGGAAAAGACTCGCCAACTCTTTACGGAACGGTTTTACGGCCGTTGTTATATTCTTAAAATATTTGCTAATTGGTTTGACGGTAATTTTGCCGGCGGCTATTATCTTAGGCCCGGTCGCGGTCGGCAACGTGGTCTTGCGCAATTTTATCAAGAAAAAAAGAGTAAAAGAAAAAAAGGAGACTTAACAAAGTCTTCTTTTTTTATTGCCGGTATTAATAAAATAATCTAAACGTATTATGAATCACCTAACAACCATTCCAAAAAACCGGGGAAACGCTTCTTCCAGGCTACCTCGTCATGAATCGCGCCTTCCGCGACACGCAGGGTCAATCCCGGCAGACCCAACTCTTTAAGAAGCCGGTAAACTTCAAGCGTGTCCTCGTAATAGCGTTTGCTGATCGCCTCATCCTCCCCGCCCTCGCGGGTTCCGACGTCAAGGTATACCCCGATCCGCGAATCGAAGTTTTCTTTAAGAAAAGACATCATCTCTTTCCTGGCGAACCAAAACGCGGTCGAGAAGCAGCCGATTTTTCGGAATAGGCCGGGATACTTGAACCCGCAATAAAAGCTTAAAAAAGCCCCCATTGACGAGCCCGCCATATAACGCTCGCCGGCCGCGCGGTAGCGCCCCTCGATCAAAGGCAAAAGCTCCGTCGCCAGCCAAGCGGCGTATTTATCGCCCTCGCCCCCGGCTTTCTCCATATTTAAAGCGGGCAGGAATTTATTTGTTTCCTTTCCGCGCCAAGGGCTGTACTCGTCAAAACGATGCCGGGGATCGGCGTCGATACCGACGATTATAATTCCTTTCCCCGTCTTTCGGGCAAACTCGTCGCATGCCAGGTGGGCGTCCCAAACCTTGCCGTAGCCGCTCGCGGCGACGGAAAACAAATTATGTCCGTCGTGCATATATAAAACCGGATAGCGGAAATTTCCCTTCCCGTAATCGGAAGGCAGGCAAACGCGGATCGTTCTTTTCCGTTTGAGAGCCGTTATAGTTACGGGGAATGTTTCGATAAGCGCCATTTTAACTCCTTTCGGGGAAAAACGGGGAGAAAACTTTCTCCCCGTCATTCGTTTTTAAGTCCATAAATGCAACGCTACGCTCCATAATGGCCGCGAATGAGATTAAAATACAGTTTAATGCTATTCCAATCGGCGGCGGGCGGGATATCGCAACCCGAGGATATAACGAAATTCGGGTGGCGGCCGCACATATCAAGCAAACCCGTCGTCACTCTGATTAGTTCCTCGTCGCTTTCGCCGCTAAAAAGGGTCGGGTTAATATTTCCCATCACGAGACGATCGGCGGGAATCTCCGCCAGGGCGTCGCGGATGTCGATGCTGTTGCCGAAATGGTAGACATCGGCTCCGACGGCGACAATTTCCGGAAGGAGGGGAATAACATTGCCGCAATTATGATAAACCACTATAAAATCATTATCGCTAACTTTTTCAAATATTTCCTTAATGTAATCGGACGAAAACTCCCGGCAAAATTGCGGGTTTAAAAGACCCGCCGCCGGCTCCGCCATAACGACGCCGCCGGCGCCCGCTTCTTTAAAAGCTTGAATATACGCGCCAATATAACTGGAAGCCTTTCGCAGGAGAAGGTGAACCGTCTCCGGGTCTTCGTAACAGTTAATCATCGCCTCGGTCATTCCCATTAGCCTGCCGGCGAGGGAAAAAGGCCCGATCGCGCCCGCGAAAACGGGGCGGTCTTTAATTTCGCCGGCGGCTTGACGGACGCCCTCGACGTAAATCCCGTCGCGCTTTAAGCCGACGTTCGGGACCGCAAGTTTCTCGGCGTCTTTTCTGTCCTTCACCAAACGGCCGATAACCGTCGGGACGTCGGCGTCAAAAAACCTGATTTCTGAACCGAACGCCTCGGCCTCGACCGATAAATCCATCATGCTTAAGGCGGCGCTGGTCGGGTAAAGGTCGGCGATCGCCCGCATTGCCTGCGCCTGAAGGGGCGCCGAATGGACTAATTCCTTGATCGTGATGCCCAGCAAACGGGCGGCGGGAAAAAAGAGAATCGGCGTCGTCTTGCTTTTATCCCGCGTTTGCCTTAAGATCCAATTTTTCATATTCTTTGCACTCCTCGCGTTACTACAAAATCATTATTCCATATCCAGAGCCGCGCGTAGCATCGCCAGATAATTTTCATCAGGAATAAAATCGGGGATGCTGTTACCGCTGCCGAGAGCGAACCCGCCCGTCGCAGCCGTCATTTCCAACAATCTCCGCGAACGATCATACACTTCCCCGGGCGTCGCCCGGGAGAGAAAATCGACGTCGATGCCGCCGATGACCGCGATCTTTCCGCGCAATTCGGCGTAAGCTTTTTCCACCGGGACGATTTTATCTTCGTACGAATGGCGGCCGTCGAATTTCATGTCGTAAATAATATCGTCGATAATGTCGTGATAATAGCCGCATGAATGAAGGATAGCCGGGCGCCCGGAATCATGAGCCGCGCGAACGATTTTTTTATACCAAGGGAAAACATACTTGCGCAGGTGCGCCGGGGATAGCATCGTCGCCGAGTGAAATCCCCAGTCATCGTTACAAATGATCGCGCCGATTTCGTCGTATTCAAGACATTTCAAAAAGTATTCATAGATTATCCGGCCGATATTATTAAAAATCTCTTCCGCGAGTTCCGGATCGTCATAGAGCAAATAACAAAGGTTATCAAAGCCGACGACGCCGATGGCGTTTTCCAAAATGCCGTCATGGCTGAAAACGATAAATTTCGCGCCGGGATGCAAGTGTTTTCCGGCCCGCGCGATTATCGAGAAGTCGGCGTTCTCGACGCGGGGCCAGACATAGCGGTCAAACGATTCCCTGTCGGTAATGAGAGCTTCCTCGTTCAACGATTTCGTCTGGGCGGCGGGATGATCCCCCGTCCGGCGGGGGAATTCCATCCCCCGCACGATAATCGGGGCGAAATCATAACCGCCGTTCTCAAAAGCCTTAATATTGGAGACCACCCGCGAAAATTCGGTTTCGGCATTGTAATGCTCCCCGGCGAGCAATTTAGTTTTTTCCTCGCCGATTATAAATTCAAACAATACCGGCCGCGGCGGCGTTTCTTTTTTCAGAACCGATACCAAATTGGCGAAATTCGGTTCGCGCGTCTTGTTTCTTAACATATTCATGGTTCAAATTTCTTATTTTTTCTCATATGTAGTTACTTTAGTAGCGGCGTTATAGGTGAATAGATATGTGCCGGCTTCGTAAGTGATCTCGGTAGCGTCGCCCATGCCTGCGGCCGCGCCGTCAAACTTATATTGCTCGCCCGCTCCCCATCTTTCGCCCCACTCGTCGTCATACCATTTGCGCGAGACGCAAACGGTAAAGTCGGAAGTGTCGCCTTCGTCAAACGTGACGGTCAAAGTATAGATTCCTTCTTCTTCCGTTTCCAAGAAAACGAAAGCATTTTCGCCGTCGATCGCCCAGCCGTTAAACTTTCCGTAAAGCCGGGGCAGGGCATACGCGTCGACAAAGCCGTCTTCTAACTTCCCGTAAGAAGATTCTTTCGTCGCGCTGTTATAAGTGAAAAGATATTTTCCCGCTTCGTAAGTTATTTCAGTGACGTCGCCCATACCGGCGGCAGCGCCGTCAAACTTGTACTGCTCGTGAGCGCCCCATCTTTGGCCCCATTCGTCGTCGTACCACTTCCGCGAGAGGCAAACGGTAAAGTCGGAGGTGTCACCCTCTTCAAACTCAACGATCGCTTCGTACACGCCGTCCCCGTCCGGGTCGGTGAGCGCAACGGCGGCCTCGCCGTCAATCGCCCAGCCGTTGAATTTGCCGTAAAGGCGGGGACTCGCGTACTCGTGAACGACCCCATCCTCAAGTTTCACGTATTCCGTCGTTTTAGTCGCGCTGTCATACGCGAACAAATACTTACCGGCTTCATAGGTAATCTCCGAAGCGTCGCCCATGCCTGCCGGAGCGCCGTCAAGTTTGTATTGCTCATGCGCTCCCCATCTTTGACCCCACTGGTCGTCATACCATTTCCGCGAAACGCAAACGGTGAAGTCGGAAGTGTCGCCTTCCTCAAACTCGATCTCCGCGGTATAGATACCGTCCCCGTCCGGGTCGCTCATAACGATCGCCGTCTCGCCGTCGATCGCCCAGCCGTTAAACTTCCCGTAAAGGCGGGGATCAAGTTCCTCTATAATATCCTCTTTCATGACGAGCTCGTCGGTAATAAGCAACTCTTCCGGGTCAAACCGCACGGTAAGGGTGCCGTTCGCCCAATGCCAGATCGAACCCAGTCCGCCGCCGGTCGGGGACGCGGGAGCCGGATCGATATAATAGTTGTCGACGCCGTAGCAGACTTCCCATGTGCCATCGGTAACCTTGTAGTAATGGCCGTCGTAAGTCTTATCGCGATTATCATCGGTCAGTTCCACGGTAAAGGTATAGATCCCGTCCTCTCCCTTTTCCATAACGTAGTCGGGGTCATCGGGCGCGTAGTTATTGAAACTCCCGCCGAGATACCACACGACGTCCGCTTCGACTTCCCTCCATTTGGCGTAAAGAACAAAACTAGCTTCGACTTCGAGACTGAAATCATATGGCTCCTCGTCGTCTTCGTTCTTGAACCATCCCAAGAACTCATACCCGGCGCGGGTCGGCGCCAGCGGCTCGGTCGCCTTGTCTCCCTTCGCGAGTTCCTGCGCGGCGGGGCCGGCCGGAGCTCCCTCGTAATTTAGATCGAACTCGACGGTATACTTGGTCTCGCCGCAACCGCTAAGCAAAATACCGCCGATAAGCAAGAAAAGTATAAAAAATTTCTTCATCTTCTCCATCCTTTCTTTTTTTTATGATCCGATTATAAATCCATACGGGCCGATAGCGGGACAATTATCAACTTCGATTAATTTCCCGATCTGAATTTCCTTAAAATCAAAAACAAACTTCTCCGGCGCGGGGCCGAAATTAACGGCGACGACCACCGCGTCCGTCCCGTGAATTCTCTTAAAAGCCAAGAAACGCGGGCCGGCAGCCAAAAGAGTCATGTCCCCCTTTTTCAACGCGGGCGAGCTTTCCCGAAAACGGCAGACCGCGCGGATAAACTCCAACTCTTCCTTGCCGGTCGCTTCCCACGGGAAAGCCCGACGATTGTCGGGATCCTCGTCGCCTTCAAGGCCGACCTCGTCGCCGTAATAAATGAGCGGCATCCCTTCAAATGTCAAAGTCAGTGCTAAGGCCAGGTAATGAATTCTCTCGTCCGCAACAGTCGTTCGGAAACGCGCGGTATCGTGCGAACCGATTAAATTGACGAGATAATTAAACGACGGCGTTTTATAAAGCATCTTGTTCCCGCAAATCTTCCGCCAAAAAGCGAGAGCGTCAATCTTCCCGCGGGCGAATTCGATAAGCCATTGCCGGTATTTATAATTGGTTACCGTGTCAAACTGATCGCCCTGCATCCATTTCGAGGCGTGATTCCACACCTCGCCGAAAATTAATATATCGGGTTTTACCGCTTTTAGTTTCCGGCGAAACTCGCGCCAGAAACTTGACGCGACCTCGTCCGCGACATCGAGCCGCCAACCGTCGATATCCAACTTTTCTGTCCAGTAGCGCGCGACGTCTGTCAAATAAGCGATTACTTCGGGATTGGCGGTATTAAAACGCGGCATCTCCGGCACCGCCCCGGCGAAAGTGTCGTAGTTACAGCGGCTGGCGTCGACGGGAAAATCGTAAATGTAAAACCAGTCGCGATAAGGCGAGGACGCTCCTTTTTCGATAACGTCGCGGAATAACTCGTTTTCCGCGCTGCAATGATTAAAAACGCAATCCAAAACGATCTTCATGCCCTTGGCGTGGGCCGCATCCACCAATTCTTTAAGACCTTCCTCGCCGCCGTAAATTTCCTCGATTTTATAATAATCGGCAACGTCGTATTTATGATAGGAAGGCGAGTAAAACAGAGGGCTCAAATACAATATCTTGGCGCCGAGCGACCGTAAATAATCAAGTTTCTTGATGATCCCGGCAAAATCCCCGCCGTAATAAGCGCCTCGGTCGGGCGGGGCGCCCCACATTTTTACCCCCGGCGGGTTGTTAAGGGGGTCGCCGTCGTAAAAACGGTCGATCCATATTTGATAGATTATCTCCCCCTCCGCCCAGGCGGGCGGGGCGATAATATCGCAAGCGTTAACGGCCGGATAATAGAAATAATTGCGGGGCGCGGGGTTTTTCATAACGCCGTCGGCGGTATAAGCGAAAACATCCGCTCCCGCGCGAAGCTCGAAATAATACTTGAAATGCCTCTCCTTGACCGCGAGCGTCGCTTCATAAAGCGCGTGAACGCCGTCGTCAAGGATTATCTTCATTTCCTTTTCAAAAATCTCGGGCCCGTGATCATAGAGATTTTTAAAGAAAACTTTAACTTTAGAGAAAACATTGCTCCGGACCCTGATCCGGACGTTTATCTTATCCGCGGCGACGGGATAAGCAAACAAGTAGTCGGAAAAATGTACGATGTCGTAAAGCATTTTATTTCCCGCCGCCCTCGGTCAAACCGCCGATAAAATTCTTCTGTAATGAATAGAACAGGATAATCATCGGGATGCTCCCCAATACCGCGCCGGCGCAATAAATGCTCCAGTTGATGCCGTATTGCCCGGTAATCATGCTTTGCAAGCCGACGGCAAGCGGCATCGCCTCGACGTTCGTTGTCATCACGGCGCTCGCGATCGTGTACTCGTTATAAGCGATGACGAAACTCTGGATTGCGACAATCGCGAGCATCGGTTTAGCAAGCGGCAAAGTGATCTTGGTGAGAATCTGAAAGACCGAAGCCCCGTCCATCATCGCCGCCTCGTCAATCTCGTAAGGAATGGAATCAAAATAACCCTTCGCGAGCATCACGAGCCCGGCCGAAGCAAGCGTGCAGTTGACGATCACCAACCCCATCATCCGGTTCAATAGCCCCAGGCGCACAAAAATTTGAAAAATCGAGACCATCGACAAAGTCAAGGGGAAAATCTGAATCAATAAAACAAAATTAAACAACTTCCGCTTACCGTAAAACTTCAGACGGGAAAAAACGTAGACAGAAACGGAAACCAATATGACGGCCGCTATCATCGTCAAGGTGGCGATTAAGAGGGAATTTCCCAGCCAGTTAAGAAATTTCGTTTCCGTAAACAGCCGCTTGAAATTATCGAGCGTGAACCCCTCGGGAATAAACGTGTTCGTGGAAATAACGTTCTTACCGAGGGCGATAAGGACGATATAGACAAAAGGGAAAAGCGTGATGATCGCCAACATAAACAATAACGCGTGCAAGAATACCCTGGAAATAATTTTCTTTCGCATTCTTTTCACCTACGCTTCCATCCTTTTTTTGTTAACGCGCATGGTAATAAGCGCAAATACAGCGACAAACACAAAAATGACTACCGAATAGGTCGCGGCGAGGGCGTACCGTTTCGAGTTAAAAGCCGTGTTAAAAACATAAGTTATCAATAAGTCGGTTGCGCCCGGTTGGCCGAGAACGTCGCTCGCCGGACCGCCCTGCGTAAGCATGTAGACGCCGAACTGGTTAAACTGCATAATAAAGCCCATAATCAGCGTCGGGATTAAGGCCTTAAACACCAGCGGCAGGGTGATATGAAAAAATATATAAGAGCGCGAGCCGCCGTCGATTCTCGCGGCCTCGTAATATTCCTTGGGGATTGATTGTAAAAAACCCGAAGCCACGACCATGTAATAAGGGAAGGAAAACCAAACCATGACGAAGACGGTGGAGACGCGGGCCATAATGCGGTTCGTGAGCCACGGCACCTTGCCGAGACCGACGAGCGCCAGGAGTCGGTTTATCAGCCCCCCCTCGGTTTCAAGCAATCCCTGCCACATAAGCAGCGTTATTACCGCCGGGATAACCCAGGGAAGTATATATATCAGCCGGTATACCCTGGCGACTTTCATGCCCGCGGTTTCCAGAAGCGTCGCGAGAAGAACGCCAAAGATGAAAGATATGGCGATTACCGAGAACGCGAACACAAAAGTCCATAGCCCCATTCCCAGAAGTCCCTTGACGCCCTCGGTAAATATCTGACGGTAGTTCGCGAAGCCGACCAAACCGTAATCGCGCAAGTTAACGCCGCTGTAATTGGTAAACGATAAGTAGAAATTATGAAATATCGGGTAAACATAAAACATGCCCAAAAGAACGAGGAAGGGAATCATCAACCCCCAGGCGATAACCGTCCGTTTCAGGCTATGCCTTTCCCGCGGGCGCGTCCCTTTCCGTCTTTTCAAAATGATATACGCGGCCGCACCGGCGATAACCGCGGCGGATACCAAAACATACGCCCACCAGGGAATGCTAACGTACTCCGCCGTCTCGTTCATAAGCAAGACGTTTCTTCGGATATACTCCGCCAATTCCGTAAGCTTATACATGGCGTCAACTTCGTTCCCGGCGCTGTCGCCGAAGAAAATCGCGCGAAACGCGGTCGTCGTGACATCCTGGTTATACCACAGCGTTCCTTCCGGAATATTGGGAAAAGGCTCGACGTTAAACCCGATTCCGCTAAAATCGCGCAGGATTTCGTCCGATTGGATATAGTCGCTTTCGATCACGGAGATATTTGTCGGGTTGCGCTCGCCCGTTTTTCGCTCGTAATTATTCCCCGCCTCAATTAAACGCTGCTGGTTCGCGTCTTCAAGGATAAACGCCAAAAAATCGCGGGCCGCGGGTAGATTCCGCGTGTATTTATTGATAACGAAACCCTCGACGGTCGTGATCGGTTTGGCGTTATCGGGAAGCGGCGCGATGCCGTAATTCACCCCGGCGTTTTGAAAAATTTGCGCCGACCACAAACCGTAGAAAAACATCGCGACCCTGCCCGCCGCGAACTCGGCGATGATATCGCTGTAGTCTTTTTTGTTCGGGTTATTTAAGACCATTCCTTTGGCCTTAAGTTCTTTGATTTTAGCCACGTAGTCAAGCATTCCCGGGTTATCCAAACCGACGTCATACGCGTTATAATCGCCGTTGGCATGTCTTCCGTAATAATAACCGCCGTATTCCCGGATCAAGGGGTAGTTAAACCACATATCGGTGGCGTTTAAATACAATCCCCTTTGCGTAATATTCCCGTCATCGTCGGCAATCGTTAGCTCCTCCGCTTTTGCGAAAAGATCTTCCCAAGTTTCGGGCAAATCCTCGGTCGCAATCAAGTCTTTGTTATAAATAAGCCCGTAGGCGGAGTTTGAGTAACCGACGCCGTAAACCTCGTTGTTGAAAGTAAAGGCCTCAAAAGCGACCGGGCAGAAACGGCCGCGCATTTCGGCGGAAATTTCCAACGGCTGTAAATAACCCGACTTTACAAGCCCGCCGATATCGGGGGCCTGCATGTAGACGATATCCGGACGCTCCTCGAGCTCGGCGTTGTTCACCAGGGCCGCGGGCACCGTGAATATCTCCAGCTTTTGATAGACCTTGACCGTGACGCCGGTTTTTTCCTTAAACTCGGCGGCCAGATCCTCCATGACTTCTTTTTCCCGGGAAATCGCGCCGACCCAAATCCTTATTGTCCCGTCATCGGCCTTGGGCCTGATTATGTTCGCGGAAAAAACGAACGCGGCGAAAATCATTAACAAGGCAATAATTATTTTTTTCATTTCTCACTCTTTCCCAAAAAATTATCAAACGATGCGGTTAAACTTCTCCGCGAGTCTGGCCGCTTCTTCCACGTCGCCAACCGGCAAGGCGATCGAGAAATTGCCTTTTTTCAGTTTATCGATATTATTCTCGATTTCGGAGAAATCCTCGCAATCGATCGCCAGGCAAACCCCCGCGGCGTCCTCAATCAAACTGTCAAGATGATCGATTGGCCGGGGAGCGTTTGGATCGGTTGCGAGCCATAGATTGGCGACGTTGTTCAAACCGCATATTTCTTTAACGAGATACATCGCCCGCGAATGAGAGTGCATATGCCCGACGCCGAAATGGTCGATTACCTTTTGCGTGTGAGGCCGGCAAAACTCGTTATAGAGTTCCCCCGAAATCATGCAGGCGATATCTTCCGACATATTGATCACATCTTTCGCGTAGAAAAGCCCGTACGGAGCGTCTTTTAAGTATTTCTCCGCCAAGTCGTAAATATCCCCGGCAAACTTAATCGTCGCGTCGGCGCAAAAATCGAGCAACTCGTGCAGCGCGTCGGGGTCATCGTAAAAATCGTAATAAATCGCCTCCCCCCTTAAAGCGTGCGCCAGGTCAAGCGGCGAGAAAAAGCCGCGCATGAACGGGATGCCGCTTTCCGCCGATATCTTTAACATTTCCTCGCATATTTGTAAGAATTTCTTATACCATTTTGCGGTGCCAAGCGGCGGGAGTCGTTTCCAATCGCCGATCTCCTTTAGAATCGGGCGCGACCAACTCGTGTTCTTTCGAAAATCAATCTCCCCGCCAACGAAAGCCGAGTAATCGCCGATCCCGAGCGCCGGGGAAATTGTCGGAAGCATGTTGTCGTCAACAATCCGCCGCGCCCGGAATGAGTTTTCCAACATCGCGCATAATTCGACTGCGTATTCCTTAATTCCGTCTTCAAAATTATATTTTTCTAAATCAAGCTTGTCGTAAAAATCAACGTCGGTTGGCGGCAGGGCGCGAAACGTCACGTTCCCGCCTTTCCGATCTAAAGCGTCGCGGTAAAGTTTTTCGAGCATGGCGACGGTTTTTTCAAGATCCGGTTTGTACCACGACAGTTCTTTAAACATTGCCTTCGACCTGTCCGGTAAGAATTTTCACGGCCGTCTCCGCGGCGCTGGCGGCGTCGGGGCTGTAAGCGTCGGCGCCGATCTCCCTGGCGAAGGCCTCCGTCACCGGGGCGCCGCCGACCATGATCTTCACCTTGTCCCGCAAACGGGCCCGCTCAATATCCGCGATAATTTCTTTCTGAGCGATCATCGTCGTCGTAAGAAGCGCCGAAAGACAGAGCAAATCGGGCTCATGCTCTTTGATCGCGGCGATAATCGCGTCGGAATCCACGTCGACGCCCAAATCAAGACAATCGATCGCCTGGCCCTCGAGCATCATCTTAACAAGGTTTTTGCCGATATCGTGAAGATCGCCTTTCACCGTGCAAATAATCGCTTTCCCGATCGGCTTCACGCCCGACTGCGTCAGAACGGGGCGCAAAATCTCAAGACCGGCGTTCATCGCCCGGGCCGCCACAAGCACCTCGGGGACGAAAACTTCGTTGTTTTTAAACTTACCGCCGATTACGTTCATTCCCTGGATAAGTCCGGAATTGAGGATCTCCCGCGGCGACAACCCGGCATCAAGCGCATCTTGAACAAGCGTCCGCACGTCTTTCGCTTTGCCTTTCTGTAACGATAAAGAAATATTCTCCAAAATCATAATATCACCTCAATTTTCTTACATTTATAGTATACATGAAACCGTTTGTATTTTTCATTAAATATCTTGCGATAAAGTAGTAATATATTGTTATTTACGAAAAAAACCGGGTTTTTCCCCGGTTCTTCCTCAGTTGTAGATTTTCATATAGCTCGTGGGCGTGACGCCGTAATATTTTTTAAATATTTTCGTAAAGTAGCTTGCGTCGCTCACGCCGACCGCCTCGGCGATTTCCTGGACCGTCTTGCTCGTTGTTTTCATCAGCGCGAGGCTCTGTTCCATCCTGATTTTATTCACGTAATCGGAAAATGTCATATTGAGCTCTTCCCTGAACAGGTGGCTTAAGTAGTAGTTGCTTACGAATACATTCCTCGCGACCGTCTCCAGGCTCAAATCCTTATGATAATTATCCTTAATGTAATTGATAGCGTTAATCAAATGCTGATTGGTCTGCTTCTGCTCGCGGTTCTCGTAGATGACGTTCATGATTTTTTCCATGATTTCCGAAGTGAAATGACACAATTCCTCGAAAGTAATTTTCTCGGTAAGAATCTTCGTGTATTCGGTAATAATCTTGGACATCTCGAGTAACGGCGCGCCGCCGTCAACGCCGGCGCGGATAAGAATCGCGCTTAACTCGAATAACTTGGCCTTAATAATGTCCTCGTTTCCGGAGGAATAAGCGAAGATCTCACAAAGCAAATCGTTTAGGATCCGCTTGGCGTTATTCATATTGGCGGTCTGGATTGAGACGATTAATTCCCGCTCCATCTCGACCGGGAACCTTCGCAATTTCGCTTTCCGTTCGATGGCTTCCAAACTGGCCTTGTTTTGTTTCTTATCCTGCAATAATTCCGAGATTTCCTTTTGTTGTTTCGAGATTTTCAACCGTTGAGCAAGGAATTTGCTCTCCTCCCGGCACATGTAATCAACGATAAAACTGAGCATTTCCGCGGCGCTCGTCATGCTCTCGCACGACAGTTGCTTGACGTCCTCCAAAAACTTTTGCATGTTCTTTTCGTTGATCTCCATTTTAATCGCCCAGTTCTCGAGTTCCTCAAGCGAAAGATCGTCGGCGTCCCAAAGCAGGACCGGCCCGCAGGAAATATTGCCGATAAGTTTTTCCTCGAACAAAATCGGCGCCGAGCATTTTATCATACAGCCGCATTTAAAGATATAAGGCTCTCCCAATTCGGCCGCTTTCCGACCGGAATAAGCCAAGTTCTGAAAGCAGGCCGACGCTTTGCCGGTTTTTTTCATGTACTCGCAAATATTATTCTCCGGAGATAGGCGGTTACAAATCAGTTCCTTGCCTTCGACATCGTGCAAAGATACGTCAATGCCGGTAAGAATGGAAAAGTGTTTGAACAGCTTTGTTAACTCGTTAAAATCAAGGACTTCTTCTAATTTCTTATCAGATATCTTAACGACCATCCGATACCTCCTTTTCCTGCTAAAATGACATATGCTCGATGAATAATTGACTAAAGCGGGGATTATGGGCCAGTTCCACAATCTTAACCTCGCGCGCAATCGCGTCGCATCGCTCGCGGTAAGCGCCGTTAAGCAGTGCCATTCGCGCGCCGCGGCCGCTCGCGTTGCCGAGGGCGGTGATTTTCCCGACGCTCTCTTCAGGCAAAAGCCCGATGGCGACGGCGCTCTTTGGGTTTAAGTAAAAACCGAAACCGCCGGCGAGATAAATACGCTCGATATCCTTCAGGTTTACCCCGGCCGCTTCCGTCAAAACCCGGATACCCGCAGCCACGGCGCTTTTCGCCAGTTGGAATTCCCGGATGTCCTTTTGCGTTAAATAAATGTCGGATGTGATATAGAATCGGCCGTTGCGGAAATTGGCGGCAAGGGGGCTTTTCGCGTCGAAACAGAAGGTGCCGGCCTCGTCAATCAAACCTTCTTTAATCAATATCGCGATTAAATCGACCAACCCGCTCCCGCATATCCCAATCGCGCTTTTGTTACCGACGGTTTCCGTGATTAATTTTCCCTTCTTCAGGTTCGCTTTGGCGATGGCGCCGGCTATCCCTCCCGTTCCGCACTCGATTCGCGCGCCTTCAAACGCCGGTCCGGCGGCGACGGACGCCCCGTAGTATCCGCGCGGGGACTTGATAACTATCTCGCCGTTGGTCCCGAGATCAACCAGGAGGGCGGTTTCCCGCTCCGCCGCGAGATCGCAGGCAAGCATGCCGGCAACGATATCGCCGCCGAGATACGGACCGATTGCCGGAAGCAATATAACCGACCCCGCGTTTATCCCGACTTCTTCCCCGGGCGTTTCCCTGCGTTCAAGGAATACCGGCGTAAAAGGCGCGACGCCGAGCGGCGACGGGTTAACGTTAGCGAGAATATGAAGCATCGCCGTGTTGGCGGCGATAACGACTTCCGCCACGTTGGCTATCCCATGGTCGGCTTTAAACCAATCGATGATTTCGTTAATTTGCTTTATGGCCGTTTCGTGAAGCGCCGGAAGATGGCCTTCGGCGCATTTTTTTATCCGCGAGACAACGTCGCTCCCGAACATGGCCTGCGCGTTTAACGCGGACGCGCCGGCGACGGTCGCCCCGTCTTCAAGTTTATGCAAATACGCGGCGATTGTCGTCGTCCCAAAATCAATGGCGACGCCATACCCGCTTTTCTTTTCGACAGGAAAGCGCGTTTCCCAATCATCCGGGGTAGCATGATATTCCCCCGTCGAGAGTTCCACCGTCATTTCTCCGGTTACCCTCGTTTGACAGGCGAGCGCGGTTTTTCCTTCCGCCTTGACCTTGCACTTTTTACACACGCCCGCGCCGCCGCAATCCGCAGCAAGATAAAAACCCTTATCCCTCAGCGCGGCGAGTAAATTTGCGCCGGCCGCGACGGTTACTTCCGTCGCCTTCCCGCCGGATATAACCTTTAACTTATAATCGGGGTTATAAAACACAGCCGCGAAATAAGTTACGGTGTTCGGCCCGTTATAATATTTCATACCGGTCTCCGTCGCCAATTCCGCGACGTCGACGCCGACCGCTTCCAGGGAAGGGCAGGCAATCTCGGGATGGCGGCAGGGGGAAGACGGATACGAGCATTCCCGGCAAATCGAACATGAACCCGCCCCGAGAATCGCAAAGTCACAATCCTTTAGACCGCGCCTGATCTCTACAATCAGAGCTTCCATCTCCTTACGGCCGCGTTCCATCCCTTCCGCGTCAAAGGGGTCGTCCAAAAAAACAATCTTGGAAAAGACAAAAGCGCGCTCGTATTTTTTATATTTATCGACCAAAGCGCGTTGGTCGGCGAGCGCCGGCGGGCACATCCAATTGCGGTTATAACGCCCGCAGCGATTGGTTTCGCACCCCTTGAGCAACTCTTCGTTAAATACAATCTTCTTGACGGGTATCTCGCCAACGGCGTCGACCTTTCCTTTAAGCATTTCCTTTAAAATATATATCAACTCATACCTCGCGTTTACTATCTTAATACAACCAGAAAAAGCCGTAGCCTTTCCCCCGGCGGGTTTATTGCTTTGTTTTAATCAAGTTTTTTAGATTAGGAACGCTATCCTTAATCACCATACGATTAGACGTCTTTCAGGTTCAGTATATCAAATTATCGGTAAAAAGTAAAGAGACTGTATATGGTAATAAAATTGAGCCAAAAAAGTCAAAAAGTTTTTTACAATACCTCATCAATTATTGAACGAAAAACAGCGTTTAAATTTTGATTGGCTCACTAATAAATGAGAACGGCGATTCCAATGATCATCCCTTTTTAAAAATGTGTTCGATAGATAAAGTCCTCGAAATTTACAAACAAAACGTTTATGATAAGGATGATTGAAATTCAATATGCCGATAATTGGTAAAATATATAAAATAATATAAATCGTTGTCCTTCAGCGCGTCGAGTAAATTCCGCCGTCTGTCATGGTTCCTTTCGTAACCTTAACGCCGTGTATAACCTTTAAATTATGAAAAAAGCGAAACCTTTTCTCAGCGGATTTATTACATAGTAATAATCAATTATCCAGATTTGGAACTATATCCTTAAATTTCGTATTTTAATGCCGTCTCTTAGATTCTGTACATCAGATATTTTATATTCCGCGGGTTCTTCATGACTAATTTCGTCAATAAATAATTTTTTACGGTTATGAACCTATATCGCGAGCGCTCGTAAAACGGCATTCAAATACCGGGTTACGTCCCTCGTTTTATTAACTCTATCGCGCCAACTTCCGGACACGGGAAAGATCATGCCGTCGGCTTTAAGTTCGCCGAGATACCAGTTACCGTCCGGATGACGCCCGCGCGTTATCCATTCCCAAACATAAGCAAATTTTCTCTTATCGCTCGCATAAACCGCGATTAGTTTCACGGCTTCAAGAAGGTAAAAGGAACGGATATCGGCCAACTCGCCCGGGAGCGGGCAAAGCGGTTTGCTGTAGATATAATAAACGCCAGTTTCAAGAAGATATTCGCAATACGCTTCCGCCGCTTCGGGCGATAAGTGGTTTTTAAGCAACGCGACGAGATAAAACGAGGCCGGGTTTAAGATTCGTTCCCGCGCCTTTTTCCGGCCAAAGACGTTTTGGAAAGCAAGTTCGTATTCATGGTAGTTGAATTTTCCTTCTTTAACGGCGGCCTCAATCACCTCCCGCCATTTTTCCCTGATTAGCCGCGCTTTCTCGGTTAAGCAATCGAAAAAAGCAAGCCATCCCGAAAACATGAGTTCGGAAAAAAGTTCCCAATTAATCACCTTTTCGACTCGGTCAGGGATTTTCGCCTCGCCCGAAAGACATTTATTAAGATAATCCAAAGTTTTTCTAAGAAGCGGGCGGGAAGGATCCAACCCTAAAAAATACATCCTTTTTAACGCTTTCTCCGTGGTCACGTCGCGCCAGGAGGCGCCCATCCCGTGAAAATATCCGAACCCTCCGTCTGGATTTTGTAATGTTGCTAATTTATTGATATTCATTTTCGCTCCTTTTAATTAAAAAAATAAGTGTTCAGTGACACTTATTTTTGTTTTTTAGAAGAACACGTTTCTTGCCTGTTGTTTTACTTCCCGCGAAGCGGCAAAAGGAATCCGGGTCGTATAGCCCTTGCGCGCCGCGACGATCATCTTTGTCGGCCAGGTGTTCACGGCGTTATTCCACTCCATAACCGTGTCGTTATAGAGATCTCTTGCGGCGGTGATTTCTTTCTGAAGATAGCTGTTTTGTTGCATTGCGTCGGCGATTACCTTATGGGTCTTCAGATCCGGGTAAGCCTCAAAAGCCACGTTAATCCGCGAATAAATGGAATCCAATTCCTGCGAGACCTCGTTCCGCTCGGCGTCCGTGTGCTTGATTCCGCCCCGGTAAGCGGCTACCGACTTCATGACGTCTTTATCCAAGTCAATCGCTTTGCTTACCAAACCGGCCACATTCTGCAAAATCATTACCCGTTGCTCCAGGTAATTATCAATCTGCGAGGCGTTGTGTTGGATTTTTTGCTGCAGCCTGCGCAAATAATTGCCGGCGCTGATCTTCATAATCAAAAAGATAAGTCCCGGGATAATCAATACCCATAATAAAATCTCAAAAATGAGCGATCCCGCGCCTACTTTAATCGGTAATTGCTTGTGAATAACGTTGATGTCGCGTCCTTCCGGATTAACCGGCGATGTTAATTCGTCCAATTCGTTGGCCATAAAATCCTCCCTTTTTATTTTATTTGATATAAAATCTCGTTTAGTCTTTCGTCCGTTTGATCATCGTATGGTTTCGCTAAGATAAAGGCTAACAATGACTTTCTTAATATAAAAGCGCTTGCGGAGGCGGCGTGCGTTTCAATAAACTTCCGCCAATTGTCGTTATTTTGTTTATTGTTAATGAATTCCCGGCGGCTGACGCCCTCGGTTTTCTTGATGACCACCCGGGAAGCCTTTTTCACCGGCAAGTATTCGACCCAATGCACGGGCACACTGTGATAATGACCGTCGCCGCCGAGGACCCTAACATAATCGGTGCGGGGTATCCCCTCATAGCCATGAGCGGTTACCTCGAGAACATCGTAATCCTTGCCCGCCGCGATAACGTTGGTTTTAAGAATATTCCGCGTCACCGATTTCTCATGTTTAAATTGCGATTCGTTGAAATAATTGACTGTCGCCTCGTGTTCCCAGCAACTAACGTTAAACTTATCATAATAATCTTCGTCATAGATAAATTCCCGCGGCCGGTATTGCTGGTACAAGGGGATCGCCAAGATCGGGGCTAAGGAGAAATATAAAATCTGAAAAAAATCATTGTTATAGGCGCAAAATTTTTTCCGCGCCGACGCCAAATCATAATCGACGTAAAGCGAGGGGTCCTGCGACACATCAATTTTCTTAAGGTGTTTCGAGAAAACAAAATTAAGATATTTTCTTTTATGCAAAGACCAGCAGGAGCTATATTTTTCGGTTTTATCCTTCAATAATTTTATGATTTCCGTTTGCGCGAGCGGGGTGAAAAGCAAGCGAAATTGAACCTCGTTATCGCGATCCAAAGCGTTAAACAACGCTTCGAATTCCGTATTGGCAAGCGGAGTAAACTCGCTGTTATCCTTAATCGCGTCCCTGGCCTTTTTTTCGATTTCTCTTTCTTTTCTCGAGATGAGATTTTCAATTTGCCTATCGTTCAGGCCGCTTAAGTCGGGCGGGTCGCTGTTGAACGATAAATCGCCGGCGGCGTCATTGGCGTAAAGGATAAAGGATTCCGTCGAGTAAAGGGGATATGGCTTGGTTAGCGTCGCGGAAAGAGTTTGCATTCTCGTCTCCGTCACCGTCTTGCCGTCAACGATTCGGCTGACGGTCCAGCTGATTATTTTCGTTCCGCGATACGTTTTAGTTCCCATCCGGAAATTTAAAATCCGGGCCAGCAAAAAGGGATTGTTAAGTATTTCGCCGCTTTGAATGAACAATACTGATTTGTTTTTATCTGCATTGCCCGGCAAACCGTATTTTTTAGCCAAATAAGCGAATTTCCGGTAATCAAAATACGGATCGAGTTTAACTAACGGCATTGTTTTTTGAATAATGGCGGCCGTCATTGACCAATCATATAATTCATTGAGCGGACGCATTTGTTCCCAAGCCGTCGCATATAAACTGTCCAGTTTTTCTTTTGTTTCCGAAAGCAGGTTATTCAAATTTTTAATAACCTTATTTAATTTAAGAACGATAATCAATATCAAGCCGACACCGCCAGCAAGCGCGATTATCCCGGTTATCAACCGCGCTGGCGCTTTCTCATCAGTAAAAGAATATATGAGCGCGACGCCGGCAATCAACAGAAGAACGGTCAAAACGATTAAAAAAACTTTCAGACCGGTTTGAGTCCGATGCTTTTTTTCGAGACGTTTGATCTCTTTTTCCTTTTTTCTTATTTTTTTTACGACTTGAGCGTTCTCGCTCTCGTTAACACCAGATTCTTTGACCAAATCTTCAAAATATTCGCTTGTGTTTTTGGCGTGTTCGTTCCGATATTGTTTTTTAAACATATCGAGCGGCTCATAAATATAATCCGTTGATTGCATATCGTCACCGTCCCTTATATTATAACATTATCGGCCGCCCCCGGCAATAAAAATCCCATGCCCGGCGGCGATTTTCCAAAAAGCTTTTATCGAATAGGTCATCAACCGTAGCTTTCAATTTCGGCCGGACCGGCCCAGGCCACGCCGTAGTTTTCTCGCGGAGCGCCAATGTGAAGATAAATCGTGAGCGCGAAACAACTATAAAAAGCCTTATCTCCCACCATTGATATGCCGGGATGAATCCGGATTTCGGTAAGGCTGGAACAATCTTTGAACGCATACTTACCGATGGCGGTAATTTTTTCGGTATCGAATGTCGTGATTCTCTTACATCCGGAAAAGGCCGAGCTCCCAATATCGCCCGTGAATTTTATCCGGGAAAACTCCGAAAGATTCCGGCAATTGAAAAAAGCGGAAGGCGATACTCGCAAATATGAGTCATAATCTTTTTCCACCTTTTCAAGAGAAACGCACCCGGAAAAAGTGCCTGCTTGAATACGGTCGACGCCGGCGGGAAGTTTGATGTAACTAATTGACGCGCAATTCATGAAAGCGGAGTCGCCAATGTAATTTACCGTTTCCGGAATCGATACCCCGGGAAGCGCCGCGCAATCGGAAAACATCCCGAAGGGGATTTCAAGTATACCGGCGGGCAACCGCGGGCTAGTTAAAACGACGCAGCCGGAGAAAAGAGAGGAGCCGAGAATTTCGATGCTGTCGGGTAAGTAAATCTCCGACAGCGAGGTACAGTTTCGAAAGGCGGAGTGCCCTAATTCTTTAAGACCTTCATTTAATTGAACGTTAACGAGATTTACGCATTTCTCGAACGCCGACATGCCGATAACGCTCACTGACGCCGGAACGGTTACCGTCTTGATTGTTTGGTTTTCAAAAAACGCTTCGTTACCGATGCTCGTCACCGGATAATTCCCGATGGTCTCGGGAATCGCGAGGTCCTCTTCCGATCCTTGATAACCCAAAATACATATCTCTCCGTCAATGATAACGCAATAGAAGTCATCTTCATAAAACAGCTCGGTGCCAATCGGGAAAAGATAATTTGAACCTTTAAATTCCCATTCGTAAGATTTCAAACTGTCTGCGGGAACCAAAAGAATGGTATGCCGGGGAACAATATTAACGCCTAATTCCGGGACGGTTTCGGAACGGAAAATAAGCAACTTAAGCCCTTCGCATTCTCTAAAAACTTGATTATCTATGGACTCAATCGTCCCCGGAAATTCTATCACGGACAAAGCGCAATTATAAAACGCTTTTTCCTCAATCATTTTAAGATTTCCGGGAAAGTTCACGAGACTAAGATTTACGCAATCGTAAAACGCCTTCTCGCGAATATACTCTAAATTACCGTTTTCCGGGAAAGTAACCGCCGTCAAGGAAGAGCAATCCAGAAACGCTTCCCTGCCGACGATAGTAAGCGACTCCGGGAAAACCAACTCGGCGAGAGATGAGCATCCCATGAATGCCTGCGTCCCGATTATCTCCAACGATTCGGAGAAAACCACCGTTTCCAATTCGGTAAATTCCTTTACGGCCCAGGAATCAATATAGGTGACCGGCAGACCGCGATATTCGCCGGGGAACACAATACGTTTGGTTTTAGTTTTATCGCCGGACTTTATCTCCGCAACTCTTAAAGAACCGTCCCGCTCGGTAAATACCATGTAATAATTATTTAAAGTGTTAAGGTAAATTTGCTCGACGTTGGAATTCATTTCGTTTTCGCCGCCGATGGCCTCGACCTCGACAGTCATATTAACATCAACCAGCGGTAAACGATATTCCTCGTCCGTCAACTGAATCCAATCACCGTCGTCAACGCGGAGACGGTATCGCGATTGACCAGCTATCTCGCTCCAGAAAAGCAAGTCCTCGCTTAATTCTAATATTGGTTTCTTCAGTTTCGTAAAGGAATAAGTCGCCGCTTCCGAATCATAATAGAAGATTTCGGGTTTTTCTGAGAATTCCGGCGCGACAGCCTTAACGGAAAAGACGTGATCGCCGGAAGCCAAACTCGCGCATTCAAATAGCGCCTCGAAAGACAACCCGCAATCGACCCCGTCAAGCTTCATCTCGTATCCGGCGGCTTCGTCAATATCTTCCCACGTTAAATTAAACCCGTCGATAATCGGCCGCGGCGCGGGAAGTTTTATTTTCTTAATTGTTATCGCTTCGCTCGGGCGCGATTCATGACGCGTGGAATCGCCTTGCGCCTTAATCACAATCTCGTTAATGCCGAAATTTATTTCATTGAGCAAAAGCTTATACATATTTAATATCGTTTCCTTCTTCTTTTTGCCGTTAATTATAATTTCGTATTCTATCGCCTCACCCTCCCAACTTATCGTAAGATACGGCTCATTATAAACATAATCGACATTGACGGGGGTCGGCCATATCGAAAACTCTTTATATTCCGTGTATTCCGATTGCAAGCCGGAACCGAAATCAGTTTTAATCCTTACTAGATTGGGTGTCGATGTTGAAAGAGGACCGTCGTAGAAAGGCTCGGAGGTTTCGCTTTCGACGCCGTTTATCTCGATAATGTACGCCGCCGCCTCCGGCACAGTGTCCCAGACTAGTATGCCGTCTTCAACCGTGAGATTTTCCGGCGCTTTCGCTTCCAAAATATAATGATAAAAATAAGGCAGCGAATCAAGATAATCCTTTCCGTCACCGACACTCGTCAATTCAATGTAATAATTCCCGACAAGCGGCGGGTCAAAACGGAACGAGGTCTCCGCGGTCCTCGCCGTAAAGACGCCGTGTACTTGAATCTCATATTCCGTGGCGTTCGGCACCGCGTCCCAGGTTAAAACGTGATTGCCGTAGCGGACGTTTTTCGGCTGAGACAGATATATTTTTAAATAATTGTTATATAAAAATGGCGCGCTCGGGGGCGAGTCGTGATTCAAATCCGGATTCGCAAGCGCCTTGACTTGTAATTCATATTCTCCCTTTTCCAATGCGCTCAGGTCAAATGAGTTTTCGGCGACAATCCCCGCTTCATCCCCGTCGATATAAACGGCGTAGGCGACCGCGCCTTTAACCGCGCTCCAGGTCAAAACATTTTCTTGAACCTTAAGCCCGCTCGGCGCGGGGAGGGTCACAAGATCCCATTTCGCGTAAAGCGTCAAATCCGACGTCACCGGAACAGATAAATCATAAAGTTCTTCGTCATCAAGCCGTAAACACCATCCGACAAAAACATACCCGTCGCGAACCGGCTTCGGAGGGGTCATCAGGCTGGCGCCTTCTTTAACGGTATAGGTTATAACTTCATCGCCGATACCGGTCACGTAATTGACCTTGTATCTTAACGCGTCGACGATGTTAACAAAAAAATGCGCCGTGAACCCGCGGTAACGAACCGCGATTCTATGCGTCCCGGGCGTTTCCAATAATAATTGGTCCGCTGTCGACACCATTTCGGCGGTAATTTTCACCCGTTCTTTTTGCCCGCCGGATTTGGTAACAATCAAAGCAACGTCGTTCCAATCAAAGTCGCCAACCAAATACTGCTCCGATAGAGCGGACGCGTCAACCTCGACGGAACTGATCATTACTTCGCAACCGCAAAGCCACATACACAATACTATAAACAATATTAATCTTTTCATGTTGCTTCCCCCTTCTTATCGAAAAACGGAAAGAAATTTTCTAATTGTAATATAATATAAAGATGTGGATTTGTCAATCATCCGTCCCGCGCATGCAAAAAACATTGATCAGATAAGAAAACAATCCGTCTTAATAACCCGCCGCTTCTCTTAAAAAAAGACTGCGAAACGAAATTTTTCCAGTCTCTTTTTACTTAATATGTTTAGGGATATTTTATTTGCCGAACCATTTCCATACATGCCAAAACTCAAAACTGCCCGCGACGATTGCCGAAACGACATAAGCCGCCGCGAACAAAGACAAAAACACGATCCCGCTATATAAGGCTATTTTTTTGTATTTGTCATTATTCAACGAGGAGATAACGTTATTCCCGCCATATTTTTCCGAGAGCAGCGACTTCTGCCACATAATCGAAGCCCGGACCACTTTATTAATATAAATTAGATATAGCATAGAAAAACCGAACAAAAAGCAAGCCAACGCGAAAAATGCCAAGCCGTATAGAAAATTAAGCGGAATAATCAACTGAGGAATGAAAGAAAGATTTTTCAGGGCAAGATTCAAATAGACGCCGATCGCGGTGCTGACGAGCGCGCCCGCCATAAGCGCTACGAACACCCCGTATAACAAAATCATTAAGGGGATCAGAAATATATCTTGAAGGGTCAATCCCAAGATGATAACCGACTTTTGTTTGGGTTTCTCGTAATTTTGCACGTAATCCTTGATTATTTGTTTAATGTCGCCCAATTCGCGGGAGATCTCCTCTTCCGTTTTTCCTTTCGCTAGCTCGATTAAAAAATGATTTTCATAATCTTTGATGATGTCCGCGTAATCTTCGATGCCATATCTTATTAAACCCGCGGATAAAGTCTTAAGAAACGTCTTCTTATCCATTTATTTGACCTCCAATATTTCCATAGTTTTATTAACGAAATTTAACCATTCATTCTTGACCTCGATATACTTTTCCCTGCCGCTTTGGGTAATCCGGTAGTATTTGCGCGCGGGGCCGCCGCTCGCTTCCGATAAATAAGTGGTGACGTAACCTTCGTTTTTTAACTTCCGTAAAATCGGGTAGACCGTGCCCGCGGAAATACTGATTTTTTTACTGATCGTATCCGATATATCATACCCGTATTGATCGGCGCGATTCAGCATCGATAACACCAACAAATCCAAAACGCCTTTTTTGAATTGAACGTTCATAATTTCACCTCTTCAAGAGCTTTCTCTTTTATCTCGAGCCACTTTTTTTGCGAGTGGCTGAACCGCTTATATAATATCCTCGCCACGGTTTGTCGGGAAAACAGATGCGCCAAGATTCGCAGGCAATTATTGAAGAAACCCGGGAAATACTCCGCCTTCCCTTTAAGCATGCGATCGAGCGACTTTCGACATATCTTATCCATTTTGTTTGTGGTCAACCGCCCAAACAACCCCTGGGCTTTAATCGCTTTGACTATCTCATCCGTTGTGGCGAGCCCTCCCGGACACAACGCCATAACCTTTATTCCCTCGCTTTTTAATTCCTCGCGCAATGATAAGGATAAATCGTATAAATAGCGCTTCGAGGCGGAATACGTGGCTTTTAAGGGGATTGAGAATTGGGACGCGAGGCTCGACGCAAACAAGATTGCTAAATCATCCGCGCGGCGTTTGATTATCTCATATGTCATTTTCGTGGTCGCTTCGACATTGATCCTCACGATATCGATAATCTCGCTTTCTTGCCTTAAAGTAAACCCGCCCTCGCGATCAATCCCGGCGATATTCAGCAACATATTGAAGCGATACCCGCGCCCGTCAATGTAATTCATTAACTCCTCAAATTCGCGCGAATCCGTTAGGTCGGCGCGGAAACTGTCAACGTTAATATTGAATTGACGCGAAAGGCCGCTTTTTAGCTGCTCCAATTTCTTCTCACAAATATCGGTTAGAAACAAATCATAACCTCTTCGAGCGCATTCCCACGCCATCGCCCGGCCTAAGCCGCCGGCGGCGCCGGTAATCAACGCCGTCATTATATCACCTCCCCGTAATCGATCCCGCAAAGTTTCTCGCTTAACGCGAACAACTTCTCTCTCTGGTCTCGTTTATCGGCTTCTCTGTTATACTTTTTGGGGGAAGAGTTTTTAAAATAAACGCCGGCTGGCTTATTCATGAGCAAATAAAGATATGTTTCCGCGGGAACGCAAGGCGGGTCGCCCCAGCGTTTGCGGGCGTTCCAAAACAACTTAACGATCCCGCCGGTATCCTTTGATCCTATTTCCGTGTTAACGAGACCCGGATCAACGGCATAGCATTTAATATTTCTATTTTTTAACCGTTCGTTTAGCGATATCGCTGTCATGACGTTGCATAACTTAGATTGCTTATAAGCGAATAACGGTCGGTATCGCTTTTGATACATGATGTCCCGCCAATTTATCCGCATGCATTTATGCGATTTGCTGCTCGTGAATATAATCACGCCGTCATTAAGCATATCGATGAAATAATGCGCGAACAAGAAGCCGGCCAAATGATTAACTGCAAATTGATATTCATAACCGTCGGGGGTGACGGCAAACCAATCGCGCACGCAACCGGCGTTATTAATCAAAGCGATTAGTTTGCCTTGATCCTTACTTAAAAAATCTTTTATTGCTTTCGCCACCGCGCGGGTTTCGCTTTGACTTTCAAGACGCGCCGTGAAATATGCTAACCTCTCCTTAGCGTTCAAACGCTCGATTATACTATTCGCCTTCGCCTGATCTCGGGCAACGCCGATAACATAATAATCCTTCTCAAGCAGTTTCTCTACGATCGCAAGACCAATTCCCGACGTCGCCCCCGTTACGATGACCCATTGTTTATGCATTGCTCTCCTCCATTTTATTAAACCGAGCTTTCTTTCCGGTGTTTTTATTATATATGATTTCATTAATCTTATAAAAAAGCCTCACGACAACGAAAAAAGCACCGAATAAGAACAAATAATAAAGCAAATAAGACAAGCTGAAATCATTAAAACCTTTGATCAAATAGGAAACGTATGTCCCGTCCAACAATTTGTAAATAAAAATATACTTCTGACCGAAATCGACGAAAAAATAGATTATCGTCGCGTAAACAACCATCATAATCGAGCCGGATATTATAATCCGGGCTGTTTTTCTTTCAAACAAACGTTCTTTCATGATTAAGATACTCGCGATATAAAGCGCGGAATGATTAAAAAGCGCCATGATAACGGAAAAGTAACCGTTGATTTCAATCATTTTTCCGGCAAGGAAAGCGAAGGCTGCTAAATAGCCAAATCCCGATATAAACGCGGAAAAAGTCGCCAGGGGAAACAATCGATTGCTTTTAAGGAAAAACACGATCGGCATGACGAAATATGTTATTGCGGAATAGTCAACCGGGATTTTATTATACTCGCGCTTTTCGATAATATAATAACCATACTCGGACATTTTGTAAGCAAGCAGATAAACGCACAGCAAATTAATCACAAATAAGGACTTATTCTTCTTTGTGATTAGAACGTAAATTATTAAATGAATCAAACCTATCCACGCTATTGAAAAAAACAAGATCTTTAACTCCTTTTGTTTACTAGTATATATTATATAATAGTGTATAATATATGTCAATACTTTATTAAAAAAAAATATATTTTTTACATTTTTTTCTTTGCCGATTAACCCATACCCCGCAAATAACCGCGAACTAATGATAATCAATATCCCAAATGTCTAAATTTTTACTAACTTGCAGGCGATATATTGTCGTTTTAACTCAATAATACCAGGAGTAATGATTAAAAAAAAAAACTACTATCTAGAATGAACTAAAAAGTAGTTTTTCACAGGCTGGCGACTAATTAGCCGGTTATATTGATCGCCTTTGTTTTCTTGGCTTTTTTTTTGTAATAATCTGAAATTTAAACAAGATTATTTGCGTAAAACAGTTCGCTTTTTATGCTGTCCTCAACGTCAGACACCCTTTGTGCTGCCTCTGACAATCAGTTTGCATTTAACCGTTTGGGATTCGGCTGTCCTTTTATTTGAAAGGATATCCTTCATGATCGCCCGCGCGGCAATCTCGCCTTTTTTGGAAATAAACTGCCTGATAGTTGTCGAGCCGGGAGACGTGAAGGAGGATGCCTGAATGTCGTCGAAACCGACGATTGATAATTCATCCGGTATTTTCCGACCCGAATCCTGAAATGTTTTCATAATTCCCAAAGCCACTATATCGGCGTCCACCGCCAGAGCGGTTATATCCATTCCGTCTTTTATCAACCGTTGCGCGATTTTGATGCCGCCCGCGAATGTTGTCTGGGTTTCAAATACGCGGTCGCTTTTGATTTGAAGCCCGGCCTCCCGCATCGCCCGGCAAAAAACTCGCACGAAAGCCCGCCCCGCCGTCTAGGGAGATATTTCTAGGGATCCGCATCCCCCCTACCCTAGTTTCTATCACCAAGCTCAATGTGAATCTTGTTGTAACATGATCTGCACAGGCTCATAAGGTTGGTGGTGTCATTGGTCCCACCTCTACTAACAGGTATGATGTGATGAACCTCGTCAAGCCTTGTGTACCTTCCTTCTTTAAAGCACATCTCACACAATGGATGTTCCTTAGCATAACGAGCTCTTACTCTTTTCCATTGATATCCATACTTCCTGTTATGATCTGGTGATCTAGTATATTGGTTATATGCTTTTGTCATCATTTTTTGATGGTCTAAGCAATACTCTTTATTGGTAAATTGAATACATCCAGGATATTGACAACCACGTTTAGGTTTGTATGGCATAGCACCACTCCTTTTATAAAAATTGGTATAAAAAAGGCCAGGGACTCTCATCCTTGACCTATAACATTTTATATTTTTCTTCATTATAATAATACCACACTATTAATTTATTTACAATGGTTCACAACGGTTCATTGTGGTTCAAAAAATTTTTATAGAGAATGTTTGTATTAACCTAATACTATTTAAATCAATGTATGATATAATCATATTAGAAAAACATTTAATTAATATTATACATGGGGTGAATTATATGAATCCAGATGTTCTTGATCCTAAAAACTTATCATGCATTAAGATATATATTCAAGTTTTAAATTTTTTATCAAAATGCCTTGATAGACTTGGAAAAAATATTAATTTATATAAAGAATCAAATAAAATTGATGATTCAATCTATGTTCTTTTTCAAACTCTTCAAAGCATCTACGAAATAATGCCTTTCAAACTTTTAAAGAAGGATGATAATTTTACCTTTGATTTATCGAAAAAACCTGAAGATAATATATTTTATACAAATATAGATTTGTCTTTTATAAGTTCAAGATTAATTGACATTATAACTAAAGAAAACACTTGGTTTTTCTTATTTAATTACTTTTTTAGAAATGCACAAATGCATCATAAACATTTGTTAGATTCGTTTACTCAAGTTGGGAATGACACTTGCATAACACATTATGGAATTCGCATAATGATTGATAATAAAGTTAGGTCACAAAAACTTATTAAAACCTTATTTAAAGAGAATGAAACCATTGTAAAAAAATACGATAAAATTACAATAGTTAAAAAAAGCGAGCAAGAATATGAAATGAAAGTGGTAATAAATATATCTTTCATATTTGAATTAGTTAATAGTATTAAATTAGCGTTTGTTGATGGCTTGAATGAATTAGCAAACTATATCGATATAATTAATGAATACGATCTAATTAATAAATATGATATTGATAAGAATCTTTATAAAAAGGTAATTAATGAATGGTTAGAATCTATTTAAGCATTATCATATTTGCATAATAATCAAGAAATCATAGAAGAATTTATAGTAAAATTATTAATACTTTTTTATTCTTAAAATAACACAACCATTTGTGACTCATTGTATTGAACGATGAGTCAATAAATAATGGTTTTTTATTGTTCATTTACTTTTTAAATTATTAATATATTTAATGCATTCTTATGCCATCTTTTAGCAGTTGATGTTGAACAATATAAATTTTCAGCTATCTTCTCCCAAGTCTGTGTATCTAGATAACGCATTATCAATAAATTTTTATAATCTTCGTTTTCCATCTTTTCAATAACCTCTAGTATTTCTACTTTTAATCTTTCCAACTCCTTTTTAAGATCTGCAATCTTATTATCCACTTCAGACTTTTTTACTATCCATTTGACATACGGAGCTTCTTGATTATGTGTTCCATCGACTCTTATTCCATCATAGTTTGAACTAGTAACTGTATTTGATAATCTTTCAAATTCCTCTGACCTTAACTGTAATTGTTTAATCTTTAATTCTAAATGATACACTTGTGATAGATATTCTTTATTAGTCATGAATCTATACCTCTTTTACTTTACTTGATAAACTTGCATAAGTGATTGATATTCCACAAGGTTCATTCGACCATAGCTTTTCAACATGCTCTACAACAACCTGCGCATCATCTTTCCAAAAACCCACTTCAGTCATACAATCTTTTAACATCTTTTGAAGATTATCAGTATCGGGTTTTGTTGTTTTCCATTCAAAGTGCTTATGTCTATTTCCTCTTGGGAATAACCAAGTTACATGAAGTTCTATCGGACCTTCAAGTGGATCACTCGGTTTGAATGGTTTCAAATGGGAAATTAGTAAGTTCTTTGCCTTTAAAACATTAGGTGGTTTATACATTCTAGGTTCTCCATGAACCACTGCAATCTTTTGCATTTGAGCAGTTGCTTTAGGTGGATCAAACAATAAAAATATTTTCATATTCATACACCACCTTTATTTTATTTTGAAAAAAGGAAGTTGCCTCTTGAAACTTTGTTTTGGGAAGGGGCGGCTTTTAATCCCCTTCCAACAAAACGAGGCGTCAGCGTGCGTTAGCGAAGAGCAATCATATATATAAGCCCTTTCTGCATAATTTGCAGATAGGTAATTTCTCCTATTTTCAGCATTTTTTGCATATAGGAAAAAACTCCTATATGTTGCATTTTTCACTGTTGTAATAATTGTTGTTTTCGCTAGTTTAAAACTCAAAGTTTATACACTTCCTTCTTTTTTGAAATATATTCATCACTGAATTCTTGAAGCCTTGCTTGAACGGTTCTTTCACTCAGACCCATATATTCAGCTAGTTCTCCAATTTGACAAGACTTCTTACCCATACAAACAGCAGTAAAAGCATCATCTAGTTCTTCTTTTCTAGTTTCTTTTGTTTGCTTTCTTTTACCTGATTTTGATAAATTTACATCTCTTGAGCCTTCTACAAAAGTTGAAGATAACACGCCTTTAGTATCGATCTCGTGAATAGGATAATTAAACCAACAATTTACTGGCTTGAAGTTAGGAAACTCTCGAAGTGAACCCTCTACTCTCCATGCTGTTGAATTTACTGTTGCTGCATTCTGCTGCATTCTCTAGAATAAAGTCAGGCGTTGTATCTAGTTGAATAAGATCTATAATCGCATCTGGATCACGTGCAAATACTCCACTACCAGAACCTCTATCTTGGGCTTTCTTTTGTCCTTGTGTACCCTTTGAATGGTGATGACAATAAATCGTTGAACAACCTGTATCTAAACAAATCTTATCAAAGTAATTACAGAACTTCCCCATATCCGATGCATTGTTTTCATCTCCAGTAATTACTTTATAAATAGGATCAATGATCACAGCTGAGTAGTTTTGATTTTTGATTCTTCTGATCAGTTTTGGTACAAGTTGATCCATAGGAAGTGCATTCCCACGAAGATTCCAAATAGTAATATTATCTGCAAACTTTACATCAATGCCTTTTGCATCCATAATTGTTTTAAAACGATTAATACATGGAGGTTTTTTTTATGGAGAGGATATCGTTAAAAGGTGGCCTAATCGTTAAATTGTAAGGTAATCGTTAAAATGTTGATTTCAAAAATAAAAAAGCCCAGCAAATAGCCTTAAATCCGACTGCTGCTGATCCTATAAAAACTGGCGGATAGGAGTTTTATCCCTTTCCGCCAACAAAAAAAGGTCTGATATCTATGTATCAAACCTATGCATTCAATATGTC
>Ga0208693_1000205_pt1 | contig 49835 bp, 41 predicted proteins | sample AD_UKC071_MetaG_FD_184438 | JGI IMG/M metagenome (GOLD analysis project Ga0208693, IMG submission 184438) | Active sludge microbial communities of municipal wastewater-treating anaerobic digesters from USA - AD_UKC071_MetaG (SPAdes) (version 2) | ecosystem: Engineered > Bioreactor > Anaerobic >... | reverse complement strand
CTTGCGTTTGCACAAGCCTGGCGCACCAAGATGCGCGATGCCGCACTGCGCTCGCAGGTGGTGGGCAACGAACACGCCCCCGGCCAGTGGCGCGCACTCACCGTGCGCAACATCGATGCGTGGTACGCCACCTTCAATGTGAAGGATGGGCAGAAACTCTACCTGGCACCGGATGCGCGCGTGAAGATCTGGTAAGCCACTCGCAAAAAGCAGCCAACAAAACGCCGGCCTTGGGTCGGCGTTTTGTTGTGCCTCACCACATCAAATCATCCGGTACCGTGAACTGTGCGTAGTAGGCATCGTCTTCTGAGGTGCTGCTTGCGGCGGTATCGCTGGCGGCTTGGCCGTGATCCAGCACAATGAGCTCGGGCGCACGGTCGCGCACTTTGCTGGCGGCATTGCGCGGCAGCAGGGCGTAGCGCTCGCCCGATTGCGCAATCACCAATGCGCCGCTGGCCAGTTGCTTGCGCAGCGCATCGTCCACCCGCACGCTGCGGATCGCGCCACCGGCATCGAAGCGGTAGTCCTGCTCGCCGGCCTGCGCCACGTGCTTGTCTGCGATGATTTGCCGCGCCTGCGCATGCAGTTCGCGGCTGCGGGCCTGCGCCTTGCGCTGCGCTTCCAGTGCGCGGTCGTGCTCGGCCTTGCCGGCACGCGCACGTTCGGCTTCGCGTTGTGCATCGGTTTGGGTTTGCGCGGACTTGGCGTGGTGCGCCAAGTGCTGTTCACGCGCCACTTCCGCAGCCTTGGATTTTTTGACCAAGCCGGCCTTGAGGAGTTGTTGTTGCAGGGGGTTGAGCTTGGCCATGCGGCAGAGACGGGTTGAAAATTTGCGCCATCATACGGCCACCCGCTGCGGGCTGGCTTATTGCGGCGGCGCTGCCAATTCCTTGGCGCCCAAGAACCCGTCGTGATTCATGTCCTGCTTGCGAAAGCGCTCGGCCAGTTGCGCGCGGTAGGCCTCACGCGTGATGGGCTTGCGCTTGCCGCCGGGCTGCTCGTCGGCATTCAGTACGCCATCGTGGTTGCGGTCCATCCGATCAAAGGCATAACTCAACCAGTCTTGATATTCGAGCAAGGACACCCGGCCATCGCCATCGCTATCCATCTTCGCCAGGTAATCGCTGCTGCGCTGGACTTGTGCCGGTGCTGCGAGTGGCAGTACACATGTCAATAGCGCAACAGCGATGGCCCGCCTCATGCCGGCAAGCTCATGCCGGCAAAAGCGCATAGCCGCGCAAACGGGCGGCGTAATCTTGCAGCGCACGCACGCCACTGGCTTCGGCCTCGGCACACCATGCCTGCAAGCGCTTGAGTTTTTCAGTCGCATCGTGGCCGCGGCTTTCCAACACTTCGGCCAAGCGATTGCGATGCTCGACCAAGGTCTGGATGCGCGGCTTGGATGCCACCCATACCCGCAATTGCTCGCGTGCGTCCGGCTTCAGCCAGCGGCCATCGTCTGCGATACCACGCCGCAGTTTGCGTGGCAGCAAGGCGCGCAACTTGGCACCGGCGGCCGCGGCTTCATCGCACAGGGCCGGCTTCAACACATTGCGCTGGTAGTCGGTCATGGCTTGGAAACGATGCGCGACCAAGGCTTTCAAGGTTTCCGTATCCGGGGTCTGGATGTTGGGGCGCAGATTCAGACGTGGTGCCACCCTGAGCACCTTGGCCAGGCGCAGCGCAGCTAGCACGCGGATGGCGACCCAACCGATATCGAACTCGAACCGGCGCATCGCAAACCGCGCCGAAGACGGAAATGCGTGATGGTTGTTATGCAATTCTTCGCCACCAATCCACACCGCCCACGGGGTCAAGTTGGTGGCGGTGTCGGTGGTTTCGAAATTACGGTAGCCCCACCAGTGTCCCAGGCCATTGATCACACCGGCTGCCCAAAACGGAATCCACGCCATCTGGATGGCCCACACCGCGACACCCTTGGCCCCGAACAACACGAAACTGATCAGCAAGAGCAACTGCACGCCCAAATCGGGGAAACGGCTATACAGGTGGCGCTCCACCGCATCGTCCGGGCAGCCCTTGCCGTATTGCTCGATGCAGGCACGATCCAGCCGCGCTTCGCGATACAAATCACCGCCGCGCCAGAACACCATGCCGATGCCTTTGATCATCGGGCTATGTGGGTCATCCTCGGTTTCGCATTTGGCGTGGTGCTTGCGATGGATTGCCGTCCACTCGCGGGTCAGCATCGAGGTGGTCAACCAACTCCAGAACCGGAAGAAGTGCGCCAGCAGCGGGTGAAAATCCACACCGCGATGGGCTTGGCTACGGTGCAGATACAACGTCACCGTGAAAATGGTGATCTGGGTGACCACCAGCAGATACAACAACATCTCCAGCCAGCCAAGTTGCAGCAGGCCACCGGCAATGAAATCCAAAATCGACACAGACATTACGGGACTCGGAAAGGGTGGAAATAGCCAATCAGCCGCCATGATGCCATGCCCTAGCTGAGTGGTGCCCAAGCACGGCATGATGGCCGCATGCCCGAGCTCCCCGAAGTTGAAACCACCCGCCGTGGCCTGGCCCCGCATGTGGAAGGCCGGCGCATAACCGGCATTGTGCTGCGGCGTGCGGATCTGCGCTGGCCGATCCCGCCGGAAGTATCGGCGCTGCTGCCGGGACAACGTATCCGCGGCATTTACCGGCGCGCCAAATATTTGCTGCTGGATACCGCGGCCGGGAGTGCGTTGTTGCACCTGGGCATGTCCGGCAATTTGCGGGTGGTGCCGCCGGCGACCCCGGTGCGCGCGCATGACCATGTGGACATCGCGCTGGACAATGGTCAGCTGTTGCGATTTCACGATCCGCGCCGGTTTGGTTGCCTGCTCTGGCAAGCGCCGGGGCAAACCCATTCGCTGCTGGCGGGGCTTGGCCCCGAGCCCCTAGAAGCGGGCTTCGATGGCGACTATCTGTTTGCACGCAGCCGAGGTCGCAGCAGTGCTGTCAAAACCTTCCTGATGGATCAGGCAGTAGTCGTGGGGGTAGGCAATATCTACGCCGCCGAAGCGCTGTTCATGGCCGGCATCTCACCGCTGCGCGCAGCCGGCAAGATCAGCCGTGAACGTTATGCCGCGCTGGCGGCGGCATCGCAACAGGTGCTGCAGCAGGCCATCGAGCGCGGCGGCACCACCTTGCGCGACTTCATCGCACCCGATGGTGCGCGGGGCTATTTCGAGCAGGAATTGCAGGTGTATGGGCGTGCTGGTGCGCCCTGTCCGCGCTGTGGCCGCGCATTGAAGCATGCGCTTATCGGCCAGCGTGCCAGTGTCTGGTGCGGGCACTGCCAACGCTGACGGTTGCGCAAGCACAACCCGCATTCGTTATGCTGCCGCTTCCCCCGTCTCCTGTTGGCCGCAATGACCGTTGCTGGTGACATCACTGTTTTGCTGGATGCCGCCCGCGAGGGTGATCGTGGCGCGCTGGATCGGGTGCTGGCCACGCTGTATCAGGAATTGCATGGCATGGCGCGCCGGCAACTGGCCGGCCAACAGCACGGGCATACGCTGAATGCCACCGCGCTGGTGCATGAGGCGTATTTGAAACTGATCGGGCGCGGCGATGGCAGTGCCAAGTTCGATGACCGCGCGCACTTCTTCGCCTATGCCGCATCGGCAATGCGTTCGGTGATTGTGGATTACGCCCGTCAGCGGTTGGCGCAAAAGCGCGGCGGCGACCTGCACCGGGTGACCGACTTGCCCGAGGACATTGAAGGCGGTTTGCGTCTGGACGAGGACATGTTGGGGCTGGATACCGCACTGAATCGGCTGACGGCGGTCGACCCACGCCTGACCCAGGTGGTGGAGCTGCGCTATTTCGCCGGCCTGTCGGAGTTGGAGATCGCAGCATTGATGCAGCGTTCCGAGCGCAGCGTGCGCCGCGACTGGCAGAAAGCGCGGATGTTCCTGCTGGCCTCGTTGCAGGAGACCCCGTCGGCCTGACCGCAAGGTCAGGGAGGCGGTTGCCGGCATGGATCTCGCGCGCTGGCAACGCCTGTCGCCACTGCTGGATGCCCTGCTGGAGCTGCCTGCCGACCAACGCGCCGAGCACCTGCAAGTGCTGCGCTGCGAAGACCCGCAACTGGCCGCCGAACTTGAACGTCTGTTGCTGCTTGAAGCCGACGATGCCGAATTCCTGAACACGCCGGTGATGCAACTACCGGCCGGCGTGGTGCCCGGTGCGCGCTTTGGCCCGTACCGGCTTGAGCGCGTGCTGGGCGAAGGCGGCATGGGCCAGGTATGGTTGGCTGCACGTGCCGATGGCCTGTACGAGCGCAAAGTGGCGCTGAAGTTGTTGCGCTCCGGCCTGGTCGATTCCAGCCTGCGCCAGCGCTTTGACCGCGAGCGTGAAATACTGGCGCGGTTTGCGCACCCGTTCATCGCACGCCTGTTGGATGCCGGCGTTGATCAAGGCGGGCAACCGTATCTGGCGCTGGAGTACGTGGATGGCGAGTCGATCACCAGTTGGTGCCAGGCGCGTCAGCTCGACATCGCCGCGCGGCTGGATCTATTTCGCCAAATTTGCGATGCGGTCAGCCATGCGCATGCCAACTTGATCGTGCATCGCGACCTCAAGCCCTCCAATATCCTGGTCACTCCCGATGGGCATGTGCGGCTGCTCGATTTCGGTATTGCCAAACTGCTCGACGTGGATCCGCTGCCGGTAGAACAAACCCGCACCGGCGTGCGTGCCTTCACCTTGCACTACGCCGCCCCCGAACAGATTCGAGGCGAGCCGGTCACCACCATGACCGATGTCTATTCGCTCGGGGTGGTGTTGTACGAGTTGTTGACCGGCAGCAAGCCATACCGGCTCAAGCGCCAGACCGATGCCGAGTGGGAAGAAGCCATCCTCGACGGCGCACCGCTGAAACCATCGCAGGCCGCGCAACTGGCCGATCCCCTGCTGGTGCGGCCCTATACGCCACGTCGCCTGGCCAAAGTGCTGCTGGGTGATCTCGATAACATCATCCTCAAGGCGTTGGCCAAACGCCCGAACCAACGCTACGTCTCGGCCGAGGCATTGTCGCAAGACTTGCTCAGCTTCCTGCGCGGCCGGCCGGTACTGGCGCGCGGTGAAAGCATGGGTTATCGCGTTCGCAAATACGTGCAACGGCATCGCTGGTCAATGGCGGCGGGCACCACCATTTTATTGGTGCTGATGACCGCGCTGGGGGTCGTGGCATGGCAGGCGCAACGCGCTTTGCATGAAGCCTCGCGCGCGCAAGCCATGCAGCGTTTTATTGCCGAATTATTCCAGGACGCGGGCAGTTCACCCAACACCCCAATCGACCTGCGCAGCTTGCTGGATATGGGTATTTTGCGTGGCGAACACAGCTTGGCGCGGCAGCCGCAGGCGCGTGCGGAGCTGTATGGCGTGGTGGCGCAATTGCGTTTGAGCTTGGGCGACTATCGCGAAGCCGATGCGTTGTTGCAGCGTCAAGCCAATCTACTGGCGCAATTACCGGATGCGCCGTTCAGTCTGCGCATGGAAGCAGTCACGCTGCGTGGCAACGTGCAACGCCAATTGGGCAATCCTGGCCTGTGCGTAGCGCAAATGCAGCGGCTGGAGCTGCAGGTGGATACCGAGCAATCGCGCCTGTCACAACAAGTCTCCGCGTATTACACGCAACTGGGGCGTTGTCTTCGCGAAGTGGGCCAGATCGATGCCGCCAAACGCTTGTTCATGCGCGCACTGGACCTGCGGCGCAAGCAGAACGACGAGACTGGGCTGGCCGAAACCACACTCGATTTGGCCACATTGCAAGCCGATGGTGGCAGCCCCGCTGAAGCCCTGCACACCATTGCCAGCGGCTTGATGCGGCTACGCCAAAAAGCCGGTGATCACCATCCTGAAGCAATCGATATGCTGCGCTCGATGTGCTCGCTGGAGCGCAACATGGATGCCGTAGATGATGCCGTGCGCGACTGCAAGCAATCCCTGAAATTGGCGCAAGAACTGCACGGCCCCAACCATCGCACCGCGATTGATGCCAATCGCCAACTGGCGGCGCTGTATGTGGACTTGGGCCGCTTCAATGAAGCCGAAACCATCTTCCTTGATACCACTGCGTGGATGACTACGCGTCTGGACGTCAACCATCCGGATATGGCGCGCGCTTACAACAGCCTGGCAATCGTGGCGTGGGAACGCGGCGACCTTGCGCGCGCGATGCGTTTTCAGCAACAGGCGGTGGATGCCTGGCGCAAATCCGGCAATGACGGATTGATTGCCGCCGGCTTGTTCAATCTGGCGATGATCCAGCACGATGCCGGCCATGATCGTGATGCGTTGGCAGCCGCGCACGAGTCAGCAAACCTGCGGGCGCGCCAATTCGGTGCCAACCACGAATTGGTGGGCGATAGTGACCGCTTGACTGGTGAAATCCAGGTAGCACTCGGGCAAACCGCGCTTGCGCGTAGCGTATTGGAAACAGCTGTGCAGCTGACCCGCGCGGGATATGGCCCCGAGCATTCACACACCCGGCGTGCCGAGGTTTCACTGGCACGTCTTTTGGCCAGCCAGGGCCAGCCAAATGCGCTCGAGCAACTCGATCGGTTAGGACAACTGCACAGCAATGGGTTGGAGCAGCGAAAAGCGGCCTGGCTGGCACGTGCATATGCGGCGCAACTGCGCTGCCAGCAGCAACCACAGTTGTCGCGCGTCACCCTGGATGCGGTATTGGCCGATATGCAGTTGGCTGTCCCCGAAGGCGGCGCGGTGCCGCGTGAAATCCAGGCGATTCGAAACACCTGCGGCAAGCCGGTCAAAGCGGCAACGGCACCTGCAACGGCTCGATCAGCCCCTCGCCACGCATCACCTTCTTGAACTCGGCACGCGACACCGACACATAGCGCTCGTTGCCTCCAATTTCCACCTGCGGCCCGTCCTGTACGGCGCGCCCCTGCGCATCAATGCGTACATTCATGATGGCTTTCTTGCCGCTATGGCAAATCGTCTTGATTTCGGAAAACTCATCGGCCCACGCCAGCAAATACTGGCTGCCCTCAAATAGCTCGCCGCGAAAATCCGTGCGCAAGCCGTAGCACAGCACCGGAATGCGCAGCGCATCCACCACTTCACTGAGTTGCCAGACCTGCGATTTGCTCAAAAATTGCGCCTCATCCACCAGCACGCAATGCAATGGCCCGTTGTCGCGGATGTCGTCTTCCACCACCTGCTGCAAATCAGCATCGCGTGAAAACGCCACCCCCTGCGCACGCAGCCCGATACGGGAGGCCACCGTGCCAGCCCCGGCGCGGTCATCCAGGCGCGGGGTCAAGATCGCCACCCGCATGCCGCGCTCGCGGTAGTTGTGCGCGCTTTGCAGCAACGTGGTGGTCTTGCCCGCATTCATCGCGGAATAATAGAAATAAAGCTTGGCCATGCACGGATTTTAACGGTGAACAAGGCTGGGCAGAACGCCCGCCAGCACTGAAAATGGCGAAATGTCAGCACCCAACCTGCACGGCCTCAATCCCCCCCAGCGGCAAGCAGTCCTGCACACCGAGGGCCCCCTGCTGGTGCTGGCCGGTGCCGGCAGTGGCAAGACCCGGGTCATCATCGAAAAGGTTGCGCATCTGATCCAGTCCGGCCGCTACCCGGCCAAGCGCATCGCCGCAATCACCTTCACCAACAAATCCGCACGCGAAATGCGCGAGCGCGTGGGCAAGCGCATCAAAGGCGATGCCGCGCAGGACCTCACGGTGTCGACCTTTCACGCGCTGGGCCTGAAGATTGTGCAGATTGACCACGCCAAGCTGGGCCTGCGCCGCGGGTTTTCCATTTTTGATGCCGATGATTCCAGCGCGCAGCTGAAAGATTTGCTGCCACCCGGCAGCAAACCCGATGTGATCGATGCTGCCAAACACCTCATCAGCCGCGCCAAGAATGCCGGGTTGTCGCCGGCACAAGCGGCAGAGGCGGCGCGCAGCACGCGTGAGCGCGAAGCCGCCGCGCTGTATGCGCGCTACCAGCAGCGCTTATCGGCATTCAATGCGGTGGATTTTGATGACCTGATTCGACTGCCGGTGCAGTTGCTGGAAACCGATGACGAGGCCCGCATGGCCTGGCGCGAGCGCATCGGCTATCTGCTGGTGGACGAATGCCAAGACACCAACGATGCGCAATATCGCCTGCTCAAAGCCATTGCTGGTGACGCAGGCCAGTTCACCTGCGTGGGCGACGACGACCAGAGCATTTACGCCTGGCGCGGGGCCAATCCGGATAATCTGCTTTCGCTGGGCACGGATTACCCGGCGCTCAAAATCGTCAAGCTGGAACAAAACTACCGCTGCTCCAACCGCGTGTTGCGCGCCGCCAATGCACTGATTGCCAACAACCCGCACGAGCACCCGAAAACGCTGTGGAGCGATGCCGCCGATGGCGAACGCATCCGCGTATGGGAGTGCCGTGACGCCGCGCACGAGGCCGACAAAGTGGCTGCGGAAATCCAGTTCATCGCACAAAAACACACCGCACCAGACGCGCCGCCACCGTGGGGTGAGATTTGCATTTTGTTTCGCGGCAACCACCAAAGCCGCGCACTGGAAAAAGCCCTGCAACTGCTGCGCATTCCGTATCACCTCAGTGGCGGCACCGCGTTTTTGGACCGCGGCGAAGTCAAGGACGCGTTGGCGTGGCTGCGCCTACTGGCCAACCCAGACGATGACGCCGCGTTTTTGCGCGCAGTGCAGTCGCCCAATCGCGGCGTGGGTGCGGGCACCTTGGCCAAGCTGGGTGAACTGGCCGCGCACGCGCACGTGCCGCTGGCACGCGCCGCCGAATCGATTACCTTGGCCAAACAATTGCCGGCCCGCGCCGCCAATGCGCTGCAAGGTTTTGCCAGCCTCCTGCACGGGCTGCGCAACGATGCACGCACGTTGCCGCCGACGGAATTGGTGCGCAAGCTCAATGAACGCTCCGGTCTGCTGGCTGCGCTGCAGGCCAGTTGCAAAGACGAAGCCCAGTTCAAGCTGCGCCGGCGCAATCTGGATGAATTGGCCGACTGGTTTGATGGCCCGAAAACGTCCGGCCCCGGCGAGCTGGCCGCCGCGCTGGCGCTGCTCTCGCATGCAGACAAAGGCGATGTCGGAAATCAGGTGCGGCTGATGTCGATGCATGCCTCGAAGGGGCTGGAGTTCCGCTTTGTGTTCATCGTCGGTGTGGAAGACGGCAACCTGCCGCACGAAGCGAGCCTGGACGAAGGCCGCCTCGATGAAGAACGCCGCTTGTTCTACGTCGGCATCACCCGCGCCAAAGAACGCCTATGGCTGTCGCACGCGAAAGAAGCGCAGCGCTGGGGCGACAAACTGCGCTTGCAACCCAGTCGTTTTCTCGACGAACTCCCTGCCGATGAACTCCAGCGCGACGGTGCCGACCCGGTGGCTGATGCCGCGCAAAAAGCCGAGCGCCGCAGCACCAGCCTGGCCAATATCCGCGCCATGCTGGCGGACTGAAGCAACACTTTCATGTGTGACGAGTAAACTGGCAGCCCGCTGCCCCTGAGCCCTGCCATGCGCCGTGTTTTCACCCTGACCCTGTTCGCTGCTTCACTGGCATTGTCTGCCTGTAAAACTACAGCGCCGTTGGCCGCAACGGTGGCCCCTGTATCCACCACAGAGGCACCAGTAGCGAGTGCCACCAGCAACGCAACTGCGCCCCACGACAACCTCAATGCAGTGCTGTGGATGCAGCGTTCCGCGGAATATGGTGCCGTCACCGAAACCATTTATCGTGCGGCTACCGACCGGCTAGACATAGCGCTCAAGGACAGGCGCTGGGACGCGCTGGTAGCCGATGAGCGCAGTAACGCGAGTACCGGCCTGCCACCTGCGGTGGTGATGGATGTGGATGAGACCGTGCTGGACAACTCGCCTTATCAGGCGCGCCTGATTCAGGACGGCCAGGATTACAGCGATGTGACGTGGGATCTTTGGGTGGCGGAGAAAAAAGCCAAGGCAGTGCCGGGTGTCGTTGCTTTCACGAAGGCCGCCAACGCGCGCGGCATCACCGTTTTGTACATCTCCAATCGCGCAACTCATTTGAAAGAAGCCACCATCGACAACTTGAAGGCTGTCGGTCTTCCAGTGAAAAGCGATGATGTGTTCCTTGGTCTGGGCACATTCGTCCAGGATTGCGAGCAAAACGGCAGCGAAAAAGACTGTCGGCGACGCCTGGCCGGTCAGAAGTACCGCGTGCTGATGCAGTTTGGCGATCAGCTTGGTGATTTCGTGCAGGTCATTGCCAACACGCCCAGTGCCCGTGCCGAATTGGTGAGCCGTTACACCAACTGGTTTGGTGAACGCTGGTTCATGCTGCCCAATCCGAGCTATGGCAGCTGGGAGCCGGCGTTGTTCAACAACGCCTGGGGATTGCCAGCAGGCGAGCGTCGCAACCTCAAGCATGAAGCACTTGATTTTTCCAAATAAAAACAATGACTTAAAATCATTACGTGATGTATTGATTTAATGTTTTATCCAAAGTAGGCTAATGCCATTCCGGTGCACGCCGGAGTGCTGCTACATCCGTATCCATCCCGGCCCTGCCGGCGCTTGAGGAGACCCTGCGCGATCGCCGGTGTCTCCTTTTCTTTGTCCAGTCCTTTGTCCAGGTTGCACCTGGCTTGCGCTTGCGTCATAGCGCACTGGCCCTGACACTCCCCGGATGCCACTCGATTCCGCACGTTCCTGGTACTTCACTGCTGCACACCTGTGCGGGATTGCATTGGTGGCGTGCCTGGTGGCTTGCCAGCCCGAAGGTGGCGGTGGCCAGCGCCCTGTTGCAGGTATTGCCAACAGCGAGGTCGCGGCCTTGCGTCCCGTGGATGCGGTCTATGTGTTGCGTGACCGCCTGTTGGCCCGCGATGGCGCAGGGTTTGCGCGGCTGGCGGTGCCGCCGGCACTGCATGCCGAGTTGGAGCTGGCCTGGCGCACCGGTCGCAGCCGCTGGCCATTGGATGAATTGCCGCTGGATGCCCGTATCCCGCGCATGCTGGCTGCGCTACAAGTCCCCAATGCCGACAAGGCACTGATGGTGACCTTTCGCAGCCAATTTGCCGGGGCCGATGCCGATATCGACCAAGCCATCCGCACCTTGATGGTGTTCGGTGGTCAGTACGTGCAAACCGATCCCGATAGCAGCCAGGCCGAGCACGACCATAGCCACCAAGCCATTGCTGCGATCGGCACATGGGCGCTGCAAGCACCGCTGGCAGACCCCAAACGCGCCCAGCGCTTTTTTTCCGTACTCTCGGCCGCCGCCGTACGCAGCGGCATCGACGGCAAGGCCGGTAACCAGGCATTTGCCACCCTCGGCATGACCCAAAGCCTGAACCGGCTGTCACCCTTTCTCGCCACCTTGCTGGCGCAGTTGCACCAGCAGTACGGGCTGGATATCGACGCCAGCTTGCGCGGCCTGCATGTGAGCCTGACGCAGCAAACCGGCGATCAGGCCCAGCTGCGCTTGCAGTACACCCTGGCCGGGCGCCCCATCGACGCCGTCGTACCGGTAGTCCGCCTTGATGGACACTGGTACCTACGGGATTTTGTGGCGCGGGCGGAAACCTCTGTCGGGCGGACTGCTGGCGCGCTTTAGCACACACTTTGTAACGATTGCGTGAAAACAATCATTACATTTCTGTAACATATGTTAGCCTCCCCCATGTTGCCCAACGTCAGCAACGCAGCACAACACTCTTGAGGGGAGTCCAGAACCATGCAATTCAAAACCAACCGGCTGCGCGACGCAGTCGTCTTCGCACTGATCATTGGCAGCGGAATCGGCGCAGCGCAAGCGCAGAACGCGCCCGCAACCAGCGACAAGGACAGCAAGGCCAAGACCTTGGATACCTTGGTGGTGACCGGTTCGCGCATTCGCCAGGTCGATGTGGAAACCAGCCAGCCGGTAACCTTCATCACCCGCGACGACATCGAGAAGCAGGGCTTCCAATCGGTCGCCGACATCCTGCAAAACATCACCGCCACGGGTGCTCCGCCAATTTCGCGCGCTTCGCCGCTGTCCGCTGGCGAGGCGGCCGGCGGTACTTTCATCAGCCTGCGCAATATCGGTGCCGCGCGCACCTTGGTGCTCCTCAATGGTCGCCGCCTTGGTGTCACCACTGGCGGCTTGGCAGACATCTCCACCATCCCGGCGTCGGCAGTGGAGCGTATCGAAGTACTCAAGGATGGGGCGTCGGCAATCTACGGCTCGGATGCCATCGCCGGTGTGATCAACGTGATTACCCGCCAGAATTTCAATGGCGCCATGGCCAGCGTTTACTACGGCCAGTACGGCGAGGGCGACGGTGCGATCAAGAAGGGCGACGTGGTGTGGGGCATGGGCAATGACCGTGGCTCGATTGTGGTCTCTGGCGAATACCGCAAGGAAGATGGCGTGGGCGCAACCGACCGCTGGTTCACCCAAGACCCGCGCGGCCCGCTGCATCCGACCGATAACTGGACCACGGTGGGTGCCTATGGCGGCTTTGTCACCACCGCGTCCACGCCGATCCCGGGCATTCCTGCCGGGACTCGCGTCATCCTCAAAGCCGGCGGCGACCCACGTAACCCGGCCGATTACATACGCCAAAATGTGGCCACCGGCACCTGTGCAGGGGCAACCACCAGCACCGGTTGTACCCCAGGCAGCATTGCGGACAAGACCAATACCCTGGAGCAAACCGACCTGCGCACACCGCTGGAGTCGAAGTCGCTCAATATCGATGGCAACCTGAAGCTGACTGACGCCATCACCGCCAAGGTGGGCGTGTTGTACAGCAATCGCGTGTCCAACCGCACCGTGGCCGGTTACCCGATGCAGGCCGCTTCGTTCAATACACCGATGTCGGCACAGAGCTACTTCAACCCGACCGGGGCCACCATCAGCAACTGGTGGCGGCGGACGTGGGAAGTGCCGCGGATCTCCGGCTCTGATCTGACCACCTACCGCTTCTCGGCATCGCTGGAAGGCAGCTTCGAAGGCTTCAATGGCATGCCGTGGGATTGGGATGTCAGCTATATGCACAACAGCAACAAATTGCTGCAAAACACCTATGGCAATTTGAATCTGGCCAATGTGCGCAATGCGGTGGGCGCCTCGTTCAAGGATGCCAGCGGCAATGTGGTCTGCGGCACGCCGGGTAATGTGGTCGCTGGCTGCCAAGTCTGGAATCCCTTCCTGGCCTATGGCGTCACCGGTGCGGGCGCGCTGTCTGGCAACCAAGCCTTGCAGAACTACTTGTTCCAAGAAGAACATGCCACTGGCGAGACCACCACCAAGGTATGGGCCGTGAACTTGGCTGGCTCCTTGTTCAGCCTGCCAGCGGGCGAGCTCGGATTTGCGGTGGGTGCCGAATATCGCAATGAATCCGGCAAATTCGTGCCGGATGCCCTTGCAGTGACCGGCGGCTCCACCAATCTGTCGTCTGGCCCCACCCGTGGCGGTTACAACGTCAAGGAGTTCTACGCCGAGCTCTCCGCACCCTTGCTCAAGGATGTGGTCATGGCGAAGGAGCTGACGCTGAACCTGGCGTCGCGCTACTCCAAGTACAACACCTTCGGCAATACCACCAACAGCAAGCTGGGCTTTGTCTGGAAGCCGTTGGATCAGCTGATGTTGCGCGGTACCGTGGCCGAGGGCTTCCGCGCACCAACCATCGCTGACTTGTACGGCGGCAGCTCGGAAACGTTCTCGTTCTTCACCGATCCCTGCGACACCCTGTTTGGCAGCTCGGCGCAGAATGCCACCACCCGTGGCAACTGCACCAATGGTGTCGGTGGCAATGGTGCGCTGGGTGCGCTGGCCGCTACCTACCGTCAGCGCAGTCAGACTGGTCTGGCAGGCTCGCCCAACACGCAGACCCCCATTGCGTTCGTGAGCGGCTCCAACCCATTGCTGCAACCGGAAACGTCCAAGACCAAAACCTTGGGCGCGGTATGGAGTCCGCCGTGGGTTGAAAACCTGAACATGGCGTTGGATTGGTGGAAGATTCGTATCGAAAACACCATCGTGGCCGACAGCCCGGACTTGATCCTCAACGACTGCTATGTGCAGGGGATCGCATCGCGTTGCAATGCTGCTCTGTTCACCCGCGCTGCCGATGGCACCCCGCGCGTGACCTACGGTAGCCGCAATGCGGGCTATCGTCTGGTGGAAGGCTTCGACTTCGACATCAGCTACCGCTGGAGCTGGGCGGCCGTGGGTGACTTCCGGGTGACCTCGAACAGCACCTACACCTCGAAGGACATCCTGATCTCCACCAACGACCCGCGTTATCCGGTGTCCTCGGTGGGGGTGACCAGCACGTTCCGCATCCGTTCGAATGCCAACCTGAGCTGGGAACGCGGGATCTTCGGTGCCAGCTGGATGGTGCGTTATTACTCGTCGATGGCGGAAGGTTGCACCTACTTCGTCCCCGGCCTGAACGATCCGAATCTGGAATGCAACCAGATTCAATACGCACCCACCGGTGGTTTCGTAACCGGCACCACCACGCCGGCCAGCGCCATCCGTCGGCGCAATGTGCATGGCGCCACGGTGTTCAATGACCTGCAATTCCGGGTCAAGTTGCCGTGGGATGCCAACGTCTCGGTGGGCGCCAACAATGCGTTCAACAAGATCGGGCCGACCCTGTACACCCAGCCCAGCGCCAACGTGAACTACTACGGCGGCTTTGACATCGGGCGCTTCTGGTACGTCAAGTACACCCAGAAGTTCTGATCCGGCATTGCAAGGCCGCAAGACCAGGGCCGCCCTTCGGGGTGGCCCTTTTTGTCTGCCTTGAAACGTGATCTCCTCCGCACAAACGCGCCCTGCCGCGACCTCCCATAGCCGCCCCTTGGATGCGCCTCTCGGCCATAATGCGGGGGATGCCAAATCGTCAGCCCCCTCCGCAGGCCAACCTGTTTGACCCGCCCAATACCAACGACCCTGCGTCTGTGGCCGATGCGGCTGCACCGGAGGGCACCCTGCCGCGGGATGCGGCGCCGTTACCGCTGCCTGAATTTCTGACTGCGAAAGCCCCGCCCGCTACGGCCGCGCCGGTAACCGACGACACCGCAACCGCCAAGCCTGCAGCAATAACGGAGGCCTCGCCAACGCTGCCTGCGCCACCACTGCGCACCAGCAAGGTACGCGTGCCGTGGTGGGCACGGGGGCTGGGCGCGGTGCTGGATCCGTGGCTGCAGTTGGATATTGCGGCAGACTCGGTACGTGGCCATGAGGATCAACGCCCGATCTGCTATGTGCTGGAAGACTATGGCCTGTCCAACGCACTGATCTTGCAGCGTGCCTGCCGCGAGGCCGGGCTGCCGCTGCCGTTGCAACCGATCAGCGGTGATCCGCTGGGCCGCAAGCGTGCCTATGTTGCCCTGTCGCGCCGGCATGCCAATGCGTTGGGCCTGTTGCCCGGGGCCGAGCACAAGACCCATTCAGGCTCGCTGGCACGCTTGCTGCAGGCGCACCGAGACAAGCCGGCATTGGACGTGCAACTGGTGCCGGTGTCGATCTTCGTGGGGCAAGCCCCCAAGCGCAGCAGCGGCTGGTTCTCGGTGCTGTTCTCGGAAAACTGGACCTTGGTCGGGCGCTTCCGCCGCTTGCTGGCGATCTTGCTCAATGGGCGCGATACCTTGGTGCAGTTTGCGACACCGATGTCGATTCGCGAATCGCTGGCCGAAGAGCTGCCGCCCGAACGTGCCGTACGCAAGGTGTCGCGTGTCCTGCGTACCCATTTCCGGCGTGTGCGTGAAGTGGTGATTGGTCCGGATTTGTCCACCCGCCGCATGTTGTCCGAGCAAGTGTTATCGGCACCGCTGGTGAAGGACGCCATTGCCGATCAGGCGCGCCGCGACAACAGCAAGCCGGAGGAGGCCTGGAAGAAAGCCAATGCCTATTTCTGGGAAATCGCCGCCGACTATTCCAACACCGTGGTGCGCTCGGTCAGCTTTTTGCTGACGCCGGTGTGGAACCGCATCTATCGCGGCGTGCTGGTGCATCACCTGGATAAATTCAAGCAGGAAGCACCGGGCCACGAAGTGGTATACGTGCCCAGCCACCGCAGCCACATGGATTACTTGCTGCTGAGTTATTTGTTGTATTCCCACGGCGTGGTGCCGCCGCATATTTTTGCCGGCATCAATCTCAATTTGCCGGTGGTCGGCAGCATCCTGCGCCGCAGCGGTGCGTTCTTTGCGCGACGCAGTTTCAAGGGTAACGCGCTGTATTCTGCGGTGTTCCGCGAATACATGGCGCAGTTGGTGGCCGGTGGTTATTCCATCGAGTATTTCATCGAGGGCGGGCGTTCACGCACCGGCCGCCTGTTGCAACCCAAGGGCGGCTCACTGGCGATGACGGTGCGCGCCTATCTGCGCCAGCCGACCCGGCCGATGCTGTTTCAGCCGGTGTATATCGGCTATGAAAAACTGATGGAAGGCCGCAGCTATCTGGATGAATTATCCGGCAAGCCGAAAGAAAAAGAATCGATTTGGCAGCTGATCACCGGCATTCCCAAAGTGCTGCGCAGCAATTACGGGCAAGTGGTAGTGAACTTTGGCGAGCGCATCCAATTGGCGGATGTCCTCGCGCAACACGCACCCGACTGGGATGGCCAGCCGGTCGCCGATGACGCAAAGCCGGCATGGTTTGCACGCGTAGTGGATGCGCTGGCGCAGAAGATTCAGGTCAACGTCAATCGTGCCGCCGACGTCAACCCAATCAATCTGCTGGCATTGGCGCTGTTGTCCACGCCCAAGCACGCAATGGGCGAAGCCGACCTGCTGGCGCAGATCGCGCTGTCGAAAACCTTGTTGGCGGACGTGGCGTATTCCGAATGGGTCACGGTAACGCCGCACACCCCGCAACAAATCATTGCGCATGGCGAAGAAATTGGCCTGATTACCCGCACCCAACACCCACTGGGCGATGTGTTGGGTGTGGAAGGCGACCAAGCGGTGCTGTTGTCGTATTTCCGCAACAATGTGCTGCACCTGTTCACCGCCTCGTCGTGGATTGCGGTGTGCTTCCAGAACAACCGGCGTATGGGACGGCGGCAATTGCAGCAAATCGGACGCAGCCTGTATCCGTTCTTGCAGGCCGAGCTGTTTTTGCCGTGGGATGCCGACACCTTTGCACAGCGCATCGACCGCACCATCGAGGTGTTCATCCACGAAGGCCTGCTGGAGCAAGTCAGCGATGACGATGGCGGCATCTTGCAGCGCAATGCCGGTCAAAGTGACGAAGTGTTCCGCCTGCGTGCACTGGGCCACACCTTGCAGCAAGCGTTCGAGCGCTATTACATCGCCATCAGCGTACTGGTGAAAAACGGCCCCGGCGTGCTGGGTGCTGGCGAGCTGGAAAGCATGTGCCAGCTTGCCGCACAACGGCTATCGCTGCTGTACGCACCTGCTGCGCCCGAGTTCTTCGATAAAGCGCTGTTCCGCAGTTTCATCCAGCAACTGCGCGAGCTGAAACTGGTGTGGCCAAACCCCGACAGCAGCAAGTTGATGTTCGATGAGCGTCTCAACGCCTGGGCCAAGGATGCGCGCGTGGTGCTGGGCCGCGAATTACGCCACACCATCGAAAAAATCAGCCCGGATACAGGGCGAACGACTGGCGAACAGCCCGCATTAGCGGACGCCAGCCAAGCCAATATCGACGCCTGATGCAGACACAGACGGGGCCGAAGCCCCGTCATTGAACAGTGCCTGGAACAATGCAAAATCAGGGGGTGCCCCAGCAAGTGCGGGTGCCATCGTCACGCACCGCACAGCTTTGGTAGTACGACGCGCTGACATGTACAAAGCGCCCTGCCGGAGGTGACGCCTGGCCGTGGGAGTTGTCGCCCCAGCAGGCCAGCTCGCCGTTGTCGCGAATCGCACAGGCATGATCCTCGCCGGTTGCCAACGCCTTGAAGTAACCGGTGGGTACCGGCGTAGTGGTCATGGGCCCACCCCAGCAAACCACGCTGCCAGTGGAGCGCAGGCCGCAGCTGAACTGGCTGCCCTCGCCAATCGCCAACCAGCCACTCCCCGGAACATTGAGGGCGCCGCTGCCGTTGTTGCCCCAGCAACGTGCGCTGCCGTCATTGACGATGCCGCAGCCGTGGAAGCTGCCACGGCCGAGCTGGCGGTAGTAGGCACCGATGCCGATGGGCAGAATCGCAGGCATGTTTTGTCCGCTATTGTTCCAGCCCCAGCAGCCGAATCCTCCGTTCCCGCTCAGCGCACAGCCACCCAAACTTCCCACCCGCATGTCGGCATATTGACCAGTGGGCGGGCTAGCGCGGTTGCTGTCATTGAACCCCCAGCATGACAGCGCACCGGCCGCCGAGCGTGCACAGCTGTAGCCACCGCCGGCGCCAACATCGGCATAGCTACCGGCCGGTGGCGTTGCTTCACCGGAGCTGTTGGAGCCCGAGCACACCAGGCTGCCATCGGCACCCAGATCACAGGCATGCGTGGCACCGGCGGCAACGGTTCCCATCCCGAAGACTCCCTTCGGGGCAGTCGCCTGGCCCTTGTCGTTCCTGCCCCAGCACACAACGCGACCACCGGCGGTCAGTGCGCACGCATGGTAATAACCTGCGGTGAGTGCAACATAGGTGTTTACCCTGCTGATCGGCGGTGAAGCCTGGCCGAAGGTGTTATCGCCGCCACACACGATGCGTCCGTTGAGCGTCAACCCACAGGTGAAGTTCACGCCGGCTGCCAACGCCGTATAGACCTGGCCGGAAGGCAAATTGTTGTTCTGATTATTACCCCAGCAAAGCGCCGTGCCGTTCGCGCGCAGGCCGCAATTGTGATAGTAGCCCGATGTAATTGCGGTAAACCGTTCATTGGCGGGAACGTCGAGACTGCCTGCCAAATTGTCACCCCAGCAAGTCGCAACGCCCGCTGCAGTCAATGCGCATGAGTGTGCCCAGCCGGCCGTCACTGCGGCAAATGCAGCCTTGTTTGGTGGCGTTGCTTCGCCATGGCTATTGCTTCCCCAGCACAGCACGGTGCCATTGGAGCGCAAGCCGCAGGCATGGTCGCCGCCGGCCGCAATGGTGGTGAATGTTGCGCCTGCGGGAACCGCTTGTACGCTGCTGCTTCCACCCCAGCATTCGACGCTGCCATCAGAATGCAGGCCGCAGCCGAAGTTCTCACCCATCGTCACGGCAGTGAAGTTCCCCCGTGGGGGGGGCAGGGTTCCAAACCAATTATTGCCCCAGCACTGCGCCGCAGCCCGTTCATTCAGTGCGCACGTTGCGTCGCTGCCTGCCGCCAACGCCACCACCCGCCCGCGCCCGTCCGCAATGGCTCCGGCACTGGTTTGCGCCATCACCCCGCCAGAGCATAGCCCTGCAACCGTCAGAATCAGCCCGAACACGCTTGTGCGTGCCCGCCACACGTTTGCGCCCACGTTCATCACGCCATCCTCGTTGCCGACCCAGTGCCGGCTTCAACACAGTTATCGAGGTCTGGCGGTGAAAGCGGACAGCCGGTCACTCACACCGACAAGTGCTCGATCGCCGCCACGCTGCCCAAGCGTGCCGCGAGGCGCTGCAGCAGGGCCAAACGATTGGCGCGGATGGCGGGGTCTTCGGCATTGACCATCACCGCATCGAAGAACGCATCCACCGGTGCGCGCAGTTGCGCCAGCCGGGTCAGCACCGTCACGTAGTCGCCCTGCGCCAGCGCCAAGCCAGTATCGGCGTAGGCGGCCTCCACCGCTTCGGCCAGCGCCAGTTCGGCCGGTTCCTTGAGCAGCGCCGCGTCTTCCATCTGCGGAATCGCGATGTCGGCTTTTTTCAGGATATTGCCGATGCGTTTGTTGGCGGCGGCCAGTGCGCCGGCTTCCGGCAATTGCGCGAAGACACCGATCGCATCCACACGGCGGGCGAAGTCGGCCAGCGAGGCGGGCTTGCCTTCGGCCACCGCCGTGAAGTGCGCGGCCGGCACGCCGCGATCGGCGAAGTAGCCGCGCAGGCGGTCGAGGATGAAGTCGTAGAGTTCATGTGCATCGGCCTGCACGCCCTTGCCGGCCAACTGATTGTTGGCGGCAACCAGCAGCGCTTGCAGGTTCAGCTCGAACCCGGACTCGATGATGGTGCGCGCCAGCCCCAGCGCGTTGCGGCGCAGCGCGAACGGGTCCTTGTTGCCGGTCGGCTTCAGGCCCGCGGCAAAGCCACCGGCCAAGGTGTCCAACCGCTCCGCAATCGCCAGCACCTTGCCCAGCGTTGATGCCGCGATGTCGTCGGCGGCGAAGCGCGGGCGGTAGCCTTCGTCGATGGCCAACGCCACCTCGGACGTTTCGCCCGCACGTTGCGCGTAGTAGCGCCCGGCAATGCCCTGCAATTCCGGGAACTCATTCACCATGCGCGATTGCAAATCGTTTTTTGCCAACTGCGCTGCGCGCTGCGCCTGCACGGGGTCGGCACCCACTTGCGCCGCGATGGTTTCGGCCAGTGCCGCCACGCGCGCCACCTTGTCGGCCACGCTGCCGAGTTTGGCCTGATAGGTGACGGTGTTCAGGCCATCGCCCATCGCCGCCAGGCCTTGCTTCAAATCTTCATCGAAGAAGAATTTGGCATCGGCAAAGCGCGGGCGAATCACGCGCTCATAGCCTTTGCGGATTTCCGCAGGCGCTTTCGATTCGATATTGGCAATGCCGATGAAGTGCTCGGTCAGCCGGCCCTGCGCATCCAGCACCGGGAAGAACTTCTGGTTGCTCTCCATGGTTTCGATCAGCGCTTCCTGCGGCACACTCAGGAACTCGCGCTCGAATGCGCAAGCCACTGCCACCGGCCATTCGTTGAGGCACACCACCTGCTGCAAATTGTCGTCGGTGATGCGCGCACTGCCACCGGCGGTGTTGGCGGCAGCTTCGACTTCCGCCAGCACACGGTTGCGGCGCTCGTCCGGGTCCACCAATACATGCGCGGCGCGCAAGGCGTCGATGTAGTCGCCGGGGCGGGCAATCCACACCGCGCCTTCGTGCATGAAGCGATGACCACGGCTCATGCGGCCCGCGCTGATGCCCAGCACCGCGACGTCCACGATCTCATCGCCCAGCAGCGCCACCAGCCAATGCAGCGGCCGCGCAAACCCGTAGCTGTGCGCGCCCCAGCGCATCGGCTTGGGGATCGGCATCGCCGCCATCGCCTCGGCCAGCACGTCTTGCAACAGCGCACGGGTGGCCGCGCCGGCCGTGGTGGCGCGATGCACGAAGCGCTCGCCCTTGCTGTCGGTGGTTTTTTCCAGCGCCGTCCAGTCCACTCCGGCCTTGGCGGCAAAGCCCTGCAATGCCTTGGTCGGCTGGCCGTCGGCATCCAGCGCGATGTTCAGATACGGGCCCAACACTTCCGACGTTTGCGGCGGCTGCTGAGTGGCCACACCCGGCAGCAACACGGCCAGACGGCGCGGCGAATACAGCGGCTTGGCCAGTGTGCGGTCAATGCTGATACCGCGCTTGTCCAGCGCGGCGACCACGCCATCGAACAACGCCTGCGCCAAACCGGGCAGTGCCTTGACCGGAAGTTCTTCGGTGCCCAGTTCGATCAATAACGGCTGCATGCTCATGCCGTGGCCTCCGTGCTGGCAGTGGCTTTCTTCAACCCCGGAAACCCCAGCTTTTCACGCTGGGCGAAATAACTTTCAGCCACCGCCTGCGCCAGTTTGCGCACACGCAGGATGTAGCGCTGGCGTTCGGTGACCGAGATCGCGCGGCGCGCATCCAGCAGGTTGAAACTGTGGCTGGCCTTGGTCACTTGCTCATACGCCGGCAGTGGCAAGCCGGCCTCGACCAGCTTCAGCGCTTCCGCTTCGCAGGCATCGAAGCGGTGGAACATTTCTTCGACATTGGCGTGTTCAAAGTTGTAGGCGCTCTGTTCCACTTCGTTCTGGTGATAGACATCGCCATAACTCACTGGCGCACCGTCTGGGCCATATGTCCACACCAGGTCATAGACGTTGTCGCAGTTTTGCAAATACATGCACAGTCGTTCCAGCCCGTAGGTGATTTCCCCCAGTACCGGCCGGCATTCCAGGCCGCCGGCTTGCTGGAAGTAGGTGAACTGGGTCACTTCCATGCCGTTCAGCCACACTTCCCAACCCAGGCCCCACGCACCCAGCGTGGGCGATTCCCAGTTGTCTTCGACCAAGCGCAAATCGTGCACCAGCGGATCGATACCCAACTGTTTGAGCGAATCGAAATACAGCTCGACGATATTGTCGGGCGAGGGCTTCAGCGCCACCTGGTACTGGTAATAGCGCTGCAAGCGGTTGGGGTTTTCGCCATAACGGCCGTCGGTGGGGCGACGGCTGGGCTGCACGTAGGCGGCGTTCCACGGCTCCGGGCCGATCGAACGCAGGAAGGTGGCCGGGTGGAAGGTGCCGGCCCCCACTTCCAGGTCGAGTGGCTGGATCAGCACGCAGCCCTGCTCGGCCCAATAGGCGTTGAGGCGGGTGATGAGTTCTTGGAAGGTGATGGAAACGCGATGGGCAGTCATGTTGACCAGGTGCAACGGTGTGGCCAAGTAGTATAAATGCGCACACGCACCCACCTTGCGCTTTCCTGCCTATGCAACCGTTCCTGATTCTTGAAACCGGGCAACCCACGCCGTCGATGCGCCGTTATGGCAGCTTTGCACACTGGATCCGGGTGGCTGCCGGGCTGGCGCGGGATGCGGCGGTGGTGGTGGATGTGGAAGCCGGTCAAGCCTTGCCCACCCGCGCAGGCTTTGCCGGGGTGATTGTCACCGGTTCGGCGGCGATGGTGACCGAGCACCGTGACTGGAGCGAGCGCAGCGCCACCTGGCTGCACGAAGCCGCACACGCGGGGCTACCGCTATTGGGCATCTGCTACGGCCACCAATTGCTCGCGCATGCGCTGGGCGGGCAGGTAGGCAACAACCCAAATGGGCGGGAAATGGGCACGGTCGGCATCGACCTGCACCCGCAGGCGCACACCGACCCCTTGTTTGCTGGCCTGCCGGCGTGTTTTCCGGCACAAGCCACGCACCTGCAAAGCGTGCTGCAAGCCCCCGCTGGCGCCACCGTGTTGGCGCGCAATGCGCACGATGCCTGCCATGCGTTCCGCTGGGGCGAGCAAGTGTGGGGGCTGCAATTTCATCCCGAATTCAGCACCACCCATATGCGCGGCTATATCCATGCACGGCAGGACGCATTGACGCACGAAGGCCGTGATGCCAAGCAGCTGGCGCACGCGGTCAGTGCCGCCCCGCTGGCACGCAAAATCCTGCGCAGATTTGTCCGTCACGCGCGGCGTTGACGCGCACTCCGGTATCCTGTGCGCATCTTCTCGAGGCGCAGCATGGACATTCGCAGGTTGCCGGCCAGTCAGGGCTTGGTGTGGTTTCGGCAGGCAATTGATTTGGGTGCAAAAAATCCGCGCGCGGTGTTCGGGGCGGCGTTGTTGGCGATTGCCTCGTTATATACCGCGGCGTTGCTGATGGTCTTGGTCTTGGCCACGCTGATGCTGGGTGGCAAGGCGATTGGCAGCAACCCGGACTTGGGCGTGGTGATGGCGGTGGCATTGCCGTTGACGCTGGTGATCATGGTGTTGGTGCCGGTGCTGCTGGGTGGCCTGATGCATGTCATCCGTGAAACCGAAGCTGGCCGGTTGGTGCGCGCTCGTGATGTGTTTGTCCCGCTGCGCAGCGCGCAGGGGCGGCGTTTGGCGTGGCTGGGGTTGGTACAAGTGGTACTGGCGGTCATCGGCGGGCTGTTGATGATGGCGATTGCCGGTGGCGATTACTGGCACGACTACATGCAAGCCATGCAATCGGTGATGCAAGGCGCGGCACCGGTGTTGCCGGAGCCGCAGCATCCTGGCTTGCTGTTTTTGGTGCAGATGGCGTTCAACTACTTCAGCTATGCGCTGATGCTGTTTTCGATTCCGCTGATGCTGTTTTCCGGCTGCAATGTAAGCACGGCTCTGCGCCATGCACTGCGCGCATCGGTAATCAACCTGAGCGCGAATTTGCTGGTGGGCGTACTGTTCTTGGGTGCGTTGATGCTGGCTGCATTTGTGGTGCTGCTGGTGGCCGGCTTGCTGGGTGTGATCGGCAATCTGATTCACGCGGTGGTGGGTAGCTTGCTGATGATGTTGGCGATGGTGGGGTTTGCCGCGGTGGTACTGGTCCTGCTGGCGGGTGCCAGTTATCTGGCATGGCGCGATACCTTCAGTGATGCCGCGTCATCGCCGCCGGTCACGCACATTCACGGCTTCGAGGCCTGAGGCACTTACATCCCGCCAAGCGCGCTATCCAGCGCCGCCTGCATGGCACTTTGCATCCACGAGAACAGCCATAGGCAGGCGAACAAGCCTGCAGCCAGCTGCGCCCATAACCATGCTTTGGCCCAAGCGGGCAGCCCTGGTGAGTCTGCCAGTACACGCGTCCGGCTGAGGCGATCATGCAGCGCCAAATACGGCGCAAATGCAGCCAGCGCATGCCCAAGATTGAGGCTGATCCAGCTCAACCCGGCTGCCAAAAATCGCTGCATCGCGGTGCCCAGTGTCATTGCACCGCCGTCCACGCGCACTACCTGCAAGCCCAGCACGCGCTTGCCGGGCGTGGCTTGCCAATGCGAGCGTTCAAACCCGAGCGAATACACGCAGGCTAGCAGCGCATACAGCGCCGGTGGCAGCAGCAAGAGGGTGAAGAGCGCCGATTCGAGGCGGTCAATATCGGCCAGCAGGTGCGGATCGGACAGGCTTGCCAGCGCCATTGCCAGCGGGGTCTGTCCCTGCGCCAACGCGCTCTCCATCAGCTGGCCCATGCTTGCCGACAGTTGCCTGAAACTGGCAAGCGCTTCGCTCATGGCCCGTTGCAGGGGCGCGGCACCCAACAGCGCGATCCATGGCAACAGGCAAACGGCATCCAGCGACCACGCCGCATAGCGCATCCAGAACCGCGCAGGGGCGGGCTCAGGCAGAGGCACCATCGGCCTGCTTGCGCGGCGTCACGAATTTCGCCGCAATAATCCCGGCCTCGTACAACAGGCACATCGGGATCGCCAACATCAACTGGCTGACCACATCCGGTGGGGTCAATACGGCAGCCACGATAAAAATCCCGACGATGGCGTAACCACGACCTTCGCGCAGCTGCTCGGGTGTAACCCAGCCCAGCAGCGCCAAAATGACCAAGGCCACCGGCAATTCAAAGGCCAGGCCAAACGCCAAAAACAGCACCAGCACGAAATCCAGATAGGACGTGATATCGGTCATCATCGCCACCCCTGCTGGGGTGACCCGGGCCAAAAATCCAAACACCATCGGCAGCACGAGGTAATAGGCAAACGCGCAGCCGGCATAGAACAACAGCAATGCCGAGGACAACAACGGCAGCGCCAGGCGTTTTTCCCGCTTGTACAGCCCGGGTGCCACAAACGCCCATGCCTGATACAGCAGCCACGGCATCGACACCAGCAAAGCCACGAAGAACGCCAATTTCATTGGCGCAAAAAAGGGTGAGGCCACTTGGGTGGCGATCAACTGCCCGCCTTTGGGCAACTTGGCCAATAACGGTTGTGCCAAATAGCCATACAGCTTGTTGGCAAACGGCAGCAGGCCGGCCAGCACCACCAGCAGGCCAATACTGCCGCGCAGCAAGCGCAGGCGCAGCTCCAGCAGATGCGCAATCAGCGGTCGTTCGATATCGCTCCGGGCATCAGTCATCGTACTTGCCGGTGTCAGTGCGGGTGGCCGGGCCGGTGCTGGCCGGTACGTGCATGTGCTCAATGCCAGCTTCGCCGGTGTGCTCGCTCAGTTCCTGCAAGTGCGAGTGGGCGTCGTGCAGGCTGTCTTGCAACTGGCTGCGGGTATCAACCAATACCTGCCGGCCTTCTTGCAAGCTGCGTTTGAGTTCTTCACTGGCCAGTTCCTGCTCCAGCTCGGTACGCACCGAATGCCATTGCGCACGCGCACGGCGCACCCACAGACCGGCAAAGCGCGCCGCCTTGGGCAGGCGTTCGGGGCCCAGCACGACCAAGGCCACCAAGGCCACCACCAGCATTTCGCCTAGCGAAAAATCGAACATGCGCGTGCTGCGGGATTACTGCGCGGCGTTGTCGTGCTGCTTCTGTTCGGCCGATGCTGCCGACTTGTCTTCGCCTAGCCGTGCCTGCGGCTTGTCGCTATCGCCGTTCATGCCTTTCTTGAATTCGTTGACCGCATTGCCAAGATCGCGGGCGCCGGAGGTGAGCTTCTTGGTGCCAAACACCAATATCACGATGGCGAGCACGATCAACCAATGCCAAATGCTTAAACCGCCCATGATTGCGTGCCTTTGTTGAAATGGAGAATTCGAATGTTACCCGGACAACGCGCATACCCCAGTGCGCGTTGACCAGGATGTGACGATATTAGGGTTTGACCGCCGGCGCTGCCGAAGGTTGCGTGGCCGGTAGCGGGCTGGTGGTGGCGGGGGTGTGGCTATCCAGCGGCTGTACCGTGGCGGCACCAGGCTCGGCCACTGGAGCCGGTGGCGGGTTGGCGCGCTGGCGTGCATAGCGGGCGGCGGCGGTGGCTTCTTCCAAGGTGTCACGGAAGTGGGCCAATGTGGCGGAAGCGGCTTGCGGCGCACGGCCCTCGAAAATCATTCGCGGCGTGCTGCCTTCGCCATACGCGGTGCTATTGGCACCGTTATCGATCTGCAAGACCGCGCCATCCAGCGCAACGCCGGCAAACAGCCCGCGCGCGCGCGACCACGACCAGATTTCCGCCTTCATTGCGCCGTCGGTGGCGGCGGCGGCATTGCGGCCCACTGGGCCTGCGGCCACCCCGGCATCGGCACCCAAGGTGAATTTGCCATTGACGATATTGTCCAGCCCACGCTCACTGCGGAACACCAAAATCACATCGGCCGACTGCACCCCGGCCTGCAGGCCAAAACTGGCCCCGGTCAGTTTGACGAACACCGGGTTGGACCAGGTACCGTTGGCGGTTTTCACCGACATCAGGCCCAGTCCGCGGCGGCCGCCCAACATGAAGCCGGCCTTGATGGTATCGGGCACCACCACAATACCCTTGGCCTCATCCAACAGGCGGTCGGGGATGGAGGATTCGGGAATGGCCTGAATCTGCTTGACCACGCGTACGGCATCGTCAGCACGGGCGTCTTCGCGGGTGCCTGCGGCAACGCTGCCTGCAGCAATCAGAACGGCTAGGGCAAGGCTCAAACGGCGCGGGGTGGCGGGCATCGTGCTCTCCGTGGCGGCAGTGGGGGAAGGTTGCATCGTGGCGCGGCCGCCATGAATCAATGATAAGTCGGGACGACACCGTCTGCGGCGCATGCGATCCTATACGGATGCGCGATCAAACCTCCATGCCGACCCTGCTGCTGGTCAACCTCGGCACCCCTTCCGCACCCACGGCCCAAGCGGTGACGACGTATCTGGATGAATTCCTGTCCGATCGCCGGGTGGTGCAGTTGCCGCGCTGGCTGTGGCGGCCCTTGCTGCGCAAGCTCATCCTGCCCCGACGCAGCCCGGTGGTGGCGCACAAGTATGCCGAGATTTGGCTGCCCGGGGGGTCGCCGCTGGCGGTCTATACCGAGCAATTGGCCCACGCGGTGCAACAACGCTTGCCACAGTGGAAGGTGGTGCATGCGATGCGTTATGGCGCGCCAGCACTGGCTGATACGTTGCAACAACTGCAGGCCGAAGGCACATCCCAGCTGCGTGTGTTGCCGCTGTATCCGCAGTATTCCACCACCACCACTGCCAGCGTGGCCGATGCCATCGCCATGCACGCACGCGGCATGCAGGTGCAAATGCTGCATGACTACCATGCCGATGCGGGCTGGGCGCAGGCGATTGCAGCGTCGATTCGTGCGCATTGGGCAGCCCATGGCCGCGCCGAAAAATTGGTGTTGTCGTTTCATGGCATTCCGCAGCGGTTGGTGAACCAGGGCGATCCATATGCGGCCCATTGCGAGGGCAGCGCTACCGCAATTGCCAGTGCATTGGGGCTGCCGCGTACCGAGCTGCTGCTGACCTATCAATCCCGCTTTGGCCGCGAACGCTGGCTGCAGCCCTATACCTTGCCAACGCTGGAAGCACTTGCGCGCAATGGGGTAAAAAACGTGGATGTGGTCTGCCCCGGGTTTGCGGTGGATTGTCTGGAGACGCTGGAAGAAATCTCGATGCAAAATGCAGGTGCCTTCACCACTGCCGGTGGCCAAGCACTGCGCTATATCCCGTGCCTCAATGCCAGTGCCGCGCATGCCGAAGCGTTGGCGGCACTGGCCATCTCCGATTCGGGTTGGGCGTGATGCGCGAAGTCTTTTTCGATACCCCGCAAGGGCGCCTCAGCGCGCTGCGCAACCATGGGCACGGCAGGCCAGTGCTGGCCCTGCATGGCTGGCTGGATAATGCGGCCAGTTTTTTGCCGATGGCCGAATATCTGCAAGGTTTGGATCTGGTGGCACTGGATCTGCCCGGGCATGGCCACAGCCTGCACTTGCCCGTGGGCGGCGATTACAACTTCAACACTGCCATGATGGTGGTATTGGATGTGGCCGACGCACTTGGCTGGCAACAGTTTGATTTGCTGGGGCATTCGATGGGGGCTGGAATTGCCAGCCTGCTGGCGGCCGCCTGCCCCGAGCGGATTCGGCGCTTGGCGGTCATCGAGATGCTGGGCGCACTCAGCGAAGCACCGCAGCACACCGCCAAGCGCATGCGCGAAGCGCTGGCTGCCCAGCGCCAACGACAGTCACGCGGGTTGCGTGTGTTTCCCGATATCGATACCGCCGTGCAAGCGCGCCTGCATGCCAGCCGGGTACCAGGCAGTGGGCTGGATGCTGCCTTGCTGCGGCTGTTGGTCGAGCGCGGCGTGCGCGCAGTGGATGGGGGCTACGTTTGGAGCAGCGATTCGCGCCTGACCCAGCCCAGCCTGACCCGCATGACCTGCGAACAGGTGGACGATGTACTGGACGCCATCACCTGCCCCACATTGGCAATCTTCGCCACGCCCGCCCAGCCGTATCTTCCCGATGCCGAGCGGCAACGCCGTGTGCAGCGTTTGGCTCAGGGCCAGCTGTTGCTGTTGCCTGGTGGTCACCACCTGCATATGCAACAGCCAGCACACATCGCCGGCGCCGTGCACGCGTTCCTGCAGGGCTGACGCTGACTCAGCTTATTCGGCGGTGCCGGTGCGTATTGCCAATTGGGTGCCGCCATCATCGGCCTTGCCCAATTGATAGAAGGCTTGCCGCTTGTCCTTGCTGAACGCCAAGGTTGCGCCATCGCCGGTTTGCATCGCCACATCGCGCTTCCAGCCACCGGCTTGCATGCCCTTGTCGGTATCGGCATATACCGTGTTCAAGGCCTGCGTGGTGGACAAATTGACCATCTGCATGCCAGCCATATCCACCACGCTGGCCACTTTGTGATTGCTTGGCAAGATAATATCGGCGGGGAAGCTGGCCGGCAGCGTCACATTGCCGCCTGCATCAGCTGCAGTGACATTGACATCACCCTTTTCCGTCTTGATGGTCATCTTGTTGCCGTCTTTATCCATCTTCACCCCGGTGGCGTGTTCGATGGCGGCTTCAGTGGCCTTTTCAGCCGCTTTCTTGCAGGCAGGTAGCGCCATCACGCTGGCGATGACCAGCAGGCAAGGCAAGTAGCGAATGGAATTATTCATGGTATGCATTCCCCAAGATGCAGTGGCGTCTGTCATAGGGAACGCAGAGTGCACGTTTACCCGGCCAGCAACTGTCGCAGCCGACCTTTCAAGGCGCGACCTTCGCTGCGCAAATAGGCGCGTTCATCCCGCCACTGCGGGAAGCGTGCCCCCACGGCCTGCCAGAACTGCGGTGAATGATTGGCATGCAGCAGGTGGCAAAGTTCATGCACGACTACATATTCGAACGCAGACGGGCGTGCCAGCAGCAGGGCCAGATCCAGTGACAACGTGGCATCCGGGGCCAGCGAGCCCCACAACGTGCTGGGGCGCTTGAACACGATGCGTCGCGGCTGGCGCGGCAACTCGGGCAAGTAACGCGGCAACCAACGCCCCAGATCCGCCCGGCCCTGGGCTTCGTAAAAATCCCGCAGCGCACGCTGCAACGCGGCGGAGCCGGCCTGCGTCGACGCCTGACAACGCAGCGTGCCGGCGGCATCCAGTTGCACGCGGGTTACCCGCCCCAGTGCCCAATGCAAGGGCAGCTCGACCCCGCGCAACGGTAAGGTGGTGGTGACATCGCGACGCAGTGCCTCGCCGTAGGTGCAGGCATGCAGATGCAATTGCTGCGTCAGCCAGGCGTGGTGTTGCTGCAAAAAAGCATCGCCTTCCCGCAGGGTGGCGCGTAGCGGCAGGGTCAAACGCACGCCGCGCTCATCCACCGCCAGCTTGATCCGCTTGGCGCGCGGATCGCGCACGCGCAGCACCTCAATTGCAGCGCCACCGGCCAGGGTGACGGCAAGCATGTCGCGCTGGATGGCAGGCGGCGCGCGGGTGCTGCGCAGCGGTTGGAGTAAACGGAGCAGGGAGACCATGCACGCAGTGTAAGCAAGGCCACGCAGGCGTGCATGCGCGCAGAAGCGGCCTACACTGGCGACATGCTTGCCTTACTTCAACGTGTCACCGAAGCCGCCGTGCGCGTGGATGATGCCGTGGTGGGCGCGATTGGGCCGGGCTTGCTGGCACTGGTGGCGATCGAACCGGGGGATACCGAAGCGCAACTGCATCGGCTCGCCCAGCGCATGCTTGGTTATCGCATTTTCGAAGATGATGCCGGCAAGATGAATAGATCTTTGCCGGATATCGGCGGGAAATTGCTGTTGGTCAGTCAGTTCACCCTGGCCGCCGATACCCGCAGCGGCATGAGACCCAGCTTCACCACGGCCGCACCGCCGGCGGAGGCTGAACAGCGCTTTACCCAATTGCTGACCATTTGCCGGCAATTGCACCCGCCGGGGGTGGAAACCGGGAGGTTTGGTGCCCATATGGTGATCAGTCTGGTCAATGACGGGCCGGCAACCTTCCTGCTCCGCCCCTGACATCCCCCGACCACGCCGCCAGACCACGTTCAAGCGTACGCCTCCGCTGCGCAGTATAATGCTTGGTTCTCTTTGCTGCGTTACGCGCAAACCCTCACGACACGGTACCCGCCCATGGCCAACGAACGGCAGACAGCTCCGCAATCCGACATCAAGATCCTGATCAGCAAGGGTCTGGAACAGGGCTATCTGACTTATGCCGAAGTCAATGATCACCTGCCTGACGACATGGTCGATCCGGAGCAGATCGAAGACATCATCGGCATGATCAATGGCATGGGCATCGAGGTGCACGAAGCTGCGCCTGATGTCGAAACCATGTTGCTGGCCGGCCAGCAAGTGGGTGGCCGCGAAGTCGATGAAACCGCCGCCGAGGAAGCCGCTGCCGCGCTGACCTCGCTGGATGCCGAGGGTGGCCGCACCACCGACCCGGTGCGCATGTACATGCGCGAAATGGGCACGGTGGACTTGCTCACCCGCGAAGGCGAAATCGCGATTGCCAAGCGCATCGAAGAAGGCTTGTCGCAAATGAATGCCGCGCTGGCCAGCTTCCCGCTGTCGCCGCAGATGCTGCTGGAAGATTACGCGCTGCACAAGGCCGGCAAAAAGCGTTTGGCCGAAATTGTGGTCGGCTTCAATGATGGAGAGCCCGAGCCGGAAGTGGTACCGGTGGTGGACGAGGCCGATACCGAAATCGATGAAGACGAGGACACTGCCGACGGCGAAGCCGACGAGCCGGCACCCACCGGGCCAGATCCGGCGGAAGTGGCGGCACGCATGGAGGTCATGGCGGCGGCACATGCGCGCTTCCTGAAAGCGGTGGCCAAGGGCGGCCCCGAATCCAAGCCGGCACTAAAGGCGCGCGAAGAAATGGCCGAGGTGTTCGTCACCTTCAAGCTGCCGTTGCCATTGACCGATGTGCTGGTCAAGCAATTGCGCGATGTGGTCAATCAGGTCAAAGAACACGAGCGCCGCATCCTTGACATGGCCACCCGCGTGGCAAAAATGCCGCGCAAGGATTTCATCAAGGCCTGGGAAGGCAACCAAACCAATCTGGAATGGGTGGATGAGTTGCTCAAGCGCAAGCAGAAGTGGGGTTCGGCCCTGCGCGATGTGCGCGAAAAAATCATCAGCGAGCAAGAAGCCACCATTCAGATTGAAAAGACCATGCAGGTGACCCTGGTCGATCTCAAGGAGATCAACCGCGCTCTTTCTTACGGTGAAGCCAAGGCACGCAAAGCCAAGAAGGAAATGGTGGAAGCCAACCTGCGCCTGGTGATTTCGATTGCCAAGAAATACACCAACCGTGGCCTGCAATTTCTTGATTTGATCCAGGAAGGCAACATCGGCCTGATGAAGGCGGTGGACAAGTTCGAGCATCGTCGCGGCTTCAAGTTCTCGACCTATGCCACATGGTGGATTCGCCAGGCCATCACCCGCTCGATCGCCGACCAGGCGCGCACCATCCGCATCCCGGTGCACATGATCGAGACCATCAACAAGCTCAACCGCATCAGCCGCCAGATGCTCCAGCAATATGGCCGCGAGGCGACGCCGGAAGAGTTGGCGAAAGAAATGGACATGCCCGAGGACAAGATCCGCAAGGTCATGAAGATCGCCAAAGAACCCATTTCGATGGAAACCCCGATCGGTGACGATGAAGATTCCCACTTAGGTGATTTCATCGAAGACACCAATGTGATGTCGCCGGTGGAAGCCACCACCGACATCAACCTGATCGAAACCGTGCGCGACGTATTGGCCGGCCTGACCCCACGCGAAGCCAAAGTGCTGCGCATGCGCTTTGGTATCGACATGAACACCGACCACACCCTGGAAGAAGTGGGCAAACAGTTCGACGTGACGCGCGAGCGCATCCGCCAGATCGAAGCCAAAGCCCTGCGCAAACTGCGCCACCCCAGCCGCTCTGAAACCCTGCGCAGCTTCCTCGATATTGATTGAAGTTGCACAGTTGCGACACAGAAACCCGCCGTAATTGGCGGGTTTTTACTTGCCACGGTTACAATTTGCGCCACGGGCCTATAGCTCAATGGTTAGAGCAGAAGACTCATAATCTTTTGGTTCCAGGTTCGAGTCCTGGTGGGCCCACCATTTAGGCATCCAGCACAGTCCAGCAAAGTCCATAAAAAGCGCGCAAACCCCGCAAATTTCGGGGTTTTTTGTCCGATTGGGTCCATGGTCGTCCAGTTGAATCCGGCAAAAAAGTGAGTCAGGCTGTGAGTCAGATGGCCGGCGCAGGGGCGCTGACTCACAATTGGCTGACTCACATGCTCACCGACACCAAGGTTCGGACACTCAAGCCGCGCGCGTCCGCCTACCGCCTCGCCGACACCAATGGCTTGTGCATCGAGGTGCGCCCAAGTGGCGCCAAGGCCTGGCGATACCGTTATCGGCATGGAGGCAAGCCGAGCATCATCACGATGGCGGAGTACCCGGCGATGGGGCTCGCGGAGGCGCGCGCAGAGCGAGACCGCTTGCGTGCGTTGGTCAAGATCCGGCGCAGATCGCCAGGACCGAGCGAGCGGCCAAGGTGGAGCAGGCCGAGGCGACATTCGGAGCGATTGCCACAGAGTTCCTGGTGAAACGTATGAAGGAAGGGCTGAGCCCTGGTTCGGTCAAGCGCGAGCGTCGGCTCATCGAGAAAGACATGGCGATGATCAGTGCGATGCCGATTACTGAGGTGACCGCGCCCCTTCTGCTGTCCGCGCTCAGGAAGCTGGAGCGGCGAGGGGTCGTCGAGACGGCGCATCGTGCTCGCTCATTCGCGGGCCGAGTGTTCCGGTACGCCATCGCGACTGGCCGTGCGACCAACAATCCGGCCGGAGACCTGGTTGGCGCGCTCGAACAGCCAAAGACGAAGCACCTTGCCAGCGTGACCGACCCCGCAAAGATCGGCGATCTATTGCGATCGATGCATGCTTACCAGGGGTCACCGGTCACGGTGGCTGCCCTGAAGCTGGCTCCCCTCCTGTTCGTACGGCCAGGTGAGCTGAGAAAAGCGCGTTGGGCCGACATCGATCTGGACTCGGGCGAGTGGCGTTTTACCGCCAGCAAGACAGGCACCCCGCATATCGTCCCGCTGTCGACCCAGGCGATCGAGATCTTCAGGGACCTCAAACCCATCACGACGCGAAGCGAGTTCGTCTTCCCGGGGGTCAGGAGCGCGAAGCGGCCAATGAGCGAGAACACGGTCAATGCCGCACTGCGTTACCTGGGCTATGACGGTGACACCATCACCGGGCACGGGTTTCGGGCAATGGCTCGGACAGTGCTTGATGAAGTCCTGGGATTTCGACCGGACTACATCGAACATCAGTTGGCTCATGCGGTTCGCGACCCCCTTGGGCGCGCCTACAACCGGACTACCCACCTCGCCGAGCGAAAGAAGATGATGCAGGCGTGGGCAGACTACCTGGATGCTTTGCGGGTCAGCGCCGACAATTTGCCAATCCCCCGAGGTGTGGCTTGAAGCGTAGCCTGGAGATCTCTTGACGACCCAAAGCGGCCGCTCAAGCCTTGCTTGTACGCTCGTCAATGGTGGCGTGCAGCTGTTGTTAGTACCTGGGTAGGTTGTTTAAAGCGCTGGTAGGTCGCCAACGCGCCAGCTCGAGCATCGCCCGAGTATCGCGTTCGCAGTAGTCCAACAACTCCCGGCGCAGCTGTTCCTTTTCCTCGGATGAGAGGTTCGGGTCGATGGCGCGCAGATAACCCTGCTGGGCATCGCCGCCGTTGCCGATGGCAAGGTCGCCATAGTCCAGTTCCGGCGATATGGTGGGCAGCACCCTCTTGATCGACCACGATCCACGCATGTCGGGGTGGTAGTAGTGTTCGCGGAAGATCGGCAGGAGATCAATCATGCGATCAACAAGTGCGTATAGCGCATCAGCCTGTTCCGGAAACATCCCAGCCATGTCCCGCAGTCGACTGGCTTCGAATGCCTGGTTCCAGACGAGAATGGGGCCGTCTTTCAGGATCGCCGCTTGCACCGCCTCGACGAAACCCGCCAGCGGTGACTCGCCGCTGATGTCGAGGAACTCCTGATGTTGGATGCGTCCGTCGCGGTGTTCCACATGGCATGAGAACTGGAAGGGCAACTGCTGCCAGGGTCGCGTGCCGAGCCAGCGTGGTACGACGAAGGAGATGGTTTCGAAGTCAAGGTAGTGGCGCGGCCATGGAATTGCGTCCAGCGTAGGTGCAAGTTGCGGCGAGACGTACGCAACGCCGCTGCGCGTCGCCGCGGCAATGCGGCGATGCTTGTCCGTCCGCAGTCGATTCAGCGGAACGTCGCGCAGGTCTCGAAAGCCTTCCTCAGTGAGTTCAGCCGCCAGTTTCCCCGCATGAGGCAGGAGGGCGATCGGATACTCCGGCGCCGGCGGTTCCGTTGCCTTGCAATGATCAATGAACGGGCAATCGTAAGGTTTCTTGCAGTGTGGTCCGGTAGCGACGGTCGGTTGTGGGCCAGCTACCACGGCGTGTAGTTCGGCGACGATACCCGGGACTTCCTGCAACAGATCCTCGACTTCCGAAGTGACGTTTTCCCGTTTCAGCAAACCTTCGTAGTCGCCTTCCCGCATGTACACGAAGTCGCTGTCCACGTGTGTCAGGAAAACTTCGTCGAAGCTGTCGTTGCCGAATCCGCGACGTGCTACCCATGTCTGCAAGGCGCAGTCCCACAAGTGCGCCTCTTTCACTTCGGTGCTCGACTTCACTTCGATCAGGCTGTGCCACGCGCACGGACGCTTTTCGATAGCGTCGGCACGGATGCGCACGCCCTCGTGTTCGTAGGCGGCTTCGAACAGCATATTCACGGCATCGATGGGCTGCCGAATGAGCGCTTCCGTTTCGGCAAGCGCTTGCTCGAAGTGGAAATGGTCAGCCTCAACAAGTGCGCCGTGGCCATGTCCGAGAAGTGTCCTCGCCAGTTCGCCAAAGCGATTGCCTTCGGCGAACTTCGTCTGACTGTTCGCGTCCCAGTGCAGCAGGTCGCGGCGGTGCACTTCCAACCATAACCGTTTGTGGCATTGACGGCCTGACTGGAAGCGGGATTTGCTGAGGAACGGTCGCGTCATGACGACGGCGGGAGCCCTGCATGGAGTTCCACGTAGCCAATGCCGCAGCGTTCGTACCGCAGAAATTTGTCCGCGCCATTCCAGTCTGGCGGCATTGTCTTGTGCAATCCCGCATCCCTCAGGCGTTGATCCTCGGATGTAGTGACCCAGGCGAGAACGGCCCATTCCCGGATGATCTCGGCGATCTCCCATGCCCGGAGGTTGCCGAGTGCAATGATTCGTTCGGATGATTTCTCAGTATGTGCAAGGCGCCGCTGCGGATTTTCATCCTGCGGCATGAAGCGATACGCGCCATCCTTGATGTCCAGGATGGGGCGTGCTCGTTCGAGCACTTTCCCGATCACGATGCTTACCGGAACAGCGTGCTCTTTGACGAGCGATCTGGAGCTTCCGGTATCCAGGATGCGTTTGGCCTCGAGGCTGGCGTAGCGCGGCCGGCCAGTGGCGGACAGTGTGGCGTATCGAAGGGATTCGCGTACATGTTGCTTCGTGATGGGATTCATGGGGAGTTGGCTCAGCACCATTGCGGCGACTTCGCAATGCCAATACATGCTTCTGCTGCCCTGATCGGTGCGTTCTTCAGTCAATTGGTCACTCCTCACCACAACCTCACCACCTCTTCGCCATCTTTGATGATGGCAAGCCCCTTGTCGTCCCTCTTCAACTGGTAGCAGCATTCACGGTTGCCGCCGGTCACGTCGATCAGCGTCTGGCCATCCGGCCCCCACTGGTACCAGTGCGTGCTGGCGTCCGGCCACATCAGCGTGAACTTGTCGCTGCCGCCGATTACGGTGCATTCGCCGTTCGCCACCTCGCCTAGGCTGGAGCAGCGGGCCTTCATCGATCCGCCGTCGTGGATGACCGAGATCAGCTTGACCGTGTCCGGCGGCGCAGTGGCGGCGTCGGAGGTGCCGGCTTCGCCAGTCTTGGCTTTTCCGACCATGTACTCATCCAGTGCACGGAGGCGGTTGCGGTAGGCATCGGCGATGCAGCTGCCGTCGGTGCACTGGTCCCGATCCTTGGTCCACATGCGTTGCGTGGTGGTGAGAATGTCGCCGCCGATACCGGCTTCGCGCATGCGCTGGAATTTCTCGGCCAAGGTGCGGTCCAGTTCACCCAGGATCGCATCGCCGCAGATAGTGTTCTCGACAAGGGTGGCTGCCTTGGCGCAATCGAAGCTCGGGTTCGAAGTCGCTTTCAGGGTGTCTTGAGGTTCGCTCGCCCCCGGTTCCGGCGCCAGCGGCGCAGATACCACAGGTGGTGTTGCCACGTCTGGGGCAATGGTAGGTGCGGGCGTTGCCGCCTGTCCGATGTCGCTTGGTTCCGGTGCGGCCGGCGGTGCGACGAGGCTATGCCAAGCATACATCAGCCCGACCATGATCAGGCCGGCGACGATGACAAGCGCAATCCAGTTGGTGGGTTTGTGCGGTGGTGCCGCTACCGTCACATGGACGGGGTGTATGGGCGCAGGGGGCGGAGTTGGCGTAACGGCCTCGTGCGCCGTGGAATGCTGCTGCTGAAATACCCGTGTCGTGTTGGGTTTATCGGTTTCGCGCGTGGTTAGCGTCGGAGGCTCTTCGCCTGTCGGATCGGCATCATCATCATCTTGTTCTTTTTCATCGCCGTCTTCTTCGTCATCAGGATCGTCGTCTCCAATCGGCAGCGTCGGAGCTCGTGTAAATCCAAGTGCCCCCATCACCTTCATTTCTTCATCGGAAGTGCCATCGACGTGATCCGAATGGATTTCGAGGAAGTCGTGACCGCCGTCCTGTGTCCGCTGCACAAACGGGTTGTCCGGCTCCTCGCTGAGCGTCAGAAGTTCTTCGAGCTTCTCGCTTCGCAAACCCAACTCATAGTTCTCCCATGTGTCCTGATCATGCAAGTACCAGAATAGGGCACTCGCATCGTTTGCGGCTTCTTCTGCAATCGGGTCGGGAGCGAGATCATCGCCTTCTTCTCCGGTGATGACATTGAGGTTGCCCTGTTCGTGGAAAACAAGGGTCGCCATTTCGCCGGAATCTTCATCGATGACGAAGGAGAAGCGCTCCACCTGATAATCGCCGCCACCGGTATAGCCGCCGACGATTCCGGCGTGACAATAGCCATCTTCATCGGTGATTCTCGAGATCACGCACCAGTTCGTGGTTCCATCCGTGTCCCACTGGGCATCGATCGAAAAATCGGCCTTGTTGAAGCTGCTGCTGAACCATCCATCATCATTGCCGCCGTGCTCATCGTCGATGGCAGGAGGCATGCGGCCGGCATCCGTTCCCTCATTTCCGAGGTCATTGTTGGACAGGGAAGGGGTCTCGTGATCGAGTCCGGCAATGAAAGATGCTCCATGGCCAGGCACGGTGGCGCTTGGCGTTTTCTTGGGCGGTTCCTTGCTGTTGTTTGCGAAGTCCAGTCCAGCCAGGTATTGCGTCTGTGGAGAGGATTCGTCCGTCGGCTTGCGTCCACCGTCGTCGTCCCCCGAGATGCGGCCCATCGTTGTCCCCAAGCGTCGTGATCAGGCCGGGTGAGAGTGCGGCGCGCGACCGGGCCCCGCCATAAGAAATTTTCCAGTTGCCCCAAGTTGCACGCGCCTCCTAGATTGTCGGCATGGCGCCATATCGGCCTTCTTGCGGGGTAGAGGATGAAAGTCGAACTCGTGGTCAATGAAGGCCTGCGGATGCCGCTGAGCTACGAGATGCTGGAATCCCTGCTGCGCCACTTCGAGGTCGACGACCGCAGCGTGACCCTGCTGGAAGCGCTTGCGGAGCATCCAGCCAAGGACGTGCGCGTTGCCTTGGCAGGCAAGGACCACCTGTCCGAGTCGGCGTTCCGGATCCTGTTTGCTACCCGCGACTTCTATGTGATCCAGGAACTTCTGGGGAACGCGAGTGCGAGGCCGTATTTCAGCAAGGATGTGCTGGCGGGGCTTATCAGCCAGTCCGAATTCGCCTATCAGGTGGCCGGATCACTGGAGGATTTCCCGAACGCGGACGAAGGCATCGCCGACTCGCTGGCGAGGCATCCGGACCCATATGTGCGCAACATGCTGGCTGGGAACTATCGCGCCCCGAAGCGTCTGTTGAGGGTGCTGTCCGATGACGCAGATCCCGCCGTGGCGAGGTCTGCCAAGGGGACGTTGGACTAGTTGGCTGCCAGCGCTTCGCTCGATGCCTGTGACGCAACAGTGAAGCGCACCACCACGCGCGCGCCTCCCGCCCCGCTGCGAATACGCAGCCGCCCGCCCAACAACAACACCCTATCTCGGATGCCCAGCAGGCCCACGCCGCCGTGGCGTAGCCGTGGCGACGCCGGATCGATGCCAAGTCCATCGTCCTCGATGCACAGCCCGATCCGCGTACCCCCACTTATGGCGCGCGCTCGCAGATGGACATGCAGATTGTCCGCCTCGGCATGGCGCACGGCATTGGTGGCGGCCTCCTGCACGATTCGGTAGATCGCGGTCTGGGTGTCGTTGTCGAGCCGTTCCAGAAGGCCGTCGTCGTTGTCGATGCGCAGGTGATAGGCCATGCCACTGGCTTCCACCATTTCACGGATGCTGCCTTGCTGAAGCGATCGCGCCAGGCCGAAGGCATCCAGGCCGGCGGGGCGCAGACTGTTCATCAGGCCTGACACCGCCTGTCGCATGTGGTTCAGGATGTCGCGCAGTGGCGCAAACGCCTCGGGGTCACCAGGTTTGCGTTCGACCAGCTTGATGCGGGTTTGCAGGGCGGTGAGGTTCTGCCCAAGCTCGTCATGCACCTCCGAAGCGAGCCGGCGGCGCAGGTCTTCGGATATGGAGAGGTTGCGCCGGGCGGCACTGCGGAGTTCGTCGGTGAGCTGGTCCAGTCTGGCGTTGCCCGCGACCAATGCTTCGTTGCGCGCGTTGAGTTCGTCTACCGAGGCGCCCAGCAGCAAGCCGGAAACGCCCGCGACGGACAGAAACAACTGGACCTGGATGGCGGCTTCGGTGTTGCCGGAACGGATGCTGGCGACGGCGACCGCGATATTGGCCAGCGGGAGCGCGATGGCGACCCCACGCCAGCCTGTTCGCTGCGCGAAATAGAGGATGGGCAGTGCGCACAGGGCGGTGGCGAAGAAATAGACGACGTTGCCAAGCGCATGGATTGCTCCGGCATACAGCAGCATGGCGGGCAACAGGATCAGTGGGATGTCGCGGAGCCAACGCTGCGAGAGGAAGTGGGTCGGGCGGTTGCGCAGCAGGAGTAGCCCGAGCGGAACCAACATCAGGGTGCCGTTGATGTCGCCCAGCGCTATCTGCAGGAAGCGATCCACGGTGGGGAACGGCATCGCGCCATCGAAGGGGCGCCAGGTGTTGAAAATGGCGTTGCCAAGAGCAGAGGCGACGACAGCCACCAACAATCGGCGCATGGACGCGGCATCATTGGAAAACGGTAGGTGGCCTGAGCGGCGTAGCCACCATGGACCACTCATCAGGCCCGCCATGCGAGCCAGGGTCAGGGCGGTCATCCAACCGCCGTAGCCGGTGAACATCTGCAACCCGTCCGGCAGGTAGATCGCCCATTCGGCGAACAGAAGTATTGGCCACAGCCACATGGGTGTGAATAGCAGCCACAGGAAACGCCACCCGGCAGGCGGAAACCAGTAGAAGTTGGCGGGAAGGACAAGTAGGTAGTGCCCTATGCCATAGGTCGCCACGGCGAGAGTCCATTTGGCCCAGACAGGCATCGTGTGTGTCATGGTGGCATCGTAGCTGTCGGCAGGTCCTCGCTGACTGGAAAAATTCCAGTTGGCGGCCGGTTGCAGGTTGATACTCTGGGCGCATGATCCGTATTGTCATGGCCGACGACCACGCCATCGTTCGCGCTGGCTTCCGGGCGCTCATCGAGCAGGAAACCGGTTTCGAAATCGTTGCGGAATGCCACGGCATCTCGGACACGCGTGAGGCGGTGCTGCTGCATCATCCAGACGTGCTGGTGCTGGATCTGTCCCTACCGGGCGGCGGCTTGGCACTGGTGCCTGACCTGCGCGAGCAACTGCCAGATCTGGCGATCTTGATCCTGAGCATGCACGACCACGAGCCTTGGATCTCGGAAGCGCTCCGGCGCGGCGTGGCGGGCTATGTAACCAAAGGGGCCGCTGCGGATGAGTTGGTGGCTGCATTGCAGTCGGTTGCGGCAGGCCAGCCGTATCTCAGTAGCGATCTGAAGCGTCCATCGACCAACCGTCCAGGGCTAGAAGAGCTGAGTGAGCGCGAGCAGGAGGTCTTTTTGCGGCTCGCACGCGGTGAGACACCTAAGCAAGCTGCCATTGACATGGGCATCAGCGTCAAGACGGTTTACCTGCATCGCGCCTCCGTGCGAGGCAAGCTGGGCTTGTTGAATGATTTGGAACTGCACCAGTTGGCACTGGAACGCGGTCTACTCGCGTAGCCGCTTCTGCGCCGGCTCGGCATCAGGATGTCGTCTCTGGCCCGCTCCTCGACCCTCAAGGTCGAGGAGCGGGCCTAAATGGTTCAGACATCCGTCTGCTCGGCGATCTCTAGGGCGTCATCGACCTCGATTCCAAGATAGCGCACCGTGCTCTCCAGCTTCGTGTGGCCAAGAAGCAATTGGACGGCTCGTAGGTTCCGCGTGCGGCGGTAGATCAAGGAGGCCTTGGTTCTGCGCATTGTGTGCGTGCCGTAAGAGCCCGACTCGAGGCCGGCTTCTTCCACCCAGCGATGGACAATCCTGGCGTACTGCCTTGTTGATAGGTGAGGCGAGTCCGACACGCGGCTGGTAAATAGGAAGTCAGAGGCCTTGAGATTGGCGAGGGAGATCCAAGCCTGTACGGCCTCGCGAGTCGACTGGGTGATTTCGAATTGGACAGGGCGGCCGGTCTTCTGTTGCATCACCATGGCTCGCGAAGCCATTTGTCCGCCATGGGAGACATCGGACACCCGGAGCTTCACCAGGTCGCAAGCGCGGAGCTTGGAGTCGATCGCCAGGTTGAAGAGGGCAAGGTCACGGACCTTGTGGCCGAGCTGAAGGCGAATGCGAATAGCCCAGATGTCTTTCAGTTTGAGTGGGGCCTTCTGGCCGATCAGCTTTCCCTTGTTCCAGGGCTCGTGGGATTGAGATGTGTTGAGGGTTGCCATGACCAACTCCTATTGAGAGGGTTGGTCAGGCTTCTCCTGCACTCAGAAACAAGGCGTGATGCGACCCAAAGCGGACGTCGCCTCAGCCGATATCGAGTGGACTGAGCGCTGCATTGAGGCCACGCCCGAGAACGTGGGTGTAGATTTAGTTGGTGCTGACATCCTCGTACCCCAGGAGCTCATCGACTGCGTGGAACTCCTGGCCTGCCTCAGGCAGATGATTGCGAGAGAGTGTCCCTGTCATGCAGCCGCCGCGGACCGATCCTAGGCTGCGCCTACGCGCCACCGCCCAGGTGTAGGGCGCCACCCGGCGCCCTTGTAGGAGTCTTCCGGCGTGCCCGGAACACTTGTAATAGAGCGGCCGGTTGGCGAGCGACGCACCAGCCCCCTGCCTTCCGTCACGAGATCAGCGCCAGTACCATCGAACACGACCACCAAGAACGGCATCTGTCGGAATGCGTGTTTCATCTGTTGATATCCACCAGTGGGCGGACTCGACGCATGCTCGTGGGCAGCTGCCTGAGCTCGTTCGGCGCTTGATTGGCGCGACGGCGACATTGACGCAGCTGGCTGTCCGCGGGGCTGACACAAGTAACTTCGGCGGTTGGGACGGGACGGTCACCGCGACCCAAGGCAACGCCTGGGTGCCGGTCGGCGCGTCGCGCTGGGAGATGGGGTGTTCGCAGAACCCGTTAACTAAGGCACGCAGCGACTTTCGCGAACGGACGCGCGATACGCCTGCGCCTGACGCGGCCCAGCTCGATTTCGTTTTTGTCACGCCACGGATCTGGGCAGGCAAGGATGCCTGGCAGGAGGAAGCGCAGGCAGAGGGTCACTGGCGTTCGGTCCGCGTTTATGACGCCGACGACCTCGCGTCGTGGCTGGAGGCCGCGGGCGGGGTCCGTCTTTGGTTCGCCGAGAGCCTAGGCCTGAGTGGCCCGGGTATCTCCTCGGTGGGCTCCGCATGGGATACGTGGCGCAAGCAGACACGCTCGCCGATTACCGTCGAGGCGCTGTCCACGGGCCGCGGTCGCGCGGTCGAGCAATTCGCGCAAGCTGCTTCGGGTACGCCCAGCCTCGTGTCACTGGAGGCCGACAGCATCGAGGAGGCTGTAGCCTTTGCCTGTGGCCAGTTGGTTGATTCGAATCGTGCCGATTCAGCGGTGTGCGTCACCGCGACCGACGGCTGGCGTTACGTCGATGCCAATTCGGGCATCCGGATCGTCGTTGCAGCCAATAACGCGGTCGCCGCTGCTTCGGCGCCCAGAGAGGGCGTCACCCTCGTCGTGCCTTCCGCCTTCGGTAATCGGGCGCTCACCCAAGAAGTGAGTCCGACGCCAGATACCGTCCAGATCCATCTGCCGCGTTCGCACGCGCACGAATTTGAGAACGCGCTGATCGAGCTTGGCGAAGAGGCTGCCGATGCAGCCCGGCTGTCTAGGAGTTGCGGACGTTCGTGGTCGGTCTACCGGCGCGTGCGCGCGGTCAACCCTGCAGTGCGCACCCCGGCGTGGATGACCGATCCCGCCGCCCGGAGCCTCGGCACGGTGGTGCTGCTAGGCGGGTGGAATGGCATCCGGCCGGGGGACGTGGCTTGCGTGGAAGCGGTAACCGCCGAGACCTACGAGCAGACCGAACGAGAACTGCTTCATCTGGCGCGACTGGACGATGCTCCGATCCTCAAGATCGGGAGCGTCTGGAAGGCAAAGGCGCCGCGGGAGCTCCTTTACCTGTTTGGCCCACGTCTGACACGGGAGCAGAAGCGACGCTTGTTCGACACGGCCGAGGCTGTACTGTCAAAGCCCGATCCTGCTCTGGAGCTGCCGGCGGATGAGCGATGGATGGCGGCCGTGTACGGCAAGGTGCGTGAGGAGTCGGGCGTGGTAATCGGGTCCATTCTGGATTCGGTGATGAAGTTGTCCGTCTATGCCGAGGGCGTGGGCGACCAGGACCTCATGGATGGCGTCGACCGCTTGGTCAATCGCCTGCTGGACAATGCTTCTGCCGATCGTTGGCTCTCGCTCTCGGGGTACGTGCGGGAAATCGCGGAAGCAGCGCCTCGCCAGTTCCTGCGAGCCATCAATGCCGGGCTCGCAGGCAATCCCCCGCCGCTACGGGCTTTGTTCGCCGAATCCGAAGCCGATCCGATGTTCCACCGCAGCTCGCATACGAGCCTGCTCTGGGCACTCGAGGTGCTCGCCTGGTCCCCGCGGCATCTGGCGCCCGTGTGCGACGCACTGGCGCGGATGATGGCCTTCCCTGTACGGCCGAACCTCAGCAACCGACCTAGCAACAGCCTGATTTCCCTGTTACGACCGTGGTGGCCGCAAACGACAGCCAGCGCGCAGGTGCGGCTGGGCGTGCTGGATCGCCTGATTGCACGCCATCCAGAAGCGGCCTGGGAAGTCGTTGCCAGTTCGATCCCGACCGGATCGATGTGGGCCAGCCCGAACGCCACACCGCATTGGCGGGACGACGACGCCGGCAGCCCGAACCCGAACCAATTCGACGACTCCTATGCCTCCGAGCTCGGACGGCGCTGTCTTGATCTGGCCTGCGGCCACGCGAGCCGAATCGCCCTGCTGATTGCGAAGATCGAATCGTTCGATGGCGGATATCGCGATCAGGTCATAGAGCTGGTTCGCAGCGCCACCGATTCTCCCGACCCTGAGCGCCAGATCGTCCGCGATGCACTGCGTCGCCACTTGGCATGGCGACAAGCGCCTCATCGGGCGGGCTCGGGGTGCTCGGACGAGCTGCAATCGCTACGCGACTTGTTTGAGGCCTTGGCGCCCGTCGAACTGGCGCCCCGCCACGCCTGGTTGTTCGAGAACCAATGGGTCGAACTGCCCGACGGCCGGGAGGAGGACTATCAGGCGACCGAAGCAGCCCGTAAACGGCTGCGGACGCAGGCACTCGAGGAGATTTTTGCAGCGCAGGCATGGCATGGCATTGAGCGCTTACTCGCGATCGCTAATCCCGGACTGGTCGGTTGGTACCTCCCGACGGTGTCAGCGGCTGCGCCTGAACTGGGCGACTGGCTGATCGGCTATCTGGAAGAGCGGGGGTATCCCACCCATGATCCGGTTGCGAGAGGTGTCCTGCATGGCCTGCCTGGCGACCGCAGGGAAGCCCTGCTGCAAGCCATGGTGGGGTCCGAAGTCGAGGGTTTGCGCCTGCCGGCGCTGTTGGCCGCGCCCGTAGAGCGCGCGACGTGGGAACTGGTGGCGACTTTGCCGGAGTCGATGCAACAGGCGTACTGGCGTGCCTTGAGTCCACACGTGGTGCTGCAGGCGCACGCGGACATTGCCCTAGCGGTCGACAGGTTGATGGCGGTGGACCGCCCGCGCACAGCGTTCCACGTACTACAGCTCCATGAGGACGCAGTCAGCTCAGCGCGGCTGGCGGAAGTGCTCGCTGGAATCAGCCATGGGCATGAGCAGGACGGGCCGCTTCCTGACGGGTACCGCGCCGCGCGAGCGATCGAAGCGCTGGCTAAGGACGAATCCTTTCCCAGACGCAGCATCGCGCTCCTCCAGTTCCGGTACTTCCGCGCCTTCGAGATCAGGTCAGAGGCGCTGACGCTTTACTCGGAATTAGCCGGCGACCCGGAGTTCTTCATGGAACTTGCAAGCCTTGCCTTCAAGCCGCGCGATGCAGACGATGATCGCCCCGACGTTCATGCGTCCATCGTCAGTACGGCGTGGCAGGTGATGCACCAGGGGCGCGCGGTACCGGGAGCGGCCGATGATGGCACGGTCGACCCGACCCGCTTCTTTTACTGGGTGACGCAGGTGCGCGCCCGGGCCGTGGAACTGAACCGCAAGGCGTCGGTGGACAGCACCATTGGCACGTGGCTTTCCAGCGGTCCCGCCGACCCCGACGGCATTTGGCCATGCCAGCCTGTGCGTGAGCTGCTCGAGGATCCAGCAGCTGATGCCATTCGCAACGGTTTTGTATGCGGCGTACGCAATAACCGGGGCGTGCACAGCCGCGGCATCTTCGACGGCGGGCTGCAGGAGCGAGCGCTGGCGGACAAGTATCGAGCTCTCGCTCAGCCACTATTAGGCACGTTCCCGATGACGGCGGAATGCCTGTTGGACATCGCAAGGGGTTACGACTTCGAAGCGCGCACGTACGACGACGAAGCCGACATGATGCGCGAGCATCCCTAGAAGTGAACTGATGGGAAGAACCATGCACCGGCGTCGCGGGGTATCTGGTAGTCGTGGCCGCTGGGCAGCCGATGCGGGGCGCTGAGCGGGATCCACACGGCTATCATCAACTGCCGTCTGTGATGCAGCGACTGCGATCCGCATCTTCAAGGGTGGCGACCGGCGGCGATGCGCAAAGCTGGGGTCAGAGTCGAATTTTTGATACACCCAACGACCAATGCCCGCATTGAAACGGGCATTGTTGTTTCAATCAGTGCGAACGTTCGCTTCTGGCCGGTCCTCGATTCTATGGGGTCGAGGCGCTAACTCATTGGGTTCAGACATCCGTCTGCTTGGCGATCTCTTCACGAGAATCCTGACTCGCGATTGGGGGCGTTGCATGCGACGCGTGGTTCCGGATCCTAGCGAGGGCCTCGGTGACGTGCTTCGGATACTCACCATTGAAGTACTCGAAGGTCAGCGGATTGGCGGTATAGAAGTGACAGCAAAACTCAACCCAGCTTTCTTTTTTCAGCGTGCCATTGATCTTGAATACCTTATTTGACCTAGCTTTGACGTGCGCCGGGTTCTTCGTTGTCATGTTGAAGTCGGAATCCCGTCGCTGGAAATATTCTTCTTCCGTGAAGAGCTGAATCGCTCCGTCGAAGTGCCTGAAGCAGTTGGCTGAGAGGTCGAACTCGGCGTGCAGGTAGCGAGCCGGGAAGTAGTGCTGCCCCCCTACCTCCAGCTGGATGTCCTCAGTCTTCATTTCCAAGGCTTGGAACGACTTGATGCCGTTCGATTCGCTCCACTTGATATCCAGGCAGTACGCGTTGGCAAAGAAAAAGGAGATATGCCGGGATTCGAGGTCCAACGGTGGACGCAGTTTGGCGATCCCGGGTTTGATGTTTCGTATGTCCTCATCGAAGGGAGCGCCGTACCAAGTGTCGGCCTCGAAATAGCCCAGCCCGTCGACGTCAATCCGAACGCGATCTTCGTCGATGGCGATGTATTTTTCGGTGCCCAAGCCATCGAACTGCCAAAACAGTTCTATGAACCTTGGAGCCCAGTTGTTGACCGGATGCATTCCGCGGCGATAACAGGAGTGGGCCATCAAGATAAAGTCAGGTCCGGCAAAGCATCCTTCGTAATGGGGGCTGGGAGGCAGCCGGCTAGCGATCTCGTTGAATGACAGCAGCCCGTCGCGCTCTGTCTTTATCGGTCCCAGCAATGCCCTTGCAATGCCTGGTGCCTTGGCAACGATGCCAGTAGTCTGGATGTACTCGAATGACTCTTTGCCTAGGGTCACGCCCTTGGACGCGGCCAGCGCCGCGAACTTCGCAATCAGGTCAGACGCTTCTGCCAGCCGCTCCCGAGACTGCTTCTCCATCTCCGCGAAATAGCGGGCTAACATCTCGTCGTATTCTTGCTCGGCCATCGCGGTATTCCGAACTGGGGACGCAGATTGCCAATATACTGAGTTGATAGAGCTATGAGCCCCATAGAGGAAGAGACCTTCGACTTGAGTAGCGTCCTTAAGAATAGGACGCTTGGCTTGGGTTTTGATTATATTCTGATCGTCGAATGGCTATTCGACCACGACACACATACCGGCTTCTCCCTATACGAATGGCTGTCGGGCAAGCTACCTGCTGGCAGGGTTGAGTATGCCCTGTGCCGTTCCCTATCCGATTTGGAAGCGAGACTGGAGCAGGCGCGGCGTGATACTCCAGTGCGCGGTGTCCCTATCGTTCATATCGAGGCACATGGCGAAGACCCAGCTCCCGGGCAGACGCCAGGCGGATTCGTTGGGCCAGCTGACAATGGTGGTGGCGAGTTGCTCTCTTGGGAAAGGCTCGGGGACATTCTCCGCCCCCTCAATATAGCTTCCAGGTTCAATCTCCTGGTCGTTGGAGCAGCGTGCTATGGCGAAGGGCTGATACTGGGGGCGCCCGGGGGCAAGCCGATGCCATTCGTGGCAGTAGTCGGTTACACCGACACAATTTCGCAGCTATCGCTAAAGCATTCTCTGCTGGAGCTTTATCGCGGCTTGTTGTTCCAAAAGTCCGAACTTGGGCTGGCAGTCGAAGCTGCGGATCGTGAGCACCACTCTCCCGCTGATGCTGTCTTGCGTCCAACCTCGATGGTGGTAATGCTCGCAGAAAGCTTCATCGAAGGCGCAGCAATCACAGTTAAGAGGCTGCGTACGCAATTTCCACTCCAATCGGCAGAGCCCCCCAAGATTGGACTCGCGAGCTTGTCTCCGACAGCATTGCAAATCCTCCGCCAAGGTCTGTGTGAAGCCTGGTCCCTGATGTGGATGATGGAGCAGTTCCCGGAGAACGCTGAGCGTTTCGCCATCAATGCCGATCAGCTGATTCAATTGGCTGTCGAATACGCCGATAGGGCATAGTCAGGTGCTCTTTCCATCGCGCACTGACGATTTTCTACCCTTTCGTTAAATAAAAACTGCATCGCAAGAAAGCTCTGATTCTGCGGCAACAAAGATGATGATCTCAGTCTGTATGACCGCTAGTGGCCGAGAGCGTTACTGGCTCTCGGCTTCTAGGTCATCAGCTTCCCAGCTTAGTCGACGCTCGCGATGCTCTAGGTCGGGCACGACGTCTCGCCAGTTCTCCGACCCCAGCCGATCGGCTTCGCGCTTAAGCCTGCGTGCTTCCCACGCTAGGTCGCTGGCGGCGGAGTTACCCGGATCGAGGCTCTCAAGGTCGGCCGCCGCGCGGTCCATTCGTCGAATGCGGTCCTGCACCTCAGGGATGGTCGACTGCCAGTCCCCGTATTGCAGGTCCCGCATTGAGCGGCGCAGGCGATCCTGCGCGTCGAGCGCTTCCTGTCGAGCAGACTGGACGGCGTAGTTCGGCTCCTCGTCGTCACCGCTGTCGGCGAAGGACCCGAAAGTCGGGCTGCCATATCCAGCGTCGACGCCGTACTCGCTGCTCGCTGCCACAGCGCCAGCTGCTGTGTCGGCAGATGCCGCAGCCGCATCTGCCGCGGCTGCGGCCGCTTCCGCGGCCGCCCTCGCAGCGGCGTCGGCGTCATTGTCCCCGGGGGCGTCCGCGGAATATGCCGGACCGGCAGCGGTGTCGACTGCGGACATGTCGGTACCGGTGCGGCTGCAGCCCGCGAGCGTGGCGACGAGCAATAGTGCGCCGGCTAGCGGCGCATGAGCAGTTGATTTCACGATGTCCCCCTTTGGACTGCCGGACGCACTGCGGCGGCAGATCCCAGCATACCGCCGCTTGGAACAGTGCGCGCCGGTGCCCATGCGTCGCTGTACCAGCCATGGCTGACCAGATCGCCAACCATTATCAGTCAACGTTCGCCTCCGACCCGAAGCGGTCACTCAACGTCTGAATAGCGCGAGAGTAGTCGCGCCATCACAAGACTCGGATTGCCGACTTGGCCGTTGCCCCAGCTGGATGGCGGC
>Ga0208693_1000201_pt1 | contig 50338 bp, 44 predicted proteins | sample AD_UKC071_MetaG_FD_184438 | JGI IMG/M metagenome (GOLD analysis project Ga0208693, IMG submission 184438) | Active sludge microbial communities of municipal wastewater-treating anaerobic digesters from USA - AD_UKC071_MetaG (SPAdes) (version 2) | ecosystem: Engineered > Bioreactor > Anaerobic >... | reverse complement strand
AGGAAGCCCTGCTGGATTTCACATCAAAAAGCAAAGACGAATCTTCTTTCAATTCCTACGTTGATCCAAACTCTCTTAATATTGTAGATAACAGCCCTTTTGAACCTGAGTCTCAAAATGATATATCAGTCAACACAACCTCTGACGTAAAAAAGATAGAAGGAAAACAATGCGTCAAGTACGAGTATATTTGGCGTAGAGGGACAGAGGCGCTGGAAGGTACAGCTTGGTTGGAGAAGGAATCCGGCATACCTGTGAAAATCGAGTCGTCCTCAACAGAACGGGCATTTGCTCAGCCTTTTTCCATGCGATACGTGACCGTGGTTTTCCGCAGCGAATCCTCTGAAGAGTGGTTTCCTGAGATGATGACCATGGAGATAGGTGCAGGATTGTTTACGTTGGGCCGTGTCTTCAGAATAACCGTGGAATATAGAGGTTATGAGAGGACAGAATCACCGAAACGGTGTGTTCCCTTCCCACAACACGCAGACAGGGAGTGAGGAAAGGTGCGCGAGGTTGTGATTTTGAGCGGTGTGAGGACGGCGATCGGTACTTTCGGGGGTACACTTCAGAATGTTCGTGCCGGTGACCTAGGTGCAGTCGTCATTAAAGAAGCGATTAAAAGAGCAGGGATATCCCTGGATACTGTAGATGAGGTGATTATGGGAAATGTACTCCAGGCAGGGCAAGGCCAAAACCCTGCCAGGCAGGCAGCGATGAAAGCGAAGTTAGATGCGAAAGTGCCTGCCATGACTGTGAACAAGGTATGCGCTTCCGGTCTCAAGGCTGTAGTGCTTGCAGCTCAAGCCGTAATGTGCGAAGACGCAGACGTAATAGTGGCAGGCGGCATGGAGAATATGAATCTGGCCCCGCATATCCTTCACAAGGCTCGATACGGGTACCGCATGGGTCATGGGGAGCTCATTGACAGTATGATATCAGACGGCTTATGGTGCATCTTCAATGACGTGCACATGGGGATTACCGCTGAAAACCTCGCAGAACTGTACGGCATCACCCGGGAGGAGCAAGATGAATTTGCAGCCGGAAGCCAGCAGAAAGCTGAAAAAGCGATCGCTGAAGGGAGATTCGAAGACGAGATAGTACCGGTGGAAATCCCTCAGCGAAAAGGCGATCCGATAGTCTTTTCCCGGGACGAACACCCAAGGCCCGGTACTACCAAGGAAAAACTCGCATCTCTAAGGCCTGCCTTTAAGAAAGACGGAACTGTTACAGCGGGGAATGCCTCAGGCATCAATGACGGAGCAGCTGCGCTTGTCATAGCATCAAAAGATAAGGCTTCTGAACTTGGGATAAAACCGATGGCTACCGTCAAGGCGTACGCAAGTTCAGGCGTAGAGCCTAAAGTGATGGGAATCGGGCCTGTCTCTGCCACAAGAAAAGCTTTGGCAAAGGCAGGGTTGAACCTGGATGATATAGACATAATCGAGGCAAACGAGGCATTTGCCGTCCAGTCCCTTGCAGTCGGGCGAGAGCTTGGCTGGGACATCGATAAAGTCAATGTCAACGGAGGTGCCATAGCTCTCGGCCATCCCATCGGGGCAAGCGGAGCAAGGATTCTCGTTACGCTTTTGCACGAAATGATTAAACGAGATGTAAGATTTGGCCTTGCCACCTTATGTATAGGCGGAGGTATGGGCCTTTCAGTCATAGTTGAAAGGTGATAATACCGTAATATTTTCAGAGAAGTGCAAGATCCATGTCAATTGTAGTTATCATCCCGTTTTCAGCTACCTGAAAGGCTACAGGTATTGAAAGCTGCTCCGTGCCTTCTGCATTTACAAACAGTTCAGCGATGTAGATTCCTTGATCCAGGTCAAAAGGGGCAAAGCGTGCTGTTATGGCACGCTTGTATCCCGGTAAGCATACGACAGGTTCAAGTGTTGTGACAGAAGCCACATGGCCAAGGTAAGACTTGATGACAGCTGTTCCGCGCAAGTTCGTATGGATGTTTCCCTCGTTTTTACAGATTGCTGATATGGTTACTGATTTATCTACAGGGTCTTGCGACAGCACTACAGATTCAATGCTTGCCGATGTGGAGACGGAATCCTGCTTTGTGTTGGGTTCAACTGTGAGCAAGGTGAGTACAGCCACCCGGGCGCTGGTAGAAGGTTCCCGGGGCTGTGTGTTTCTTAGCGGCTGTCCTTGAAATACGATGATAGGGTAAGCGCCTCCTGAGAACGTAGGGGTTACATGTGCCTTAACCTTAATCGGTCTTGATTCTCCAGGCATGAGCGTGAATTCAGCAGGTTCCAAGGTCAGTGAGACACCGCGTGTTAACGTGTCTTCACCTTTTATGGGCTTGGAAAACACAGGTATCCCGTTTTCATCATGGCCGCCTTCGTAAATGAAACCCTGTAAATCCAAAGGAAGCGAGCCTGTATTTGATACATAGATCGGTCCTATGAGATCCCCGTCTGAGACTTGAGATGTAATATAAGTGGGGCTGACCCGGACTGATATTCCTCCGCGCGCTACATTGTAGGATGCTGCAGTAGGGCACCGGGATAAAGCCAACATACTTAATATGGTTGTGAGTATGACAAGCCTCAAAAACCTTTGACTCTTAGCCAACTAAACCACCTCCCAAGTTACAAGGCTTTCTTTAGTAGGCCTGTACAGCTGTGAAAGTTATTTCTATTCTGTAACAGGCGTCAGATTCAATGATCGGTGAATCGTTATACGAGATAGCCTGTTTGAATACGAGGCTGAGAGTGGCTCCGCCTTCACCTGTAGGAGGCTGATTCTCTACAATCGTGGTATCTTCATCAGTAACTGATGTGAATTGGCCTTTCCCTTCCACTTGTAGCTCCAGGGGAGAGTACAGTGATTCAGAGGAGTATTCGCCTGATGTCCATTTTCTCATTCGTCCGTCAAATGAATCGCTCCGCGCCTTTAAAGCCCAGTTTGTATTTGACCACACTTTCACTGATTGTGTTTCTGACATTATGAAAGATTCGTCCGTGTTAGAGCTGGGAGCAGCATTGCCAAGCTCCAGAAGGTCAGGAAACGATACTTCGATTGTCGGTACCACCTTGCATGTGACAGCCATTACCGGTTCGCCCGCGTTGGCTATGGCAATGCCTTGATATAGTAGGATAAATGCCACGGTAAACAACAGTGCCTGCCTTTTTGATAATAGAAGTCTCATTGTTTTTTCATCTCCTTAATAGTAGATCGCGCTTTGGCATAATCCTGATTTGGATATTGCCTGTAATTTATTGGGATAGGCAGGCAATTCCTTCGTTCTAATGGATGATATTTCCATAGATTCTGTGGCTCGTAAGGCTGAATTTCATCGCTTCTTGTGATGCGCAGCATATCATGGTGAAAAGGACGTACTAGGCATGGGATGAGGTAATGCATAGTATGGAGAACACGGGCATAGGGTAATTCTGAGCAAACGAATCCCTGCATCGGACACTTTCCGTATAAGAGGTTTACAGTCTAGAGCGCAGGTGGGTTAATTGGTTATTTCAGGCAGGAAGATACTTTCCGTTGTTGTAAGCATATGCATGGCAGCAGTGGTTTTGGCTTTTACCGGCCAGGTCTTACTCCTGCCTACTGCAGGCAAGCTATACACGAGGTCAAGTCGGTACCCCGAAGTAGTCTACGTGCCTAACTACCGAGAAGGGCCATACATTACCGCAAGGTCTGCCGTGTTAATCGAGGCAACAACAGGTACAGTTGTCTACGGAAAGAACGAGCATATGCGAATGCACCCTGCCAGCACCACAAAGATAATGACCGCCCTTCTTGCCATAGAACTGGGGGATATGGACTCCACTGTAGTTGTCAGCGGAAAGGCAGCGAGCACCGGAGGATCGACTTTGTGGCTGAAAAAAGGTCAAACCATAAAACTTGGGGATCTTATCCGCGGGACGATGCTCCGATCAGGCAATGATGGTTGTGTGGCTATAGCTGAACACATCGCAGGCAGTGAAAAAGACTTCGTCAGAATGATGAACTTAAAAGCGCGAAAGCTCGGAGCAATGAACACCAGATTCGCGAATCCACACGGGCTTACCGAACCAAACCACTACTCCACTGCCTTCGACTTGGCTCTTATGGCCCGGTACGGGTTGAAATATCCTTTATTTGCAGATATAGTAAGCACACGGGAAGCAGAAGTTACCTTGATCCAGGGAGAATCTGAGGAGAAGCGTAAGCTCACAAATACCAACTGGTTACTCTGGTCCTTTGAAGGGGCAGATGGGGTGAAAACCGGCACAACTCAGGCTGCAGGCTACTGTCTCGTAGCTTCAGCTACACGCAACGGGATCCAATTCATATCAGTTGTTCTGGACTCACACGCCAGGTGGTCAGATTCTGCAAAGCTCCTCAGTTACGGGTTTGAAGAATTCCATGTGATGACTTTTGCTGAGTCCGGCAAAACCCTGACGAAGATCGGAGTCAAGGGAGGAACGGAACCTGAGGTCGGTGTGATGCCCCTGGATAACCTGAGGATTGCTGTTCCGCGGGCTCTCTCTCACCTCATTCGGGAGAAGATCATCCTTGACGAACCCCTTATTGCACCTGTTGTTGCAGGGCAGATCATAGGTCGGCTTGCCATTGTCTTTGACGAAGATGAACTGGCTCGAGTTGACTTGGCAGCAGAAGCAAGTGTACCCAGGTTGACGCTGCCTAGGCTTATAATAAGGAAACTTAAGGATGCTGTAGGAAGAAGGCAGTAATATACCGGTAATAACTGCGGAGGTGAGTGACTTTGGGGCTTCTGGAAGGTAAGGAGATGGACGTGGCAATTATCGGCGCGGGGCCTGCAGGGCTTTCCGCTGCCCTTTACGCCGGACGAGCCAGGCTGTCTACTGTAGTGCTGGAACAAGGCATGGTAGGCGGACTGGCAGCGACAACGCACTGGATAGGGAATTACCCGGGGTTTCCTGAAGCGATTTCCGGGCAGGATCTGATGCAGCGAATGGAGGAACAAGCACGCAGATTCAAAGTGGAATTTGTCTTTACTCCTGTGAGCGGTGTTTCTAAGGACAGTGAAAGGCGTTTCAAAGTAGATACGGGTGAAGGGGAACTCCTAGCCAAAACGGCAATCATCGCAACAGGGTCGGTTCGTAGGCGCCTGGGTGTACCGGGTGAGGACAAGCTCCAGGGGCTAGGCGTATCATATTGTGCTACTTGTGATGGGCCGTTCTTCCGCGACAAACATGTATTGATAGTCGGAGGAGGAGACACAGCAATAGTCGAGGCAATGTTCCTTACCAGATTTGCAAAGCAAGTTAGCGTGATCCACAGGCGGGGCGAGCTCAGGGCAACAAAAGTGCTGCAAGAAGCTGCTTTAAGGCACCCGAAGATTCAGTTTTTCTGGCATTCGCAAGTCACTGAGATTGTTGGGGAAAACAATGTGCAGGGTGCAGTGTTAAAGGATGCGAGAACAGGCGAAACGAAGCTCGTAGAAGCTGACGGCATATTCATAGCAGTCGGCATCCGTCCTTCCAGTGAGTTTGTGAAGGACATGGTTGAGACAGATGAAAGAGGCTATATACTTACTGATGATCGGATGAGGACATCAACCCCCGGATTGTTCGCTGCCGGGGATGTCAGGGCGAAATCGCTCAGGCAAGTTGTAACTGCTGTAAGCGATGGCGCTATAGCAGCTACAGAGGCAGATAAGTACATGTCAGAACTCCAGTAGGTAACTTATAGGTAACTTAGACATAGTACCTTGCACAAAACTTATCATATGGAAACATGAAGCAAGCAAGAGCCGCCTACTCGGCAAGCTGGGGTGACTGTACCGGAAAGCGGCTCTCGCTGGGTTTAGGGTGGTCTTTTGGCGTGGACATATTGGAGGTAGAAAACCGTAAAACTCACATAAAGGGCGCGCGCCTCGTGTTCACCGTTTGAGGAGCTCCTCATACAGTAGAGAGAAGGTCTCATCCCTTCAGTCGAAGGCTCATTTCCCTACCTTCAGTAATATAAAACGTAGTTATTCAGAAGTAGTTCCAACACTTTAGACAATCCTGTTTTTGGAAGATGCCTGCTTGTTAGGGTGTGCAAGTCAATGAATTATGAAAAATGCCAAAACTCATCAATGGGGATTTTGCTGGAGGATATGAGAAAGTTTTAGCGAATATAAGAATTGACATGGGGCCACTGGCAAGGAATTGACAGTTGTCCCGCTTTCATTTTTGCTATACTATAAAATGTGATTGCCGTTACGTTGGAGGTGAGGGTTTTGGCATATGAAGTCCTCAAGCAGCTTCAGGAGACGGAATCTTCTGCTGATGACACTATACGGGAAGCAGAGGAGCGGGCCAGAGGCATTTTGCGCGATGCTCGTGCATCTGCCAGGGCTCTGATGGAAAAAGCGATGGCTGAAGCAGTTGCTGAGGGTAAATCCATAATTGAAGCCGAAAGTGCGAAAGCACAGGCCGAAGCTACTGAGATGTTGAAACGAAACGATGAATTGTGCCGGGAATTGCGTGATAAGGCACGAGCTAACATTCCTCGTGCTGTTGATCTAATAGTAGAGAGGGTTGTGACTTCAAGTGGCAATCGCTAAGATGAAGAAAGTGTCCCTTGTCGCGCCTGTCTCCTATGCCGACGGAATTATCCGGGTGTTGCAGGACGCTGGGGTAGTTGAGATCGAACAAACCGAAGTTGACCCTGAGGCGTGTTCTTGGAATCAGCTATGCCAAGTCTGCGGAGATGTCAACAAGGAACAGGAAGAACTGTCAAGGGCGCTTACTGAACTGAAGTTCTGTATCGACTTCTTCAATAAATTCGAGACCATCAAGAAGAACATGATCGAGCAATTCGCCGGAGGAAAGGTATACCTCGAGAGCTCGACCTTTGCTGACCTTGGAAGTAAGTTAGATGAAGCCCACGCGATTTATGAGAAGTGCCGCACGCTTGATGAAGGGCTTTCAATGAGGAGTAACGAAGAAGCCCATCTCCTGGATGCTTACAACCAACTCCTCCCGTGGGAATGGCTGGATGTGCCAGTTTCTGAACTGTCAGGCAGCAGCAGAATATCAATTGTGCTCTACAAGTTTCCGTCAAGGTTTTATGAAGATATCACAGCTGAAATCAGAGAATCATGTCCCAGTGCATACTTGGTGTCAGATTCAAGACAAGGTTCACGATACATTCCTGTCATGCTGGTCTGTCTTAATGAAGATAGGGATAAGGTGTACCAGATCCTCTCTGCCCGTGGGATTCTCCCTGAGGAGCTTCCTGAAGTGGAAGGTACTCCGAAGGATGCTATTAAGGCGATTGAAGAAAGGCTGTCTTCTATCGATGGGGAAGTTGCAGAGCTCGAAGAGCAAGCAAAGGAGCTGCTTGGGGAGCGAGTTAAGATTTACTCAGTTTATGACCGCGTATCTCTTGCCCTAGATAGGCGAACCTTAGCTGCTGAATGTCCTGCGACGCGTACTGCGTTTTTAATAGAAGGGTGGACACGCGAAGAAGATGTGCCGGCATTAAAAGAGGCAGTGCAGTCACAATACGATATGGTCCACGTGGAAACACGTGATCCCTATGAAAATGAGAATCCTCCGGTCGTTTTAGACAACCCTGCACCTTTTGAGCCTTTTGAGGCGGTCACTGAAGTCTACGGGATGCCTAGGCCGGGAACCCTTGACCCTTCAGTTCCTGCAATGCCGTTTTTCTTCATATACTTCGGGATGGCATTGGGAGATGCAGGATATGGCATTATCCTGACTATTGTCTGCCTGCTTCTGCTGAGGAAAGTCAGGATGGCAGGAACTGCAAAAAAGCTCTTTATAATGATGGCAATATCAGGGGCTGCATGTGTGCTGGTGGGAGCTCTCACAGGTTCGTGGTTCGGTGACTTTTTCGGTATTGCTCCCATTTGGTTCAATCCCTTGGAAAACCCCTTACTGATGCTGGGTGTATCTTTTGCCCTTGGGCTTGTACAGATCTACGTGGGTCTTGGCATGAAGCTTTATTACAATCTCAAACTGGGCAATGTAAAAGAGGCCATATTTGACCAAGGCCTGTGGTATCCCTTCTTAACAGGATTCCTGTTATTGCTGGGTGCGTCTGCTTTGGGCAATCCTACTATGGGTGTGGTTGGAAAGTGGCTGGCGATAGTCGGTGCAGGCGGGCTTATCCTCACCCAGGGAAGGGCCCATAAGAATATTATCAAACGCTTGGGCGCCGGAATCTTAAGCCTCTATGATATCACCGGATATGCCAGTGACTTGCTGTCATATTCAAGACTGCTTGCTTTAGGACTCGCTTCATCTGTAATTGCTATGGTAGTTAACGATATGGCAAAACGTTTCCTCTCGATCAAGTTTGTCGGATGGATTCCCATGCTGCTGATTCTGGCCATCGGACATGTGTTCAATCTGGCAATCAATGTGGTCGGTTCATACGTGCACGCAAGCAGATTGCAGTATGTAGAGTTCTACAGCAAGTTCTTCGAAGGCGGAGGCAGAAGATTTAGGCCTTTTAGAAGAAAGACAAAGTACATTGAAATTGTGGAGGAAGGGGAGGCATAGAGAAATATGTCAATCACAGTAGGAATGGTCTTGGGGTTCTTTGCAGTCGCTGTAGCATTCATTTTCCCGGGAATCGGGTCAGCAATCGGAACGGCTTTAGTAGGGTCAGCCGGTTCAGGTGTTGTGACGGAAGACCCCGACAAATTCGGACAGGTGCTCCTCCTGCAGGTTCTACCGGGTACACAGGGGATATACGGAGCGCTTGCCGGATTCTTGCTCATGATGAAAATGGGTGTGTTCAGCGGAGATGTCATCAGGCTGACTACTTCTGAAGGTTGGCTGGCAATCGCGGCAGCTATGCCTATTGCGCTGGTCGGACTCCTTTCTGCTGTATGGCAGGGTAAGGTGGCTGCAGCAGGCCTCGGAGTTATTGCGAAGCGTCCTGAAGAGCTCGGAAAGCCTTTGGTCTTTGCCGCTATGGTTGAGACTTACGCAGTGCTGGCATTCCTTGCAACTCTGCTTCTGATTCTCTTTGGTGTTGAATTCGGAGGGGTAGCATAGATGAACGCGCTGGAGAAAATGAAGGAGGCTATCCTTCAAGAAGCGCAGCTAAAGGCTGACGAGATTATAGAAGCTGCTACACGTGATGCAGAAAAGATTCTCCAAGAGGCTCAGGCAGAAGCTGATAAAAAGCGTGAACAGGAGTTGGCTGAAGCAAGAGGAAAAGCCCGGGAGAACGCAAGACGTATTCTCACCCTGGCTGACTTAGATGCCAGACGCAAGCTGCTTGCTGCAAAAGAGGAGCTGATTGAAGAGGCATTCTCCTCTGCCAAAGAACGCCTTGCTTCTCTTGAGCCGGAAGTGTACAGAGACTATCTTAAGCAGTCCTTACTTGAAGTTGTGCGTGACACCGGCGGAGATGTCATCATGTCTGAACGAGACCGCTCGACACTAGGTAAGGAAATTATAGACGAAGTCAATGCCGAACTGGCCAAGGGAAATCATAAGGGCAGGGTTCAGTTGGCGGACACTTCAGGGGATTTCATAGGAGGTTTCATCCTGAGCTCAGGAAAGGTTGAAGTCAATTGTACTTTTGATGCTATCCTGGCCCGAGAATATGAATCCCTGCTGATCGATGTAGCGAGTATTCTCTTTAGCTGAGAAGGTTCTTGGGTCCGGAGGTGATAGATTGCTGGGGCATGAAGAAAAGTATGCATACGCTGTAGGCAGAACGCGGGCTGTCGAGACCAAGCTTCTGGACCGTGCGTCAATAGAGCGGATGATTGACGCGTCTGACGTCAGCGGTGCTTTCAAGGTGCTGGAGGAAGCCGGTTATATCCAGGTAGCCGCTTGTGCCAAGGACCTCCTGTCAATAGACGAGGCCCTGGACCAAGAGGAATTAAAGCTCCTTCAGTTTATAGAAGAGACCAGTCCTGATAAGAGGCTTTCAAGACTTATTACCTTGAGGCATGATTACCATAACTTAAAGGTATTGCTGAAAGCAAACATTTTTAATGTTTCACCTGTCATGGCCATGTCCCGTCTTGGAACTCTCAGCGAAGATGCCATCTGCAAGGCGATTAATGGGGAAATGCGTGAATTGCCGGCTGAGTTTAGATCTGCATTAAAGAAAGTCCGGGCTCTGTACAGTCAGCGTTCTTCCCCTGAGGTCATTGATATTGTTATTGACAGGGCTATGCATGAGGCCTTGCTGGATTTGGCACAGACTGTTGGAATCCAATTTCTCATTAGGTACGTAAAAACGGAAATAGACTTCCTCAATCTCTTGATATTCTTGAGAGCCAGGAAGATGCGGCGGGACACGTGGCTTGTGGAACATGCCCTGGTGGCAGGGGGAAACATAGATCACAGAAGACTTAGCCAAGCCTACGAAGATGAATCCCAAGATGCCTTAATGGATGTATTGTCAGGGACAGGGTACGAGTTTGTTGCCAGGCGCGGATTAAACCTGCTTGAGGAAGGAGGATCCCTTTCTGAGATAGAGGGATTCCTTGAAGAGATAATAAGTGGATTGATCCGCGAGGCAAGATATGTTCCGCTGGGCCCGGAACCGCTAATCGGGTACATCCTTGCCAAGCAGCAGGAGCTCCGGATTGCCCGACTGGTAATTGCCGGTAAGGCAGCCGGGGTAGCAGGTGACAGCATAAGGGAGAGACTGCGAGATGTCTATGTATAAGATAGCAGTGGTCGGTGAAGAAGAGGCTGTCTTGGGATTTCGTTCCCTTGGAGCGGATATATTTGCCCTGGGTGGACCTGAACAAGGCGAGAAGATTCTAGCCGCGCTTAAAAGAGGGAAGTACGGGGTGGTTTTCCTTACTGAGCAGGCGGCAGAGGCCTTGCCTGAACTTGTAAAGGCATTTGAAGATCAGCCGCTTCCTGCAGTGGCTATAATCCCCGGAATTGAAGGTTCACTGGGGCTTGCGCGGATGCGGATGAAGAAGATCGTGGAAAAGGCTGTCGGTGCCGACATCTTATTCCAGGAGAGAGGGTAGGAGCTAGAATGGGTGAAGGAAGGATTGTAAAAGTCTCAGGTCCTTTGGTTATAGCAGAAGGATTGGGCAATGCAAAGATGTATGAAGTAGTGCGGGTGAGTGAAAAAAGACTCATCGGCGAGATCATAGAGATGCGAGGCGACAGAGCATCGATCCAGGTTTATGAAGAGACTGCCGGCCTCGGACCCGGTGAACCGGTTTATACCACCGGTCAACCTCTTTCCGTAGAGCTGGCACCTGGCCTTATAGAGTCGATATATGACGGAATTCAAAGGCCTCTTGATAAGATTAAAGACCTTGTGGGCGACCGCATCGAACGCGGAATCGAATTGCCCGGAATAGACTACGAACGCAAATGGCATTTTGAACCAAGGGTAAAGCCCGGGGATACTGTTGAACCCGGTGATATCCTCGGTGTGGTCCAGGAGACCTCAGTTGTTGAACACAGGATAATGGTCCCCCATGATGTAAGGGGCACTGTCCGGACTATCAATGAAGGCGAGTTTACAGTCTTAGACGTAGTTGCCACTATTGAAACAAAAGACGGCACAAGGGATATTACCATGCTGACCCGCTGGCCTGTAAGGCGAGGGAGGCCTTATGCAGAGAAGCTTCCTCCGCATGTCCCCCTGGTCACAGGTCAACGCATCATAGATATGTTCTTCCCGGTTGCGAAAGGCGGAGCTGCATGCGTACCCGGTCCTTTCGGCAGCGGAAAGACAGTCGTCCAGCACCAGCTGGCGCGGTGGGCAGACTCAGATATCATCGTATACGTCGGATGCGGAGAACGCGGAAATGAGATGACAGAGGTCCTTATGGACTTCCCGGAGCTGATGGACCCACGCACAGGCGAGCCTCTCATGAAGAGGACAGTGCTTGTGGCGAACACATCAGACATGCCTGTTGCAGCCCGTGAAGCCTCGATTTACACAGGCATTACAATGGCTGAATACTTCCGAGATATGGGCTATAATGTGGCTCTAATGGCAGACTCCACGTCCAGGTGGGCTGAGGCTCTCCGTGAGATTTCAGGAAGGCTTGAGGAAATGCCCGGTGAGGAAGGTTATCCTGCATATCTTGGTTCCAGGATAGCCGAGTTCTATGAACGTGCAGGACGCACCAAGTGCCTCGGGTCTGAGGGAAGAGAAGGCACTCTGACAGTTATCGGAGCTGTGTCTCCTCCAGGCGGAGACCTGTCAGAGCCTGTTGCCCAGGCAACGCTCAGAGTAGCGAAGGTATTCTGGGGCCTGGATGCAACTTTGGCAGCACGGCGTCACTTCCCTGCGATTAACTGGTTGCTCAGCTATTCACTCTATCTTGAGAGATTAGAGGGAGAGCTCTCCAAGACAGTTGCATCTGACTTTGCAGACCTCAGAAGAGAAGCCATGAGGATGCTGCAAGAAGAAGCAGAGCTGGAAGAGATAGTAAGGCTTGTCGGTATAGATGCCTTATCTATTAAGGATAGATTGTCGCTGGAGACTGCAAAATCAATACGCGAAGACTTCCTGCACCAGAATGCTTATCACGAAGTAGACACATATACGTCGCTTGCCAAGCAAAGGCTGATGCTCAAAGCTATTCTCGATTTCCATCATATGGCTTTGGATGCGCTGGAAGCAGATGTTGATTTCGATAAGATTATGGAGCTGGACGTCAGGGACACCATAGCCAGGATGAAATATGTCCCGGAAAATGAAGAAGAGAGATTAAACAGTGTGTTCCAAGAGATGAAGACTGCGTTCAGCGACCTTGTCCAGGCAGCCGGGGGTGAGGAAGTTGCTTAAAGAATACAGGACAGTCTCTGAAGTAGCCGGCCCACTTATGGTGGTGGAGCAGGTTGAAGGTGTTAAGTACGGTGAACTGGTAGAAATAGAAGTCTCCAAAGACGAGGTTAGGCGAGGCAGGGTGCTGGAGGCGGACGGTTCACGTGCCTTAGTACAGTTATTTGAAGGGTCAGCCGGTTTAAACCTGGCATCGGCCAAAGTCAGATTCTTAGGGCGAGGCATAGAGCTCGGTGTATCCATGGATATGCTGGGCAGGGTCTTTGACGGCTTTGGAAGGCCAATAGACGGCGGACCACAGATTATTCCTGAGAAGAAGATAGATATAAACGGAAACCCGATAAACCCCTATGCCAGAGAATACCCTTCGGAGTTCATCCAGACAGGGATCTCTGCCATAGACGGGTTGAATACACTTGTCAGAGGGCAGAAGCTTCCGATTTTCTCAGGATCCGGACTTCCCCATGCTGCCCTTGCAGCTCAAATAGCAAGGCAAGCAACGGTTCTAGGCACAGAGGAGAAGTTCAGCGTAGTATTTGGCGCTATGGGTATTACCTTTGAAGAAGCTGATTACTTCATTTCAGACTTCAGACGGACAGGTGCTATTGAGCGTGCAGTGCTCTTTATCAACCTTGCTAACGACCCTGCTATTGAAAGGATATCCACTCCAAGGATGGCTTTGACCGCTGCGGAATACCTGGCCTTTGAAAAAGATATGCACGTTCTTGTCATCCTCAGCGACATAACCAACTATGCAGAGGCCTTAAGAGAGGTTTCTGCAGCACGAATGGAAGTTCCGGGCCGCCGTGGATATCCGGGATACATGTATACGGACCTTGCCACCATGTATGAGAGAGCAGGGCGTATCAAGGGACGGAAGGGCTCAATAACGTTGCTTCCCATCCTTACCATGCCTGAGGACGACAAGACTCACCCGATAGTAGACTTGACAGGATATATTACGGAAGGCCAAATACTCCTTGCCAGGGAGCTTCACCGTAAAGGCATATACCCGCCAATTGACGTACTGCCGTCACTGTCGAGGCTGAAAGACAAAGGTATCGGCGAAGGCAAAACCAGAGAGGACCATGCAGACACTATGAACCAGCTTTACGCTGCTTACGCCAGAGGAAGGGACGCAAAGGAGCTTGAGGCTATCTTAGGCGAGGCTGCCCTTTCCGAGGATGATAAGAAGTTCTCCAAATTCGCTGATGAATTTGAGCGGCGGTATGTGAATCAAGGCCCTGAAGAAAACAGGACGATAGAGCAAACACTGGATTTAGGCTGGGAGCTTCTAACGCTTCTACCCGTCAGAGAGCTGAAGAGAATCCGCGAGGAGTATATAGAGAAGTACCTGCCTGATACTGAGTCTGCATAGCAAGAGGGTGTTTTGAGAAGAGTTGTAGCCCGATAGAGGAGGGAGGCTTAGCTCCGGAGCAGCTATGGAAATCAGAGTAAGCGCCACACGCATGCAGCTTCTTGCCACAAGAAAGCGGCTTGCCATGGCAGAACGAGGACATAAACTGATGAAAGACAAGCTCGATGAGCTTATGAAGCAGTTTCTCGAGTTAGTAAAGGCTGAGCGCAAACTCCGCGAGGAAGTAGAGGCAGCTCTTGGCCGCGCACTGCCTGCATTTCTACAAGCCCGAGCTACCATGAGCAGAGCGGAGATGGAAGGGGCCCTTATGGTTTCCAGGGCTCAATCTAAGATAGAGGCAGCCTCGAGGAACATAATGAATGTGAAGGTGCCTGAGCTTTCATGGGTTATCGGTGAAGCACAGGACGTATATCCTTACGGCTTTTCCGGGACTTCTGCGGCTTTAGATGATGCTGTGGAAGGTTTGACAAAAGTAGTGCCGAAGCTGGTGAAACTGGCGGAAGTTGAGAAAACCATTGAGCTTTTGGCTGATGAGTTGGAAAAGACAAGGCGCAGGGTGAATGCACTGGAGTACGTAGTCATTCCTAACCTGGAAGAGACTATCAAGTACATCGTGATGAAACTTGATGAGATGGAGCGGGGTAACCTGACGCGGCTGATGAAGGTTAAGGATATAGTCAGAAAGAAGCGAGCTTGACAAGGTTCAAGCGGGGCTTGGAATTGTCAGGCATCATCCGAAGCAAAACACGAAGTTCGCCCCCTATATTTGAAGATTGGGCGTAAAACAATAGGGGGCGTTTCTCTTTTGAAAATCGGAGAAGCTAATCCAGAGGTGATATGTGATGCTTTCCATAGAGACTCTGAAAAACGGGCTGCGAATCGTAACCTATGAAATGCCTCAGATGAGATCTGCATCTTGTACTATCTGGGTCAGTGCAGGCGCGAGGTACGAAACACCTGAGATAAGCGGAGTTTCGCATTTTATTGAACATCTCTTGTTCAAAGGTACTAAGAAAAGAGAGGACAATCTCAAAATATCCCAGGCAATAGAGGGAGTCGGAGGATCCATCAACGGTTTCACTGATAAGGAAGCCACATGCTTTCTGGTAAAAGTGCCTGCAAGCGAGTTTTTGCTGGGTATAGACGTCCTGGCAGACATCATACTGAATTCTCTGTTCTTAGATGAATCAATAGAGAGAGAACGAGGAGTCATTATTGAAGAGATTAAAATGGTGAGAGACAGGCCTGACTCATGGGTTCACGAAATGCTGGATGACCTTATATGGCCGGGCCAACCCATGGGAATGAGTATCGCAGGAACCCTTGATTCAATTGTCTCCATGTCCAAAGAGGCAATTCTCGATTACTTCCGATCTTTCTATCACCCTGGAAATATCGTGGTTTCTGTTGCAGGCAATGTATCAAAGGAAGAGGTAAGCCGCGTTGTTGCCGAGTTCTTTGAGACAAGGGAGAGTCTGGATGCGAAGACTTTCGTGCCTGCTGACACCGGAGAAGAAGGCCCGCGGGTTGCGGTGGAGACGCGCGACACCAAGCAAGCCAATATCGTACTGGGCTTCCCCGGATATCCCCGGCTTCATCCGAAACGTTATGCCCTTGAGCTGCTTGATGTTGTCTTGGGCCAGGGGATGAGTTCCAGATTGTTTCAGGAGGTTCGGGTGAAGAGAGGGCTTGCGTATTCAGTAGGATCTCAGTACTCGCCTCACCAGGATACCGGGGTGCTACGCATCTATGCAGGTGTTGACCCTGAGAGGGGAGAGGACACGATTGAAGTGATTCTCGGGCAATTGGCGAAACTCAGGGAAACGCCTGTAAGAAAGGACGAGCTCCGAATGGCAAAGGATTTCTACAAAGGCAGCCTTTCGCTGCGGTTGGAAGACACCCTGAGCCTGGCTCTGAGGCACGGAGGACATATGACGCTGTCAGGGAAGATAATCCCTGTTGAGGAGGTCCTTGAGAAGATTGAATCCGTTACAGAGGACGACATTCAGAGTGTTGCAATGGACTTGTTCATCAGGGAAAAGCTGAGTTTAGCAGCAGTTGGCCCGTTCCGAGGGGAAGATGAGATGATGCGAGTAGTAGACTCATCTATGCTATAATAAGAGGCATGGATTCGGTGGCTTAAGTATTGTGTACAGGTCAGCAGGAGGGAACAGGGTTGTACTACAACGTTGTTGATGATATAAGATGCAAAATCCGAAGCAAGGTTAATGCCGCGCTGGTAAGCTCAGGGATTCTTAATGAACTTCGGGATTTTGATGATAAAGAGATCGCTGTGGAGTATACGCGTAACAAGGCCCACGGTGATTTCGCAACACCTGTTGCACTTGCCTTGGCAAGTAAGGTAGGGAGAAAACCGAGGGAAATCGCTGACGCGATAGTAGCAAATCTGGAGATAAAGGAAGATAAACGAGATTATATTCAACGTGTTGAAGTGGCAGGCCCCGGGTTTATCAACTTCTTTCTTAGCCGCCGCTGGCTCGAAGACGCTGTCAAAGCCATTATCAAAGCAGGCTCTCTATACGGCATGTCAACAACAGGAGGAGGCAGGCGAATCCTCCTGGAATTTGTCAGTGCAAACCCTACAGGTCCTATGAATGTAGTAAATGCCAGAGCAGCAGCGGTAGGCGGAAGTCTAGCAAATATCCTAAAGGCTGCAGGTTATGATGTTTCCACTGAGTATTACATTAATGATGCGGGAGGGCAGATCAATGTCCTCGGTGCTTCCTGTGAATTGCGATATCTTGAGTTAAAAGGCGAAGACATTGAATTCCCTGAGTGGGGATATCAGGGTTCTTACATAGTTGACATAGCCCGCTTGGCCGTGGAGAAACACGGAAAAGAGCTTGAATCTATGGGAGCTGAGGAGAGAGCTGAGTTCTTCAAGGATTTTGCACTTTCTCATATGCTTCAGGATCAGAAAGCTTCCCTTTCCCGGTTCGGAGTAGAGTTTGACGTATGGTTCAGCGAGAGGCAGCTTGTAGATTCAGGCGCGGTCTCATGGGTTATTGACACTTTGCAAGAGAGAGGCATGGTATACGAGGCAGAGGGCGCTCTCTGGCTGCGTACCACAGAATTCGGCGATGAGAAAGACAGGGTCCTTGTTAAAAGCGACGGAAATTATACATATCTTGCAGGAGATATAGCCTATCACAAGAATAAGCTTGATAGAGGATTTGACCTATTGATTGATATATGGGGCCCTGACCATCATGGTCATGTTGTACCTACCCGTGCCGGCTTACAGGCGTTGGGGCATCCCGGCAGCAGTTTGGAAGTCTTGCTTTTGCAATTCCTATCTCTTATGTCTTCAGGCGAACGTGTAAAAATGTCAAAACGTGCCGGGGAATTCGTGACTATGGATGACCTCATAGACGAAGTGGGGAAAGACGCTGCCCGGTACTTCTTGTTGATGAGAAATATCGAAAGCCACCTGGAGTTCGATCTTGCCCTGGCGAAAGAAGAGTCGCAGGCAAACCCTGTCTATTACATTCAGTATGCCCACGCCAGAATATGCAGCATCTTCAGGCAGGCAGAGGAGCGAGGCATAGAGCTTTCGAACTTAAGTGAGGTTGATCTGTCTAAGCTTACCGAAGATGCTGAGCTTGATATTATACGGAAGCTTGCAACCTATCCTGACGAGGTGGTAATAAGTGCCGAGGAGCGCGCACCGAACCGGCTAGCCGGCTATGCATTGGATCTTGCAGGTCTTTTCCATTCGTTCTACAATAGCTATAGGGTAATCAACGAAGATCCTGATTTGACAATGGCGAGACTTGCGTTGTCCGAGGCTGTCAGAACAGTGCTCGCCAATGTCCTTGGCCTCCTTGGCATATTTGCTCCGCATGAGATGTGAAAACCTGCTCCTTTGATTTTTCCTCCGGCTCTTTGGTATGACTGATAATACGGAAGGAGAAGGGTAAAATGGCGGCGAAGCTTCAGATTGAGTGGTTTGGCCATGCATGTTTCCTGATATCTTCGGCATCCGGAGTGAAGATACTTACTGATCCCTTTGATGAGAGTGTCGGTTATCCACTTCCTGATGTATCTTGCGATATCGTTACATCCAGCCACGACCATTTTGATCATAACAACGTTTCTGTGGCAAAGGGGAACCCGGTGGTCCTGAAAGGCCAGGGAGAATACGAAGATGAAAAGGTCAAGGTCTCTTCTTTTGAGACACGGCATGATGAAGAGGACGGCAGGAAGCGCGGCAAGAACCAGATATTCGTCATTGAAGTCGATGGTGTGAGAATAGTCCATATGGGTGATATCGGGCATGATCTTTCACCTTCACAACTGGATGCAATAATGCCTGTGGATATCCTTCTTGTGCCTTGCGGAGGGCATTATACGATTGATGCAGCGGGTGCTAAGAGGCTTGTTGCAGCCACTGGCCCAGAAGTAGTAATACCTATGCATTTTAAGACAGAGGTTGTTCGTGATTGGCCTATTGCAACAGAAGAAGAATTTGTTAGAGGTTTTGATAATGTGGTGAGGGTGGAAAGCAATAGACTTGAGTTAACTCCGAATGAGCTGCCTGAAGAGACTACGATATATGTGTTGAGGCCGTAAGCAGTCTAGGTCATCTATCGGTTCAAGGAGTAACTTGCTGAAATTAGTGGCTGTAATTGTAGCAGGAGGGAAAGGAAGCCTTGGCAAAGTACGTATTTGTGACAGGCGGAGTTGTCTCAGGATTAGGGAAAGGCGTTACTGCTGCATCCATAGGCAGGCTTTTGAAAAGCAGAGGCCTTAGGGTCACTGCAGTGAAGCTTGATCCTTACATCAATGTAGATCCTGGCACAATGAGCCCGTATCAACATGGAGAAGTGTTCGTTACAGAGGACGGCGCTGAGACAGATCTGGACCTCGGTCATTATGAGAGGTTTATCGATATAGACCTCGGAAGAGGCAATGACATTACCACAGGCATGATATACTGGTCCATCATCAATCGAGAACGAAAGGGTGGCTTCCAGGGCGGAACTGTTCAAGTCATTCCCCATGTCACAAACGAGATCAAATCGCGGATTACCCAAATCGGAGAAGAATCCGATGTCGATGTTGTCCTCGTTGAAGTCGGAGGGACAGTCGGCGACATTGAGAGCCTTCCTTTCCTTGAGGCCATCAGGCAGCTTCGTAGTGATCTGGGACGGGACAGTGCCATGTACATCCACGTGACTTTGGTTCCGTATCTCAGAGCTGCAGGAGAGCTGAAGACTAAACCTACACAGCATAGTGTCAAGGAATTGAGGAGCATCGGAATACAGCCTGATGTGATTGTGGCACGCTCCGAGTACCCGTTGTCCGATGATATCAAAGCGAAGATTGCACTCTTTTGCGACATAGATGAGCGAGCGGTAATACCGAACCTGGATGCGGAGACTATGTACGAAGTGCCTTTGGCTTTTGAGGCTGAAGGCTTGGATGATATTGTGATCGAACGATTGGGCCTCCAGGAGGTGGCAGGAGAGAAAGACCTTTCCGACTGGAAAGCCATGGTTTCCGGGCTGCTCAACCCCAAGCGCATTGTCCGGGTGGCTATTGTAGGAAAGTATGTGTCTTTGCCTGATGCATACTTGAGTGCTGTCGAAGCTTTAAGGCATGCAGGAATCGCCTTGGAGGCGCAGGTAGAAGTCTCATGGGTCGATTCTGAGCAGCTGGAGGATGTTGATGACTTGGACAAGGTCTTCAGCGGAATCCAAGGTATTATTGTTCCCGGAGGGTTCGGATGCAGAGGGGTTGAGGGTAAGATCCTCGCTGCACGTTATGCCAGAGAGAACAAGATACCGTTCTTCGGACTCTGTCTTGGGCTCCAATGTGCTGTTGTAGAATATGCCAGGTCAGTATTGGGGCTTTCCGATGCACATACCACAGAGTGCGATCCAAACACACCTCATCCGGTAGTCAAGTGTCTTCCGGGCCAGGAAGGAGTTACGGAGCTTGGCGGAACGATGAGGCTGGGCGCTCTGCCGTGTAGAGTCTCTGACGGTTCTCTTGCAAAGGCTGCGTACCAAACAGATGTTATCTATGAGCGGCATAGACATAGATATGAAGTCAATGCTGAATACAAAGATATGCTGGAAGCGAAAGGTTTGATAGTGTCAGGTACATCCCTCGACGGACGTCATATTGAAATCATGGAACTTAAAGACCATCCGTGGTTCCTGGGAACTCAGTATCATCCTGAGTTTAAGTCAAGGCCCAACCGTCCTCACCCGCTATTCTCCGGATTCTTAAAGGCGATCCTGGATTGTGCAGGGTTTAATCAGTAGGCCTAAGGGATATAATATTCGTGACTTTTATTGGGTGGTTTTAAACTTTTTGAAGGAATCGAAGTTTGGATGACGAAATGTAAGCCTAGTCAGCCTGTCATCCCACGCTGTCTTTATATCTCAGTGTTGTAGTCTTCAGCTGATGATATCTGTTTGTCCGCTGTTGTCATAAGTTCAAGAGGTGCTTTTCAATTCTAATGAAGTTTCCCTGGCAACTACTGAAGAATAAAGTGTTTTAGACGTAAAGGTGCTTATTCGTCCATGCGGTAATGTTATACCGCGTGTTTTCTGTTGATTCAGCATGTTGTAAGAAGTGCTAGAGACTATGTGAAAAGGAATGATATATAGATGGCGCGAAACGATCAAAACCATAACGATGATCCTGTAATGAATCTCGGCGACCTCGAGGCCATGACAGTCCAAGAGCTGTACGAGGTCGCACGGAAATTGGGAATCGCCGGGGTTTCAAAGCTAAGAAAAAAAGAATTGGTCTTTGAGATACTGAAGGTTCGGGCAGAGAAAGAGGGCCTGCTTTTTGGTGCCGGCATATTAGAGATAATGACCGAAGGTTTCGGTTTTCTTAGGGTTGCGGGTTTGAATCCCAGCCCTGACGATATTTATGTCTCGCCTTCACAAATAAGAAGGTTCGCCCTCCGTACCGGAGATGACATATCCGGCCAGATAAGGCCTCCGAAGGATAATGAGAAGTATTTCGCTCTCCTCAGGGTGGAGGCTGTAAACGGCGTTGACCCTGATTCTGCCACAAGAAGACTGTTTTTCGAGGACCTTACTCCCATATACCCCAATGAAAGGTTGCGCTTGGAAGCTAACCCAAAAGACATCACCACGAGGATGATCGATCTGGTGGCCCCTCTCGGAAAGGGACAGAGAGGCCTTATTGTCTCGCCTCCTAAGGCAGGAAAGACCACTGTCCTTAAGAAGCTTGCGAATTCCATCACTACTAACCATCCTGAAGTTATCCTCATGGTCTTGCTCGTTGATGAGCGTCCTGAAGAAGTAACTGATATGGAGCGTTCTGTAAACGGCCTTGTAATGAGTTCTACCTTTGACCTTCCTCCTGAGAACCACATAAGAGTCGCTGAGATGGTCATGGAACGTGCAAAACGCCAGGTTGAACACGGAAAAGACGTTGTAATTCTCATGGACAGCATCACCAGGCTCGCCAGAGCGTATAACCTCGTGGAACCCCCCAGCGGACGGACTTTGTCAGGCGGGTTGGATCCGAATGCGCTCAGGAGTCCCAAGAAATTCTTTGGGGCAGCGCGAAACATTGAAGAAGGCGGAAGCCTCACCATCATCGCAACAGCCCTGGTTGAAACGGGCAGCCGCATGGATGATGTTATTTATGAGGAATTCAAGGGCACAGGCAACATGGAACTGTTCCTTGAGCGGAAACTCGCTGAAAAGCGGATTTTCCCTGCAATCGATATAAATAAATCAGGAACACGCAAGGAAGAGCTTCTCCTTACTGAAGAGGAATTGGATATGATGTACCTGTTGCGCCGGGCTATGGCGAATCTGGGTACTCACGAAATGACCGAGCTCATCATTGAACGGCTTCGTCATACCAAGAATAATGAGGAATTCAGACAGCTGGTGGTTAAATCCGCTTTTGCAGATAACGTCAGAGCATCGGGCTGAGTAGGTCCGTAAAGTCGTTTTGTAAAGCGGCAGCCTTAACCCTCTCGGGGGAGGATTTGCGATGCAGGCCTCATAAGGTAGGCGTTTGTTGTGGGGGATGAGGGGCGGAGCAATATGAAAGAGCCGAACAATATGAGAAGGTTCGCGAAAGGAACCGCGGGTGCGATTATTCTCAGCACTTTTGCAGCTTTCATCATATTGCAGGTTACAGCGAGAGGCGAGACTCGGCTCAGTCTGTTACGGCTCGACTTGTCTCAGTTGGCGCTTGCCGGAATCCTCGTGGGGGCCGGATGGATTCTTGATGCAGTTCGCATTAAGGTTCTTGCCTCCACACTCGGTGGGGGGATCGGGTTCTTCACCGCCCTCAGGATTACTCTTGCAGGTGCGTTTGCTGCCTGTGTCACGCCATTTGATACCGGAGGAGAGCCTCTACAGGTGTACCTCCTTCATAAACACGGCTTCAATCCGGGCGAATCCACGGCGATAGTCGCTTTGAAAAGCCTTATAAGTGCTGTGGCCAGGCTGGTCTTGGTGCTTTTGATCCCCACCTGGTATTTGGTAAGGAGACGGACTTGGACGCTTCCTAAAGGCCTGGAGACAGCTTTATTCATAGGGCTTTCCGTCTACATCTTCTTTTTCGGGCTTCTTTTGTTTTTTGCCGTTTACCCCGAATATATAAGGATAATCATGGACAAAGTTTTGAACAATCGACTTATGGCGCGGTTTATTTCGAAATCCACTGCAACCACTGTGATGGAGCACGTTGAGAAAGGTGTATCTGACTTCCGTTCAGCTTTGTCCACATTCCTTCGAGAACAGCGGTCTGTCCTTATTCTGATTTCTCTTTTGAGCCTTGTTGCATGGGCTATTGCTTTTTATATTCCGGTCTTGATCCTTCAAGGCCTTGGTATTGCTCCTCCTTTTGCAGAGACTATGGCGATTGCAGGTATATTCTATTTGGCAGCGGCTTACGCTCCTACTCCCGGCTCGAGCGGTGCAGCGGAACTGGGGCTGGCAGCTCTGTTCGGTTCTGTGGTACCGTTTCCCCTGTTAGGTATATTTGTAGTTCTGTGGCGAAGTGTGACTTACTATCTGACCCTGGTTGTGGGAGGGATCACGCTGCTCTTGACCTATTCCAAGGGAAGGTCAGCAGATGGAAGCGAGGATTAGGGGGATGTCTCTGTGATGTTTGAGTTGCCTGAAACACGGAAGGTTTATATATCCCAGTACGCATCTCCTGTGGGAACGCTGTGGTTAGCTGCGGCTGAGTTTGGACTCGTCAGGATAGCATTTGACGGAGAAGAAGATGAGGCTCTTGAGTGGGTGTTGAGGAAGTTTCCCGCTGCCAAGCTGATCCCAGGGGAAAAGCATAATGCCGAGTTTCACCTTGAACTTGACGAGTACTTCAGGGGAGCGCGTAGGGATTTTACATGCAAAGTAGCCTTGGCTGTGAGCGAGTTTTCCAAGGCTGTCCTCAGTGAAGTTGCGAGAATTCCGTTTGGGGCCACTGCAAGCTATGGCGAGGTAGCCCAGGCTATCGGCATGCCAACTGCCGCAAGGGCCGTAGGTAGGGCTCTTGCCTCTAACCCTGTCCCGATAATTGTCCCATGTCACCGGGTAATAGGCAGTGACGGAAGGCTTGTAGGATTCAGCGGCGGACTGCCTGACGGATTACGTATTAAACAATGGCTCCTATCGCATGAGCGAGGATTGCTTCACTAAATGAAGTAATGTAGCGATAACTAAAGGTATCGACAGGAAACGAAACCATATTAAGATAATAGAGGATATTTTGACTGAGATGGCGGATGAGATTTCCGCCATTATTTGTGTTATAATAAACGCGAAAGGTCAAAGTTGGTCAGACTATTGGAAGGGATTATCTTGAGCAGTTTATCGGATTTCATTGAAAAGTATCTGAAACAAATGCTTAGAGAAGCTGCTGAAGGCATGATCATGATCCAAAGGCGCGAGCTTGCGGAGATGTTTGAGTGTGCTCCGTCTCAGATAAACTATGTGCTGGACACGAGATTCACCCCGGACAGAGGTTATCTTGTTGAAACCAGAAGAGGAGGCGGCGGCTACATACGTATTGTCAGGTTATCCTTTCGGCCGGGACGCGACTTTCTTTCCGTGCTTGACGAGACAATCGGAGATGAAATCACCGCAAGGCGTGCCGAAGGTTTGCTCGTCAGGCTTGAAGAGGAAAGCATTGTGACTCTGGATGAATATGTTTTCATAAAGACAGTACTGGACAGGGAAACTCGAAAGTTTCCTGATCATTACCGAGGCCGGGTTCGAGCAAGCCTGCTCAAGGCTATGCTTGCGTTACTGGTTCGGGAGTAAGGGACCTTGCGGAGGTGGTATGATGCTCTGCGATGAGTGTAAGAAGCGGCCTGCAAATGTCCATATAACGAAGATGATAAACGGGGTAAAGAGCGAGTCTCATCTATGTGATGAGTGTGCCAGAGAAAAAGGGGAACTGACACTGATATCTGATATGTCTGAATCCAAGTTTTCCTTTCCCCATTTGCTTTCAGGCCTTTTGCAGACGACGCCGGGAATAGAGTTCCCGATGTCAGTGCCTGTTCACAAAGTGGGTGCTTGCAGCAATTGCGGTCTGGCGTTCTCTACGTTTGCAAGTAAAGGCTTCTTAGGGTGCAGCCGGTGCTATACAGAGTTCCAGTCAAGGCTCGATCCATTGATGCGCAGGATTCACGGCAATTGCAAGCACACCGGAAAGGTTCCGAAGCGGGTTGGAGGGGCACAAGGCCTGATTAGAGAGATCGAGAAGCTCAGAAGGGACCTGGCAAGATTGGTGTCAGAGGAGAAATACGAAGAGGCAGCGCAAGTCCGTGACAAAATCAGAGACCTGGAAAAAGGGCTTGCCGGCGGAGCGTAAGGGGTGAAGGCAGTATGGCACTTAAAGACATAATAGGACGAACATACAGTGCTTGGATGAGTACAAATGCTCCCCATACTGACGTAGCGCTCAGCTCCCGTATTAGGCTGGCACGCAATCTCGGTGATATCCCTTTTCCCTGGTACGCATCTTCGCCTGACCTTGCCAAGGTCGCCGGGGAAGTGGAGAAAGCTGTAAGGGAAGTCCAGGGGCTTGGCGGGCTGGAAATCGCGCGCCTTTCAGAGGCTTCCGTATTGGAGAGGCAGATCCTCGCCGAGAAGCACCTGATAAGCCCGCAACACGCAAAGGAAGGCGAAAACCGCCTTGCAATAATAGCGGCAGATGAAAGCATAAGCGTTATGGTTAATGAAGAAGATCACCTTCGCATACAAACGTTGTTGCCCGGACTTCAGCTTACCGAGGCATATGAGCTTGCAGATAACATAGATGATTTGTTCGAAACGAAGCTTAATTACGCTTTTGATGAGCGGATTGGATATATTACAGCCTGTCCTACTAATGTCGGAACCGGGTTGCGTGCATCTATAATGGTCCATTTGCCTGCCTTGGCAATTGCAGGCCAGGCAAAGACAGTGCTTTCTACAGTATCCAATCTGGGAATAGCGGTTCGCGGGCTTTACGGTGAAGGAACTGAAGCCTCAGGCAACATGTTTCAGTTGTCTAATCAAGTATCCTTAGGCCGATCTGAGCACGAGTTGATAGATAATCTTTGTGCAGTAACCATGCAAATCATAGAACAGGAACGTGCAACAAGGAAGAAGCTCCTTTACGAGATGCGAATGAAGCTTGAGGACAGGGTGCAGAGGGCGTACGGAATTCTGCGGCATGCCAGGTTGATAACATCGCAGGAAGCTTTGAGGCTTTTGTCCGATGTGAAGCTGGGTGTGGAAATGAGACTGATATCAGAGGTTTGCGGAGAGACTCTAAATGAACTGATGGTTATTACGCAGCCTGCCTACTTGCAGAAGCTGGCCGGAGAAGAGCTTAACCCTACAAAGAGAGATATTAGGCGGGCAGAGCTTATACGCGAAAGGCTTAGTGCAAAATGAATTACCATATTATGAACTCTTACTTAGAAGGGAAGGGAAGGAAGAGATGATGATGTTCGGTGGATTAACTGAGAGGGCCCAAAGGGTCTTGCAGCTCTCTCAAGGGGAAGCCAGGCGGCTTGGCCACGATGTCATAGGCACGGAACACCTGCTTTTAGGCCTTGTTGCCGAAGGCACCGGTATAGCCGCCCGAGCCCTTCAAAACCTTGGGATAAGTTTGGAAGATGTGAGACAAGCAGTAGAGAAAATGGTAGGCAAGGGAGATACAGACAAGGTAAAGATGCTTACCCTCACCCCGAGGGCAAAAAAGGTGCTTGAACTCGCTATGGTCGAGGCAAGGCAGCTGGGCCAAGGGTATATCGGTACAGAGCATATTTTACTGGGATTAATACGTGAAGGTGAAGGTATTGCAGCACAAGTCTTAACCAGCCTTGGAGCAGATGCAGAGAAAGTCCGTGACGAGGTTATCGGACTATTAGGCGATGCACCTGCTCCCAGCGGCAAAGCTAAGCAGGCAGCGAGGAAAACACCTACTCTGGATCAGTTCGGACGGGATCTTACAGCTATGGCAGCCGAAGGAAAGCTTGATCCGGTTATCGGGCGGACCCAGGAGATTCAAAGGGTCATTCAGGTGCTCAGCCGAAGAACAAAGAATAACCCGGTCCTTATCGGAGACCCGGGAGTAGGTAAAACCGCTGTTGTCGAAGGCCTTGCTCAGATGGTTGCCCGCGGCGACATTCCGGAAGTCCTTGCAGATAAGCGTGTAATCACCCTGGACATGGGTGCGATCGTCGCAGGGACAAAGTTCCGCGGGGAGTTTGAGGAGAGGCTGAAGAAGATAGTTGACGAGATAAGGGCGAGCCAAGATGTAATCCTGTTCATTGATGAGCTCCATACGATTGTGGGAGCAGGGGCAGCTGAAGGAGCGATCGATGCTGCAAATATCCTAAAGCCTGCTCTTGCCCGTGGCGAGCTTCAATGCATCGGTGCTACTACAATTGATGAGTACAGGAAGCACGTGGAGAAAGATGCTGCTCTCGAGAGGCGGTTCCAGCCGATAATGGTAGGCGAACCTACAGTTGAAGAGACCATAGCAATTCTCGAGGGTCTCAGAGACAGATATGAGGCGCATCACAGGGTCAAGATAACCGATGAGGCTATCAGGGCTGCCGCGAGGCTCAGTGACAGGTTCATATCTGACAGATTCTTGCCGGACAAAGCTATCGACTTGATAGATGAAGCTTCTTCCAAGGTTCGGATTGGGACTACGATTGCACCTCCGGATATAAGGAAGCTGGAAGAGGAATACGCAAGGATCAGGACAGAGAAGGAATCTGCCATAAAGAATGAGGAATTCGAGCAGGCTGCAAGCCTCCGTGACAAGGAGCAGAAGCTAAAGGAAGAGATCGAGGCAAAGAAGAGCGAGTGGCAGAACAAGCGCGGTATGGTGGAAGCTGTTGTGACTGCTGAAGATATTGCTGAAGTAGTGTCTGCATGGACAGGCGTTCCTGTAACTCAGCTTACTGAAGAAGAGACAGAAAGGCTGCTGAAGCTGGAAGAGATCCTTCATAAGCGGGTAATCGGACAGGAGGAGGCAGTGGCATCTCTTGCAAGGGCTATAAGGCGGGCTCATGCAGGGCTTAAAGATCCGAAGAGGCCTATCGGATCATTCATCTTCCTGGGTCCGACAGGAGTAGGTAAAACAGAGCTAGCCAGGGCGCTTGCAGAGGCGCTCTTCGGAGATGAAAATGCAATGCTTGCCTTTGACATGTCAGAGTACATGGAAAGGCATACGGTCTCGAGGTTGATAGGAGCGCCTCCGGGCTATGTAGGTTATGATGAAGCAGGCCAGCTTACAGAGAAGGTTCGGAGACAGCCCTATTCAGTGGTGTTGTTTGACGAGATAGAAAAGGCCCATCATGACGTCTTCAACATACTCCTTCAGGTCCTTGAGGAGGGTAGGTTGACAGACGGAAAAGGGCGGACAGTGGACTTTAGAAACACTGTTATTATCATGACGTCCAACGTAGGCGCAAATCTCATAAGCACCGACACGAAACTCGGTTTCATTTCAGGTGATACAGAGCAATACGACTACGAAAGAATGAAGGAACAAGTCTTAACTGCAATGAAGAAGACGTTTAGGCCTGAGTTCCTAAACAGAGTTGACGAAGTCATAGTGTTTAAGGCACTGAATGAACAGGAGATACGCGAGATAGTAGAATTGCAGATTGCACAGGTGGAGGAGAGGCTGAAAGACCGAGACATTCACCTTGATGTAAGCAACGAGGTTAAAGACCTTATTGCAAAAGAAGGTTTCAGCAGAGAGTTCGGCGCACGTCCTTTGAGGAGGGTCATTGAACGCAAGCTCGAGACGCTCTTGTCTGAAAAGATCCTCCAAGGCGAGATCTCCTATGGGGACCTGGTATCTGTAACTCTCAAAGATGACAAGATTCATATCGAAAAAGCGAAGGGACAGGTTGCTGTAACGTCAGGTTCAGAAGAACCTGGAAGTTAAGGGGAATGTAACCTGCGGGGCCGTTGGGTTCTCCCGGCGAGGAGAATTCAACGGTCTTCGTTACTTATTCACCCTTTTGGCTGAGAGGAATTAAAAGGTTGCTATAGAATTTGAAGGATAGAGATTCAAGGTTTTATGCAGTTAGGGCGGGAACAAATATGACCGGAAACCGGATAGAGTACGATCTCCGGCATGCGCAAAGGCTGATCAGGGATAACGGTTTAGGACTCGTGGCGTTGAAAGACGGAAAAGTCCTGATAGAGGCGAAGGAACGAGGGATCCGTCCCTTTGTCAAGGCAGTAATGGAACTTGGAGAAAAGCTGGAAGGAGCCGTTATCGGCGACCGTGTGATCGGGCGGGCTTCCGCCATGCTGTGTATATACTCAGGGGTAGCTGCAGCTTACACCCCTTTAGCTTCTGACGCTGCGATTGAGGAACTTAGGATGGCTGACATATTGCTTGTTGCCGATGAAAGAACCCCGCACATTCTAAACAGAAACGGAACAGATGTGTGTCCTTTTGAAAAGATGACTGAACCCCTTGAGTCGTCTCACGAAGTATTTCGCGTTCTCGTGGAGTTCTTCGGGAACGAGCATTGAAATTCAAAGGGGGCACGATTTCGTGAATGTGTATCGCCTGGGGTGTTTGGAAGGGCAAATGTCCATGTTGATTTTCCATGCGTTAGCCAGGATGGGTTCTGAAGGCCTGATTATCGTCTCACCGAAGGAAAGGATTGTAAGTATAGGGTATTTTCAAGATATAGATAAAGTAGTGGACTTGGAGTATTGCAAAACGCACGGTATCTCTGTGATGCGCAGGGAAATCGGGGGAGGAACCACGCTCCTTGACCAAGACCAGATCTTTTTCCAACTTCTATTAAGGCGGGATAATCCCGGATTTCCCAGGGGAATTTCAGCTTTATACGAGCTTATTGCAGGCCCGTGTGTTGACACCTATCGCCAACTGGGAGTTCGTGCGCTGTTTAGGCCGGTAAACGACGTGATTACAGAGGAAGGCCGGAAGGTCTCAGGGTTGGGCGGCGCTGATATCGGCGAGTGCGTCGTGTTTGTGGGAAACATTATCTTGAACTTCGATTCCAGGGGAATGGCGAATATCCTCAAAGTGCCCAGCGAGAAGTTTCGTGACAAAGTCTTTAAGTCTTTGGAAGATAACGTGAGCAGTGTGCTTAAAGAAACCGGGAAGATGCCTCCTCGCAAGGAAGTTGAGGATTTGCTCATTGAGAATTTTGAAAAGAGTCTCGGCAAGCTAAACGAGGTCCCTCTTCCCGCAGAAGTCTACGAAAAAGCGCGTGAGCTTGGAACGAAGATGATGTCTGATGAGTTCTTGTTTAAGCGCCGCGACAAGAAAACCGATGGCGAGAGCTACATGAAAGTCAAGATCTCATCTGACGTGCAAGTTTCTGAGCAGAGCTATAAAGCGCCGGGTGGACTGATAACTGTAACATGCGCTGTTGAGGGAGGTATCATCAGGGATATATCCATTACAGGAGATTTCACGCTTTATCCCAAGGAGCGTCTGAGAGATATTGAAGATTCCCTCATCGGAGTTCGCCGCCATGTGTCAGATATAGAAGAAGTGATATCTAAGGTGTACCGTGATCTTTCCATTGACTCCCCCGGAGTTTTGCCCTTGCACTTTGCAGAAGCTATTTGCAAAGCGAGCTGAGCCTGTTGCCGCATGCTAGGTGGGATAGGTGTCTTTGAGTTTAAAGTGAACATATAAGGTTGAGGTTTTGAGCTAACAAACAGAACGGAAGGGACTAAATGGCCAGGGAGAAGACGAAGTATGTATGCAAAGAGTGTGGGTACGAGACTCCACGATGGCTCGGGAAATGTCCTTCATGCGGTGAATGGAGTTCCCTTGTTGAAGAAGTAATCACAGCCGTACCTGCCGGACACAGCAAGGACGTTTCAAAAGGCCCTGCTCCTTGCCCTATTACCGAGCTTGAGACAGTAGGAACAAACAGGTTCACCAGCGGTATCGCTGAACTCGACAGAGTCCTGGGCGGAGGAATAGTCCCCGGTTCTGTAGTGCTAATCGGAGGAGATCCGGGGATAGGTAAATCCACACTTCTCCTTCAGGTGTCCGGAGCAGTCAGCACCGATACAAAAGTACTGTACGTTTCAGGAGAAGAGTCCTCAAACCAGGTTAAGCTCCGCGGAGACAGGCTGGGGATCCGCTCAGATAATCTATTAATCCTTCCTGAGGTGGACCTGGAACGAATCGAGTACTGGATTGAGAATACCTCTCCGGGCCTTGTGGTCATTGATTCGATTCAGACGGTTTTTACAAAAGACCTGACTTCTGCACCGGGAAGCGTATCTCAGGTAAGCCAGTGTGCAAGCAGGCTTATGAGAAAAGCCAAAGAGCTTGAAATCCCCATTTGCCTTGTGGGCCATGTAACTAAGCAAGGAGCAATAGCAGGCCCTAAAGTGCTTGAGCACATAGTCGATACTGTGCTCTATTTCGAAGGAGAGCGCCACCATAGTTTCAGAATACTCCGGTGTGTAAAGAACAGATTCGGATCCACTAATGAAATCGGTGTATTCCAAATGGGAGACAGCGGCCTTTCTGAGATTACCAACCCGTCAGAGGTGTTCCTGTCAGGCAGGTCCCACACGGTAGCCGGTTCATGTGTGACTGCAAGTGTTGAAGGGACCCGTCCTATACTGGTTGAGATCGAAGCCCTTGTAACGCGGACTCCTTTCGGAGTTCCCAGACGGACCACTACGGGGATAGACTCCAACAGAGTTGCGATTATCCTTGCTGTCCTGGAGAAGCGGGCAGGGCTGGGTTTGTCAATGTGTGATGTCTATGTGAGTGTAGCAGGCGGTGCCAGGTTGAATGAGCCTGCGACCGACCTTGCTGTTGCCTGTGCTGTAGCTTCAAGTTTCCGAAATGCCCTATGCCATCCTGACGTTGTTATCATTGGAGAAGTGGGCCTTTCAGGAGAGATCAGGGGTGTCAGCCGCATAGAATCCAGAGTGGCTGAGGCTGCAAAGATAGGTTTCAAAAAGTGCATTATCCCTGCTTCTAACAGAGCAGTCTTGACAGAGCATGAATCACTCCAGGTTATACCGGTGAGAACTATCAGTGAAGCTCTGGAACATGCTATGAAACGCTAACGATTCAGCCGGCCTTATGTCAGATTGTAAATGCCAAGCGTTGATAACCTGGTCATTTCCTTTTCCATAATGTCTGAGATATCAAGACCGAGCAGTTCACACACGGCTGTTAAGTAGAAGAGGGTTCGTCCGATCTCACTCTCTAATATATCGCGACACTCGGGACAAAGAGAGCCTTCCAGATGTGATTCAGTGAAATTGCGAAGTTCAGAAAAGGATGCATCCTGAGGGAATCTCTGCCTTGAAGCACTTACTTTGAGGCAGCCGCAAGTCGTCACGGCTTTTGCAATGGCCCTGTTAACACGGGCAGTTGCTTCATCCAGTTTTGAAGTGCAATCCAGGATGCTTCTGTGTCTGACGAGGCAACGAGATACCGCTTCCTGGAATGAATCGCATTCTAAGTGCTCCACAATAAGTCACCTCGCCCACAAAAATACTCGAAGGGAGTGTAAAGCTGTTCATTGTCTTTAATTATAACGATACGTCTCCGGGATTGTCAACGACACCTCTTGCCGGTGTGAATCCGCAGTATTTCCCTGGAATGGAAGGGTAAGGCGCTGAATTGACACTCGGCTCCCAAGAATGCTACAATTAATTAGGTGTGAGTATAAGAATGATGATTATCCATGATTTTCATAATTACGCATATAGCAGGCCTCTTTCCTCCTCTGGCCGAGATCAGGGGTGCCAGGTGACTATTGGTATGATTGGGGGGAAGTATGGCTATGTTTAATGTCGGTGATAAAGTAGTATACCCTATGCACGGCGCAGGTGTTATTGAAGCAGTTGAAGAGCGGGAAATCCTCGGTGAGAAACAGAAGTACTATATACTCAGGATTCCCAACGGAGACATGAGAGTCATGGTTCCCCTGGAGAGCGCTGAAGAAGTGGGCTTAAGGGGTGTAATAGACAAGGAAGACGTACAGAAGGTCTACGATGTCCTGGCCGGGGATAGGACGAAAATGTCATCCAACTGGAATCGAAGATACAGGGCTAACTTGGAAAAGATTAGAACAGGCGACGTTTTTGAAGTGGCAGAGGTAGTGAGAAACCTCACCTATCGCGAAAGAGAGAAAGGTTTGTCTACCGGGGAACGTCGCATGCTGGAAAACGCAATGCAGATCCTAATCAGTGAGTTGGTGATCGCTGAAGATTCCCATGTAGAAGACGTAGAGAAAGCCATAGAAGAAGCTCTTCAATGAGGTATCGCAACTTGTGGAACCTGAAAACAGTGATTTCGTTTCATTAACGGAGGGAAGCAAGGCTCAATCTTTTCATCAGCCTGGACTCATACTTGAGGAGTCTCGGGCAGGGCAAGGATATAGAGGGGGCCAAGTTCCCATAATAGATCCTGGAAGGCAATGCTGTCTCACCGCCTGTGCCCCCAATCCCCTAGGGGGCTGTCAAATCTTATGAGAGAAAGAGAGGTGAGAGGCCTGAAAATGGATAAACTGACAAGTAGCGTTTCTTTTATTCTGGGGGCATTCATCGGATTTCTTATTCATCGTTTCTTAACAAAGGTGATACTCCTGAATCTCGATGCCGGCGTCAGTATACCGGTGCTCATCCTGCTGGCTGCAGTCGGCGGACTCTTTGGATTATCTGTTTTTCCCGTAGTCTTTCGAGGCCTTCGTAAAGCTACTTCAAAGCTTGAGGCGTACTTACAAAAGGTGCCTACGCAGGACCTTGTAGTGGGTACTTTCGGTGCAATCATTTTCCTTCTTATTGCAGTATTACTCGCGCTTCCCTTTACTCAAATCCCTTACGTCGGTGTCTACCTGCCTATTGCTTTAACACTGTTCATGGGTTATTTAGGTATGCAACTTGCTATCAAGAAAAGAGAGGAATTATTTAATCTATTTACTTCCGTCCCCAGGTCAGTAGAGCGGGTAGTTGGGGGTCAGCGAGATAAGGGTCAGAAACACGGGAGTTATTGTGCACCAAAGATCCTTGACACCAGTGTGATAATTGACGGTAGAATCCTTGATATCTGTAAAAGTGGCTTTATAGACGGGACGATCATAGTCCCTACTTTCATTCTTGAAGAGCTGCAGCATATTGCCGACTCAGCCGATCCTTTGAAGCGCAACCGAGGCAGAAGGGGACTGGATATCCTCGGCAAGATGCGCAAGGAGGCAGGCAGCCAAATCCAGATACTCGACTCAGATATAGGGAACGGCAGTGACGTAGATTCAAAGCTGCTGAAACTGGCACAATCCACAAACGGAAAGATCATTACCAACGATTTCAACCTTAACAAGGTAGCTCAGCTCAGAGGTGTGGCTGTATTAAACATTAACGAACTGGCTAATGCCCTTAAGCCTGTGGTGCTGCCAGGTGAAGAAATGACAGTATACGTCATCAAAGACGGAAAAGAGGCAGGTCAAGGTATAGCGTACTTAGACGACGGCACGATGGTGGTGGTTGACAGCGGTAAGCGCTATATCGGCGAAGAAGTAGAAGTTGCAGTAACCAGTGTTCTTCAGACTGCTGCAGGAAGGATGATATTTGCGAAGCCCAGGGGGTAGATATGTGAGTGTTTGCGCGCTTATAGCTGCGGCAGGGTCAGGAAGAAGGATGAGGATGAAGGGGAATAAAACTCATCTCTTGCTGAGAGGCAAACCTATCCTGATCCATACGCTTTCTGCTTTTCAAGCCTGCCAGGCAGTGGATGATGTAATCCTGATTGTAGCTTCTGATGAAATCGAGCTTACATGGGGGCTTATCCGGGCCTGGGGTGGGTTTTCAAAGGTGCGAAAAGTCGTCTCAGGGGGAGCAACCAGGCAGGAGTCAGTCCTTTGCGGACTTGGGCACATCGAGCCGGAATGCGAGATTGTTGTGATTCATGATTGCGCGAGGCCGCTCATTCGTCCTTCTACTATCGAGATGACGATTGAAGCTGCACGTGAGTACGGGGCTGCAATAGTATCAGTCCCTATGAGAGATACGATAAAGGTGGATCAAGAAGGTTATGTAGCTGAGACCCCGGAGCGCGATTTGCTCCGGGCAGCCAGGACTCCTCAGGCTTTTCAGAGGGAGATAATAGAGAAGGCATACATAAGTGCAGCTGAAGAAGGGTTTATAGCAACTGATGATTCAATGGTTGTGGAGAGGCTCGGTGTGAAAGTCCGGTTGCTTGACGACGAGTTGGATAACATCAAGATTACTTATGAGGAAGACCTGGTCATCGCTGATTCGTACTTGTCCCGAAGAAGTTTAGAGGATGAAAGAGGCATATTGGAACGACACGATCCTGAACCCGGAAAAGTCAGAGTAGGAACTGGGTTTGATGTCCACAGGCTGGTAGAGGGGCGGCCTTTGATACTGGGAGGAGTGGATATACCGTTTGAGCTTGGCCTTGAAGGGCATTCCGACGCTGATGTGGTGCTCCATGCAGTTTCAGATGCGATCCTCGGTGCATGTGCCTTAGGAGACATCGGCATACTGTTTCCTCCTGATGATCCTTCATATGAAGGGATATCCAGCGATCTTATTCTGGCAAAGGTGAAAAGCCTGGCTGAAAGCCAAGGTTATACTGTGGAGAACGTTGATATAACAGTCCTGGCTGAAAAACCCAGAATATCGAGATTTGCAGGAGATATGAGACGAAATATCAGCCGTATTCTTGGAATTGGTGAGAGGGACATCGGTATTAAAGCAACTACAATGGAAGGGCTAGGGTTTATCGGTGCCGGTGAGGGAATAGCATGTTTTGCCTCATGCAGCCTTGTTTCGAGACCCCTGCCATACAACGTGGGAGGTATTGCCCGTGACAGTCAGACGAATTATGAATGAAGATCCTGTAGTGGTCTCGCCTGATACGCCCATAGGAGAGCTTAGAAGAGTCCTCCTGAACAGCGGCAACACTGTCATACTTGTCATGGACGAAGATCAAGTCGTTGGGATTATAGGTGACAGGGATCTCCTGAGGCCGGATAGTGAACATTTGACCGCTAAGGACGTTATGAACACGAGAGTTGTTAAGGTATCGGCGGATTGCGGCATCAATGAAGCCTGTTCTTTGCTGATAGATGTTGATACGCCGGGACTTCCGGTCGTCGATGATGACGGCGTTCTGATAGGGATCGTCTCCGCCAGGGATATAGTAGGCGGGATGATTGGTGAAGAATCCTTGACAAAGATTTCTGTGGAAGCAGCATCTATTTACCTTGCGATGACCAGGAGCAGGGAGTATGAAAGGTACTGGTTGGATAAGATCAGGAGCTATGGATATCGAGGTGCTATAACACAGGTAGGTGCAAGCGCGGATCGGCTTGCCGCAAAACTCAGAGAAAGCATGATAGCAGCTGCTGCAGCTCTCGGTGTGATTTCTGAGGATCCCAGGGAAAAGATTGCAGTATCGAATGCTGTGAGAGATGCTTTCATCCAGCTTTCCATAAGCAATCCGGGGCTGGGCGGAGGCTTCAAGATGGCTGTGGTCCGCGGTGAAGGCAGGGTGTCTGTGGCAATATTCGGCAGGTTCGGGCATGCCCTTGTGGACGGGCCTGAGCAGCTGGCAGTGGGTTACAGCATCATATAGGAGGATCTCTAAGGGCGGCCGGAAAGCGATAGCCGGTTAAAGGGTCATACAACGTAAAGAAGTATAGCAATATGATGTTGGCGCCGTAGTATGGCGCCTTTCCTTAGCTAACAATATAATAAAAGTTTTTCACACGAGATTATAATCTTATTGAAACCAAGCGTGCTTTGGTGCTAAGAACGAGAAGGTGACTGAGGGCAATACAGTAATGGACCTGCAAATTAAGGAGTGAGCCTAGCCAGGGGCTAGGCTTTATTGCTATAATGGAGGCACTGTCAAGTATTTTTCCGCAAATTTTTTGCGAAAATCTTACGTGAATGAGTTGAGTTTTTCTAAGTTTATCTGAAAAGGCTCGACTTGAGCATTGCCTTACGCTTTGAATGAAAGATTTAGCTACATGAAGGTGAAGGAATGGAAGAAAAGGTACGGGTTAGGTTCGCACCGGCGCCCACAGGACATCTGCATATCGGAAATATCCGCACATTCTTGTTTAACTGGCTCTTTGCAAGGCATTACAACGGAGAAGTGATCCTTCGGATAGAAGATACAGATGTCACCAGATCCCAGGATGAAGCCTACGATGCCATCGTTGATGACCTGCGCTGGCTCGGCCTGGATTGGGACGAGGGGTACAGTGTAGGGGGCTTGTACGGTCCTTACAGGCAAAGCGAGAGGTTGGATCTTTACAGGAAGTACGCAGAAGACTTGATATCAAAGGGAGATGCGTATTTATGTTTCTGCACTCCCGAAGAGCTCGAGGAGGAACGCACAGCATACCTTGCCAAAGGCAGGATGCCTCGGTACAGCGGGAAGTGCCGGAACCTCACTGCTGATGATATAGCCAGGCTGTCCAAAGAACGAACACCTGCTATAAGGTTTCGGGTGCCTCGGGAGACAATAGTCTTGAACGACATAATAAGGGGCGAAATCCCTTTTGACGGCAGTGGTATCGGAGATTTCGTGATCATGCGTTCAGATGGTTTCCCAACCTACAACTTTGCGGTAGTCGTCGATGACGCCGAGATGAAAGTGACACATATAATCAGAGCTGATGAGCACATCTCAAACACACCCCGACAGATAATGCTCTATAAAGCACTGGGACTTCCTGTGCCTAAATTCGGCCATGTAGCCATGATTTTAGGGACGGATAAGACAAAGCTAAGTAAAAGGCATGGTGCTACGTCTCTTTCATACTACAGAGAGGCAGGCTACTTGCCTGAGGCCATCGTCAATTACCTGGCCTTTCTAGGGTGGACGCCTGGGGATACCCGTGAAATCATGGGCTTGCAGGAGATTGCAGCCGAATTCACGCTGGATCGGGTCAGTAAGAGTCCGTCCATGTTCGATCCGAAAAGGCTGGACTGGTTCAATTCGCAGTATATCAGGGCATGTGATCCAGACAAGCTTCTGGACATTGCATTACCTTTCTTGAGCAGGCTTGGGGTGAGCACAGATCTTCATGCTGACATTGAAGAGAGAGAAAGGCTTAAGAAGATCGTGGTCTTAGTTCAGGACTCTATTACCAGGCTTTCTGAGATTCCTGATGAAGTCAGTTTCTTCTTCGGTGACACTGTAAAACAATGGGATGGATCTGCGGAGAAATGGATAAAAAACCCCACCGGCGAACGTGCACTTGGCGAGTTTATTGACGTATTTTCCGGAATCGAAGATGCAGAGTTTGATGCAGAACAGATTCAGGCCTACCTGAAAACCGTTATCGATAGAGTCCAGGTCGGCACGAGGAAGGTTCTAATGCCTATCAGGGCTGCTCTTACCGGACGAACAAAAGGGCCTGAACTCCAAGGAGTTATAGAGATTCTAGGTAAAGAGAGGACTATTAAGCGGGCTCATGATGCGCTCCAAGAGGCGAGGAGGGATTACCATGACGCTACGGATCTATAACACCCTGACAAGATCAAAGGAAGAATTCGTACCTCGAAAACCCGGACAGGTTGATATTTATCAATGTGGCATAACTCCTTATGACTTCACGCATATAGGACACGCGCGCCAATACGTTTTTTGGGATACGGTCAGGCGTTATCTGAAATACAGGGGTTGGAATGTCTTTTGCGTTCAAAATGTAACAGATGTTGATGACAAGATTATCACGCGGGCCAAAGATGAGGGAGTTGAACCGGAAGACATTAGCGAAAAGTACCACAGAGATTTTCTGGAAGTCATGGACATGCTCGGGGTGGAAAGACCTGATGTAATGCCCAAAGTCACCCAGCATATTCCTGAGATTATTAAGCTTGTGGAAGGGCTTATTGAAAAGGGGTACGCATACGAGGTAGGCGGAGACGTATTCTTCGATGTGACAAGTTATCCGGGATATGGCAAACTCTCCGGCAGGTCATTAGATGACATGATGGCCGGTGCTCGCATAGAGATAAATCCTAAGAAGCGCAACACCATGGATTTTGCGCTGTGGAAGGCTGCAAAACCGGGAGAACCTGCATGGGACAGCCCGTGGGGTCCGGGTAGGCCGGGATGGCATATAGAGTGCTCCGCATTGGCCTTAAAGTACCTGGGGAGCAGTTTCGACATGCATGGCGGCGGTGATGAACTTGTTTTCCCGCACCATGAGAACGAAATCGCGCAGTCCGAAGCTTTCACAGGTGAAGACTTTGCAAGGTACTTTGTGCACCATGCCATGCTCAACATAGACGACGTGAAGATGTCTAAGTCTTTGGGCAACTTCTTCTCAGTTCGAGACGTCCTCAAAGAGTATGAACCCGGTGTAATCAGGTATTTCTTTGCCGCACGCCATTACAGGACTCCTGCCAATTACGGAGTGGAGGAGCTTGAGGCTGCGGATGCAGCATACCGGCGGCTCGTGTCGACTTTGGATGCGGGACGGAGAGCCCTTGCAGCGGCAAGGAAGAGTGCGACAGATGCAGGCGCAGCAGATGAGGATGGGGCGGCTAGGAAGGAGAAGGAAGCCGTGGGGCTTTCTCTTAAGGCTCATGCGGAAGAAGCGGAGAAGAAGTTTATCCAGGGAATGGATGACGATTTCAATACCGCTGTAGCCTTAGCTTCCCTGCATGACCTGGCGCGGTCAGTCAATGAGTTTCTGCATGTGAAAGGCGGAACGGCAGGGTATAGTAGAGAGGATCTTGAGGGGTTGGAAAAAGCAGTTAATACCCTTGAGACTCTGGGCAAGGTCCTTGGCTTGTTCCGGGAGGCTGAAGCCTCTGCCGACTCCGACATGCTGGAATCCCTTGTTAACCTGTTGATTGAGGTCAGAAGGGAATTGCGCCAAAAGAAGGAATGGGCCTTAGCAGATAGAATCCGCGATTCATTGAAAGATATCGGCATTGCCTTGGAAGATACGCCTACAGGCACCATATGGAAGAGGATGTAATGAGCAGTCTCAATCCTGAAGATGTAGACGCAATCCCTCTTTCTGTTCTTGCATACGTCGGAGATGCAGTGTACGAGCTATATGTACGAGAGAGCCTTCTTAAGAGTAGGCGTTGCGGAGAGCATTGGGACATTGATCTGGACGAGCTTCATAAGGAGGCTGTCCTGCGTGTTTGTGCTACAGCTCAAGCCCAGGCCCTCGCTGACTTGGAGTCATTTCTCGCGCCTGAAGAGGCAGATGTGGCAAGACGTGCCCGTAACATCAGGGTGGGACGCGGGCCAAGGAGTATGCCGGTTCTCGATTACAGGCATTCCACCGGGTTTGAAGCGGTCATAGGTTATCTTTACCTCCTTGGCAGGGACATAAGGCTTGAGGAGCTGATGTCTGAGGCGCTGAGCCTGATAGAGGCGCGGCTTGCTAAGTCCGACCATAATCACAAGGACAAGCAGTAGCCTGTTTAGCTTATCATGATGGCAGGCAGCAGCTTCTTTAGGCTGTGACGAGGAAAAGCACCGGCTTGTTTAGGTCGTGATGAGAGAAAGTTGCAGCTTCTTTGGGTTGTCGCAAGGACGAGAGTAGTCCTTTACGTTGTGACGAGGATGAGCAGCAGCTTGTTTAGGTTTGCCTGTATGAAACGTTCCCGGCAGACAATCTTGTTCTGTTCATTGTCATTCTTACGATAATATATTAGGGTTCTGCGCAGGCTGTTGTTCTCGCAGGCCGCTGTTCTCGTAGGTCCTGGTGTTTCTCGCAGGTCAATGGCTGACAATAACCCGGCGGATCCGGGTGGGGCATGGGAAGATCGGACTGCACAACTCTTCCTGTTAGATGAAGGGTTCTTTACTCTCGCAGGCATGGAAAACCCCGAAGCATAGTAGATTGAGGCAAGAGGAGGTACGGCATGAGAGTAACACTGTTAAGCTACACTCCTGATCCTGAAATGACTGTTGCGATTGCAGCCAGGCGTTGTTATTCAGCCCTTGATTCTTCCCGGTTGACTGAGAGATTGTCTTCTGAGGAAGCAAAGAAGCTTATTAATATGATTCTGGAGGCAGGACACCTTTCTCCTACTGAGCATGCCTCTTTTACTTTTGCTATTGAAGGGGTAAGCAGGTCATTAAGTCATCAGTTAGTGCGCCATAGGATTGCTTCATACTCGCAGCAGTCGCAAAGATACGTGTCGGAGAAAGGTTTCGAATACGTGGTACCTCCTTCTATAGCACGTAAACCTGAAGCACTGGATCTTTATGAGAAACAAATCGAAGAAATCAGGAAAACCTATTCAAAGCTCGTAGAAATGGTGCCAAAGGAAGATGCCAGGTACATTCTGCCCAATGCTTGCGAAACCAAGCTCGTCATGACTATGAATTGCCGGAGTCTTTACAACTTCTTCGAAAGGCGTTTGTGCAACCGGGCTCAGTGGGAAATACGTAAGCTTGCCCGGGCAATGCTGGACTGTGTCAATGAAGTTGCACCGAATCTCTTCTCATGGGTAGGCAGCCCCTGTGAAATGCATGGATACTGTCCGGAGGGAAATATGTCTTGCGGAAAGGTAAAGTCTTTTAGTAGGTAAACTATCCTACCGTGAACTTGATCATTTCCGACCAGAATGATTCCGGGAGCTGCTGTGTTATGGATAATGAAACGACAATCGAAGGACGCAATGCAGTGATGGAGGCTTTGCGGGCAGGAAGGCCTCTTGCCAAGATTATGCTGGCGAAAGGGATTGAGCCTGCATTCTCCGCTGCTGTTAAGAGACATGCCCGCTCCAGAGGCATTCCCGTAGTTGAGGTTGGCCGCAGCAAACTTGACGCGATGAGTGCTGTCGGAAATCACCAGGGAGTTATTGCACTGGGGGCAGAGGTGCACTGCTATTCCGGTGCAGGCGAGATCCTGGATAAGATGCAAGGGCAAAAGGACCCTCCGTTGTTTGTCATCCTTGACGGGATTAAGGATCCCCATAATTTAGGTGCTATTATCAGGACGTGTGACGCTGTAGGCGCGACAGGTGTTGTAATACCGAAACGGCGGGCTTGCGGGCTTACAAGTGCAGTTGCCAAGGCATCTGCAGGTGCTGTCGAATACGTTCCGTGCGCGAGAGTGTCGAACCTTGCCCAGGAAGTAGACAGGCTGAAAAAAGAAGGATTTTGGATAGTGGGAACATCGGCTGAGGCCGAAAAAACCATGTATGAAATAGACCTTACCGGGCCGTTGGGTATTGTAATCGGTTCTGAAGGAGAAGGAATATCTAACCTTCTTATGAAGAAATGCGATTTTCTAGTGAGAATTCCCTCAAAAGGCCGGGTGTCTTCTCTTAACGCTTCAGTTGCAGCAGCAGTCATACTGTATGAAGTGTTTCGTCAGAGGCAGCATGCTTGCCGGTTTCCTTGACTTGTCCACGAATGCAAGTATATAATGGGGGCATGAGTCGAGCTACATCAAATCAGGGAGGCGTTGTTCGTGAGTGCGAGTCCTGAACGGGAAACGTCTTTGTCTTGTGATTATGATGATATGCTCGACGAGGAGATTGTCGAAGCTGCGAGAGCTGGAGAGAGGGAAGCAGAAGAGTACCTGATCACAAAGTATAAGAACTTCGTTCGAGCCAAAGCACGTTCCTATTTCCTCATCGGTGCTGACCGCGATGATATTGTTCAAGAAGGTATGATAGGACTCTTTAAGGCCATTCGTGATTTCCGCAGTGACAAGTTAGCCTCTTTCCGCGCATTTGCCGAGCTTTGTATCACCCGGCAGATTATTACCGCAATTAAGACTGCGACTCGTCAGAAGCATATACCTCTTAATTCATATATTTCGCTTAATAAGCCGATATACGATGAAGAGTCTGACCGTACTCTTTTGGACGTGATTTCAGGGAACAAGATTACCGATCCGGAAGAGCTGGTAATCAGTAAAGAAGAATTCAACGACATCGAGTCAAAAATGGAGCAATTCCTGAGTAATCTTGAATGGAAGGTCCTTGCGGCGTACCTCGACGGCAAGTCATATCAGGAGATCGCTACCGAGCTGAACAGGCATGTGAAGTCTATAGATAACGCTTTACAACGGGTAAAGCGGAAGCTGGAAAGATATATAGAAAAACGCAACGAGTACATATAGTACCGACACATATAGTACCGAATGAAGCCGGTTTGACTTGTGTGCCTGTATACCTGTGCGTCGTGTGCGTATTGTGCGAATGCGAAGTGAACACCTGAGCCTGCCACTCTGCTGATCATGTAGGTCAAAGTATACAGTTGTATACGGTTTTTGGGAAAGCATACGCTTTCGCGCATCGTGTGGATGTGAATAGCTGAAAGAAGTGCTCCTGAGGGATGTATACGGCGACAAGGCGAACGCTTCCGTGGAATGTGTGGATGTGAATGACAGTGAGAAATACTCCTGCGGAATGTATATGACGACGGAGTATAGGCTTCTGTGGAATGTGTCGATGCGAATAGCTGTGAGGAATACTCCTGCAGAGTGTATATGACAACAGAGTATACGCCTCTGCGGATCCTACAGGCGGGAATAGGTGCAAGAAGAGCTCATGAGGAGTGTATACGATGACGAAGTATACGCTTCTGCTGATCTTATACACGTGAATAGCTGCGAGAAGTGCCCCTGAGGGATGTATACGGCGACAAAGCGTTCGCTTCCGTGGGATGTGTAGATGTGAATGACAGTGAGAAATACTCCTGCGGAATGTATATGACGACGAAGTATACGCTTCCGGGGAATGTTTAGATGTAAACAAATGTGACGAATATGTCTGCGGAATGTATGCTAGGAAGAAGGGCCCAGGTAGGGCCCTTTAGTTCTGGAAGTTTTCGCCCCCGAAGGGAATTCGCCGCTGACATTGACAGATGGACCTTCTGTAGCTAGAATAGTGGGTAGCACAAGAAATGAATGCGACATAAGAAATGAGAGCAAGCCGACGTAGCTCAACTGGCAGAGCGGCTGACTTGTAATCAGCAGGTTACCGGTTCGAGTCCGGTCGTCGGCTCCAGGTATTTGAAGGATTAGGGCGGGGTTTACTCGCCCTTTTTGTTTGGGATCGGCACAAACATCAGCCGGTCAGTTGGGATCAAACTGGGCCAAAACCGGATCCATGAACGTGCTCGTGATGAATCCGGGCGGCTTCCTCAAAGCTCGCCCGGTTTGTCATCTAGGCAAGCAAGAAGCAGCCGGTCACTTGCGTAAACAAGGACGAGCTCGTTACTTCAGCAAACAGGCAGCAGCTCATCGCTTTGGTAAACAAGGACCGTGTCGTCACTTTGATAAACAGGAACCGGTTTGTCGCCTGCGCAAACAAGAAGCAGTTTGTCACTTATGTAGATAAGGACCAGGTCGTCGCTTCGACAAACGAGAACCAACTCGTCTCTAAGGTAAAACCGGGTAAATTTGTCTGATGCCCCTTATGTTCTCCTTGAGATAGTCAGTTTCCGCTCATGTTTCCAGGGAACGGCCACACAATTATGAGCATTCTCTTGGATTTTTCGAGCAAACGCTCATAAATGGTCGGTTTTCAACCACCTTTCCTTAAAGAGGTGGCACAATTCCGACCACCCTTTTGGATTTTTTCGAGCAAACGCTCATAAATGGAAGAGTTTGAACCACCCGAACTGCCTCAGGTGGTAGAGAATCGACCACATTTTCAGGCTTCAAGCAGGTTTTGGGAGCTTTTTCGGGCTTAGGTGGTAGATTCTCTACCACTTTTCTAAAAAATGTGGCAGTTTTTCGCCCACCTTTTCAGAAAATGTGGGCGAGTTTCGACCACCAAACCGTGATTTGTAAGAGTATGGGAGGCGTGGTGGTCGATATCCTACCACCTTAGCGCCTGATCATGGTAGAAAACCTTCCACCTTTAGGCCTCCTGGTGGGCGAAACTCTACCATTTTAGAGCTTACGCCCAAAACTGTGGTCGAAAAACTGCCATCAAACAGCCTTTCTGTGGCACACTTTCGACCACAGCACACGCCTACTTCAGGGAAGGTCGTAGCAAATCTATCACGGGCAGGCCTTTGCGTGCACGGTTACGCCTGTCAAAGCAATCAGACGGGAAGGTCGTAGTACATCTACTACTGACTGGCCGGGGGGTAAGGTTAACGACCATTAAAGCAGTCAGGCGGAAAGGTCATGGTGAATCCACCACGGATAGGCCTCTGGGCGGACGGTTAACAACCATTAGGGCGATCAAATGGAAATACAGGTAATGCTAACTACCGCAGGAGAGCCCAAAAAATGGTAGGATTTCGGCTACGCGGACTGCCGGTTCTGCGGTAATATCGGTTTTTCCACAGATAAGAAGCTTGCGCAGTTTGCCGGCTACTTTGGTTCGGCGATTCCCGAGTTAGTAGTGGCAGTCCCGGTAGGGACAAGAACTTGTAGGAGTTTGCGGGCTAATCTGGCCAGGTAGCGTTACGCAACGCGTCCTCTATTGCTCTTAATATCACCATGCTGCTATATGTAGCTCCTGAGATTGCATCTACGTCCAAACTCTGAGCCTCTATGACTTTATCAATTATTGCTTCAGCCTGAGAGCCGCGGCTGTGAATGTGCTTTACGAGTTCAATCGAGCTTATTCTGCGATTTTGTATAGTCACGTTGACTTCAGCGGTGATGGGAAATACATGATGGCTCCCTGCATAGACACCGTCCGCAAGTTCCGATACGCCTATATTGGATAAGGGTGTAGCAGTCAGTTTCTCCATATTTGCTTTAATGGTCTCGATGTACGAGTTGACGGTCTTTATCCCAAAATAGGCAATGACAACGACTATTGCTAAGATGACTAGGGTCAGTGTTTGTCTTCTTCTCATGGAACCTGCCTCCGTTAGGCTTTTAGAACCTGTTTCACTAGGTCTTTAGAACCGATTCCACCCAGGCTGACGCTCGTTGGAGTTCATTGTCCTTCAGTGGCCCTTCGAGTCCTTCAACGAAGAAACCCTCAGGCTCAGCTATTAGGGTTCCTCCCTTTTTCACGAGCTTATGAGCTATAGGTTTTGCTGCATATCCAAACAACCTTGCCATAACGCGTAATAGACGAGAGGGTACGTCTGCTTGGGCCATTCTCGTATCAAAAGCTGCCACTCCGATCCCCTTAAGTGCACCCTGAGGAATGACGTCCAAGAGACTGCTGATGGATTTTGTCGGCCTGAATGCCCGCGTAGGAGAACCGACAATCAAGATGTCTATTCCTTTTAAGTGTTCAGGCGTTATCTCGTCTACATGAAGTGTGTCACAGCTTCCGAAGGACGCCAGACTGTCACCGATTGCCAGGGCTACCTGTTTAGTATTGCCGTAGAAGGAATCATACACTACTAAGGCTTTGTTCCTCCTTGGATCGGTATAGATACCGGTTTTGCGCTTTCTTGAGCCCGTCTTCTTGAAGCCGCTTCCTTCAACCGGGGTTCTCTATTGAAGCAAGCCTTTGGCTTGAAGACAGCTTAAAGATAGCTTGAATTCGCTTTCTGATGACTGGCCATATATTCCGGCGGCTAATAGGTTCCGACAGGGGACCGTCACCATTGTAACTCATTCGCAACGTCCTACTTGTTAGACAATGCAACCTACATGTTAGACAATTCAATCGACATCAAGGTGTTCCTTTATCGCTAAGAAAGAAATTTTACTGATCTCAATGATTCTGAGGAAACTACTTAGGGAATGATATGTCTATGTGCAAAGCAGTATTGCAAGCGCTGTGCTATGTATTCAGCCGGCAACGACTTGCGATGATGACACCTGTAACTGCTAGCTGGAGCAATAGACTTACCAGTGACCGTATACTGGTGAGGACTTACCGGTGACGATATACCAGTGAGGACTAGCCGGTGACGACATACCAGTGAGGGCATACCGGTGACGACGTACAGGTGATGGCTCATGGTAAACCTCCTGCGGCTTCCGGGCGGCTACACGTTGATTCCCTTCAGTCCTACTTTCTTCCGCCACATGAAATATAGCTAACTCAAACTTTTCTAAAGTAATAACGAAATAATCTATGAAGAAAGTTTTCTACAGGAAGGAGTTTTGAGTTTCAAGTAGAATAACTCCTTAGGAAATCGATAGATACAGGTGGCATAAAGGAGCGGTGTTGCCGCAAGGTGATTTAAGAAAATACTTTTCAAACACCTATATACCACAGTACCATGCTTTAAGTCAATGAGAGAAAAAAATGAATTAGGAGGTGATAGTGTTCAAGAGCTGACTTGAAAAAACAAATGGGGATTGTCAAAAAAACACCAATAAGGAGGAGTCTCATAAATGAGTAAGAGACTACTGGTCGTATCTCTTCTTTGTGTGGCTATTCTATTGATGGGATCACTGTCAGCATTCGCAGCTCCAAGATTGGTGCTCCGTGCAGGAGACGACAGCACGGAAGACTATCCATACCATCAGGCCTTTAAGGCTTGGTCTGAGGCGATATGGGAAGCAAGTAACGGCGAAATCAAGCTCGAAGTCTATTCCAACGCAGTGCTTGGTTATGAGCGAGAGCTGATTGAGGGCGTTCAGATGGGCACCATTGACTTCTGCACAAGCTCTCTCGGACCCTTTGGAAGCTTCGCACCAATGATCGACACACTCAACCTACCCTACCTGTTTAAAGACGTAGACCACCTCGTCAGGTGCCTTGATTCAGGATTAGCAGCAAAAATGAATGCATATGTTGAGGAGCATGATCCGGGCTTCTACACTTTGGCATGGATATGCGGAGGTGGCAGAAGCTTCTACACCAAGAAGCCGGTTTACAGTGTGGCAGACCTGAAAGACCAGAAGATCAGGGTCATGGAGAACAAGGTATACATCGACCTGGTTAACATGATGGGAGGAAAAGCAGTCCCCATGGCATACGGTGAAGTCTACAGCGGACTGCAGACAGGAGTTATCGACGGTGCTGAAAATGACCCCGGAGCATACTACACACAGAGGCACTATGAGGTTGCTCCCAACTATGCTCTGGACGTTCACACCATTGACATCACAGGACTTCTCGCCAGCAAGAAGACATGGGACAATCTGTCCAACAGCGATAAGCAGATCTTGATCCAGTGTCTCCCCGCATTCATCGAAGCAGGCCGCAAGTCCTGGGCCCAGTTGACAGTTGATGCTCTCAATGCTTTGAGGGAAGAGGGCGTCAACATTATCGAAGTCGACCAGGAAGAGTTCAAGGAAGCCGTAATGCCGCTCTGGGACGAGGTTCTCGACAGGCTCGGAAGCGACTTGGTTGACTTCGTACTGTCCGTACCGTGATGTGATCACAGTTCGCTTGCAGTACGAGGTTCTCGTCTGCAAGGACATACGGAAGAAAGCTCTCTTCATAGCAGGTAGAGAAATCTTCTTTTGAACTGTTGCCATATGAGGAAATTTCATAATTGCGTTTCGCAGTTATGGAATTTCCTCTATCTCAGAAAGAGAGTAATCCGTTCCGAATGAATGTGAATGTAAACGTCTGAAGGGAGCACGGTGTCAATGATAATAATAGACACGCTGCTGAAAGTTTTAAGGGCCATAAAGAGAGCCAGGTTTGTTGAATACATAATAGCAATACTTGCGGCAATTCTCTCAGTGGTTGTACTTCTTCAAGTAGTGTTCCGCTACGCATTGAACAATCCTCTCCATTGGACGGAAGAGATGGCTCGGTTTCTCCTCATATGGATTGTTCTCTTAGGGGCAGCGATCGGAATAAAGCGCAAGTCACATTTTTCCCTTGATATTCTAGTGAAACAGTTCCCCAAAGGTGTTCAAGAAGGTTTGGCCTTTGCCATGGATGTTTTTCTCTTCATATTGATCTTTGACGTAATGGTCAATAACGGGGTCTATCTGACTCAGCTGACCTTAAGACAAATCAGTCCTGCTCTGGGTATTCGTATGTCTTACGTATACTCAGCGGTGTTAGCCTGCGGTACCCTGTCTTGCTTCTATATTCTTGAAGATATCTTGTCCTTTATCAAAGACGCCATTGAGAGACGTCGAGAAAGGATGGCAGAGAACGTATGAGTGTTGTATTAACATTCTTAGGTATTTTTGCATTTTTCATCCTTCTTAACTGTCCCATTATTTACGCCATAATTGCCACATCCTGGATCATGCTGCGGTGGGGCCCTATACAGATTCCGGTCTCTTTGATCGGCCAAAAACTGTTAGGAGGCATCAACTCCTTTCCTCTGTTGGCAGTGCCCTTCTTTATGCTGGCTGCGAATATCATGACTAACACCAGTATTCTGAGGAGACTGGTTGATTTTGTCACTTCGATTATAGGTTTTGTCAGGAGCGGGCTTGCCATTGTAAACGTGGTTGTATCCATGATATGTGCAGGTATGTCAGGATCTGCTACTGCTGATACAGCCGGTGCAAGCGCTATGATCATGCACGCTATGATCGAGGAAGGCTATGATCGGCCTTTCAGTGTAGCTGTTACCGGTGCATCTTCAACTATTGGAATTATTATTCCGCCGAGTATCCCTCTTATTATATATGCCTGGGTTTCCAACTCATCTGTAAGCGCTTTGTTCTTGGCGGGTATAATTCCCGGAATATTGATAGGGCTCGCACAGATACTTCTAGTCATGTACAAGGGTCATGTCAGGAACTATCCGAAACATCCGCGGGTTTCTTTCAGACAAATGCTTAAGAATACTTACAAGGCCATACCTGTACTCATTCTGCCTATCATCATATTAGGAGGAATATTCACAGGAGTATTTACTGCCACTGAGGCAGCAGTCGTGGCAGTTTTCTATGCGTTTGTGTTGGGCTTATTATTGAGAGAACTGAGGTTAGACACTTTGATTAAGTGTCTGGCTGAAACAGGGGTAACTTCAGCCGTTTCATTGACGCTGATCGGAGCAGCTGCCCCTCTCAGCTGGATACTGGCGCTTAACAATGTTCCGAACACAGTGGTCAATTGGTTCTTGTCTGTGACGAGCAATCCCACTGTTTTTATGCTCATGATAGTCGTCTTCATGCTGGCTATCGGTTGTGTCATGGACAATGACCCTGTTATCATGCTTACCACCCCCATGTTTCTGCCTGCAGCTATGAAGCTGGGGATCAGCCCCATCTTTTATGGAACGATTATCAACATTGCGCTGGCGATTGGCATTGTGACTCCGCCTGTAGGTTGTGTGCTGTTTGTTGCTTGTGCTGTAGGGAAAACAACCATTCAAGAAGTAATAGGAGAGTTTATACCCTTCTATTTGGTCATGATTGTTGTGTTGCTATTACTTGTATTCTTCCCGCAACTAGTCCTCTACCTGCCTATGAAATTCATGCCGGGTGCAGTGTAATCAGGTGTTAAGTGACAATAGAAGGCAACCTACGGGAGAGTGAATACACACGAAAGGGGAGTTTGAAATAACGCAAATGGAGATAAGATACGCAGTCAACCCGGAATACGTTAAAGGCCTTACAACAGAGGGCTTGCGTCGCGGATTTCTCGTCCGGAACCTTTTTGTTCCCGGAGAGCAGAGACTTGTTTACACCCACTTTGATAGGATGATCGTAGGCGGCATATGTCCCCGGGAGCCCATTGCCATAGAGGGGTATAAAGAAGCTACCGGAACTGACTACCTCCTGGAAAGAAGGGAAATGGGAGTCATTAATATCGGCTCTCCCGGAGCGATTAAGGTAGACGGCGAAGAATATGTCCTAGGCTACAAGGACTTGCTATATATCGGTATGGGAGCACGTGACATTGA
>Ga0208693_1000199_pt1 | contig 50626 bp, 57 predicted proteins | sample AD_UKC071_MetaG_FD_184438 | JGI IMG/M metagenome (GOLD analysis project Ga0208693, IMG submission 184438) | Active sludge microbial communities of municipal wastewater-treating anaerobic digesters from USA - AD_UKC071_MetaG (SPAdes) (version 2) | ecosystem: Engineered > Bioreactor > Anaerobic >... | reverse complement strand
CCAGCCGGCTCGCCCTCTGCCGCTCAAGCTGCTAGAGCGTGTCTGTTAATGGTTGGCTCGGTGGGTCAGGATCACCATTCCGAGGAGGAAGCCGCCGAGGTAGGTGACGGCGTACTTGTCGTAGCGGGTGGCCAGTCCGCGCCACTGCTTGACCCGGCTGAATGAGCGTTCGATGGTGTTGCGCTGCTTGTAGATCTCGCTGTCGAACCCGGGCGGTCTGCCGCCTTTGGAGCCCTTGGCTTTGCGGCGGGCGATCTGGTCGCTCTTCTCGGGAATGGTGTGCTTGATCTTCCTGCCCCGCAGGAACGTTCGGGTGCTGGGGTGCGAGTACGCCTTGTCGGCCAGGAGCCGGAAGTCCTGCTCGTATCCGCCCTCAGCCAGAGCCTTCACCAAGGTGGCGAGCATCGGGTTGTCCCCGGCCTGACCGCCGGTCAGCGCCGCCATCACCGGGGTGCAGGTCAGATCCGCCAGGGCGTGGATCTTGGTGCTCAGCCCACCGCGGGAGCGACCCAGGGCGTGGTCAGGCGGCTCCCCGGGCACCACCCGAGAATTCGTGTAATTCGATCCTGCCCCCTGTGTCGTCCGCAGGCTCCGCGACGGAGTCGCGTCGGGCGCCGGCTGCGTGCTGGTGGGCCCGCACGATCGTGGAGTCGATCGACAAGATCACGTCGACCTCATCACCGTCCAGCTTGGCGTCCTCGCGCACCGCCGCGAGCATCCGCACGTACGTGCCGTCGGTCGACCACAGCCGATGCCGCTGCCACACAGACTGATACGGCCCGAACGTCTCCGGCAGGTCCCGCCAGGGGGACCCGGTGCGGAACCGCCAGATGATCCCCTCCAACGTCGTGCGGTGGTCATTCCACGGGCGACCCCGTCGACCCGCGTCCAGCGGCATCACCGACTCCAATACATCCCACAACTCGTCACTGATCACGCCATCACGAAGCATGAGAGCCACGATGCCGGGCCCGGCCTCAGATCTTTAGCAGACACGCTCTAGGCCCGGAGCGCTCGGGGTGGGGCGGATGGTGCCGAAGTGGTGTGCGGTGCGGGAGTGGCTGCGTCCCCCTCGCGGGACCCGCGCGTCCGCCTGATCCGCAGCGGGCACGTGGCTAGGGTTTGAGCCACCCTGCCGCCTGCGCGGCACCCACACCTGATCGACGCGGCTGCCCAGCCGGGCGTCGACGACAAGGAGAGATCATGGCTGACGAGACCTACAAGGGCGAGTTCTACTGCGTGAAGTGCAAGGAGAAGCGCGAGGCCGAGGGCAAGGTCGTCGTCTCCGAGAACGGCCGCCGGATGGCCAAGGGTGTGTGCCCGGTCTGTGGCACCAACCTCAACCGCATCCTCGGCAAGGCCTGACCGAACCTCCACCCGCGGCCCCGGTCCTGGTGGGACCGGGGCCGCGTGCTGTCCGGGGACCCTGCGGTGCGTGGGCTGCGCGACGAACAGCCTGTGGACGACGGTTTTCAGCCCTGCGGGCAGGGCAGGATGGCACCGGCGGCCGGGGTGGCTCCGGTCGGGGTCGCACCGGTCGCATCGGACCGGTCAGGTCGGGCCAGTCAGGTCGGGCCAGTCAGGTCGGGGGTGGAGATGCAGGGACGGTCAGGGGCCGGGCACGTCGTCGTCGACGGAACCGGCCTCTTCGCGGACGAGCTCGTGGCGCAGTTGCGCCGCTGCGAGGTGCCGGTCGTGGGGGGAGCGCACGCTGCGGACGGTGCCGAGCTCGCCCTCGCCGAGGGCGAGCCGGCCCCGACTGCGGTCGTCGTGGTCGCCCGTGACCGCCCCCCTCGCTGGGCGGGCACCCCGTGGCAGGCCCGCGGCATCCCTCACCTGCCAGTGGTGGTCGGTGCCGGCCGGGTCGTCGTCGGCCCGCTCGTCCTTCCCGGCAGCACGGCGTGCCTGCGCTGCTGCGGCGACGCCTGGGCCGAGGCCCGGGGCGGTGCGTCGCCACGCACCCGTGCGGCCGCTGGGGCACCCGGTGCCGACGGCATCCGGCCCGACCACCCGGCATCCGACACGCCGTCGGGCACGGTGGTCCTGGCCTGCGCCGTCGCCACCGTCATCGTCCTGTCGACCCTGCGAGGAGACGTGTCTCTGGGCGGAATCTCGACCGAGATCGGCCTCGCCGACGTGACCTTGACCCATCGTCTGTGGAACGTGCGTGCCGACTGTGGGTGTGCGCGGGTGAGAATGGCAGGGTGACCGACATCCCGCGGAGCTCCATCGCCCGCACCGCCAAGCTCGTCGGCCTGCCCCTGGGGCACGCCGGCCGGGTCGCCATGGGCGTGGGCAAGCGGGTGGGTGGGCGACCGGCCGAGGCCGTCGCCGCCGAGCTGCAGGCCCGCACGGCCGAACAGCTGTTCACCGTTCTCGGGCAGCTCAAGGGCGGCGCGATGAAGTTCGGTCAGGCCCTGTCGGTCATGGAGGCCGCGATGCCCGAGGAGCTGGCCGGGCCGTACCGGGCCACGCTCACCAAGCTCCAGGAGTCCGGGCCGCCGATGGGCGCCGACCGGGTGCACGAGATCCTCGCCCGCGAGCTCGGCCCCCGCTGGGCCAGCACCAAGCTCGTCGAGTTCGACGACGTCCCGGCTGCGGCGGCCTCGATCGGTCAGGTGCACAAGGGGGTCTGGCGCGATGGTCGCGAGGTCGCCGTCAAGCTCCAGTACCCGGGAGCGGCCGAGGCGCTGCTCTCCGACCTCAACCAGATCTCGCGGGTGGCCCGGATGGCCGGGTCGTGGGTGCCCGGCATCGACATCAAGCCGATCATGGCCGAGCTCAAGGCCCGCATGAGCGAAGAGCTCGACTACCACCTCGAAGCGCGCAACCAGCGGCACTTCGCCAACGCCTTCCGCGGCGACGAGGACGTCCTGATCCCCGAGGTGCTCGTGGACTCCAAGCACGTCATCGTCACCGAGTGGATCGACGGCACGCCCCTCGCGAGCGTCATCACGAACGGCACCACGCAGGAGCGCGACGAGGCCGCGACCCTCTACCTCGAGTTCCTCCTGCGCGCCCCGAACCGGGCTCGCATGCTGCACGCCGACCCCCACCCCGGCAACTTCCGGATCACCGACGACGGCCGGCTCGCCGTGTTCGACTTCGGGGCCGTCAACCGCCTTCCGCACGGGCTGCCCGCATCGCTCGGGCGCGTGCTCACCGAGGCGCTGGCCGGTGACGCCGTGGCCCTCGAAGCCGTGCTGCGCGAGGAAGGCTTCATCCGCAAGGGCATCGCCATCGACCCCGACGCGCTGCTCGAGTACCTCAAACCCCTGGTGGAACCCCTCCTGCACGACCAGTTCACCCCGACCCGCGAGTGGCTCCGCGGGGCCGCGGCCACCCTTCAGGACCCCCGCCGCCCCCAGTTCCTCATCGGCCTCAAGCTCAACCTGCCGCCGGAGTACCTGCTCATCCACCGGGTGTGGCTCGGCGGCATCGGTGTGCTCAGCCAGATCGGCGGCACCGTGCCACTGCGCGAACTCGTCTGCGCGCACCTGTCCGGCATCGACGAGTCACGTCTGCCCCCCTCCCCCAGCTGAGCAGACCCGCCTCACCACCAGGTGGAGTCGAGCTTCCCCTCGATGCTGCGCAGGAACCGGCGGCGGCTGCACTGCTCGCAGGTCCAGGTGTCCCGCCCGTTCTCGACGCCCCTGGCCCAGGTGATCCGCGCCAGGGAGAGCGCCTCGGCGCCGTCGGGTGTGGCACCGCACGACGCGCAGACGATGGATGCCGGTCGGCCGGCATCCGCCGTAGGTGCCGTGTCGTCGTGCTCGGCCATCGGGCTCAGGCCCCGGCCTTGGCAGCGGCCTTCGCGGCCTTCTTGAAGTCGCGGACCTTCTGCAGCGACTCGGCATCGACGACGTCGGCCACCGAGCGGAAGGAGCCGGGCTCGGCGTAGGCGCCGCACACCTCCTGCCAGCCGTCGGGGCGCACCGCGAGCTGCTTGCCGAGCAGCGCGGTGAAGATCTTGGCCTTCTGCTCACCGAAGCCGGGTAGTGCCTTGAGCCGCGCGAACAGCTCATTGCCGGTCGTCGCGGTGCTCCAGATGGCCGAGGCGTCACCGTCGTACTCGTCGCGCACGACGACGGCGAGGGCCTGGATGCGCCCCGCCATCGAGCGGCCGTAGCGGTGCACGGCCGGCGGGGTGGCGCACAGGTCGGCGAAGGCCTCGGGGTCCGCGGCGGCGATCGCGGCCGGGTCGAGGGTGCCGAACCGCTCGAGCACCTTGGCGGGGCCGGCGAAGGCGCGGTCCATGGGGAACTGCTGGTCGAGCAGCATCCCGGTGAGCAGGGCGAACGGGTCCTGCGAGAGGACACGGTCGGCGCTCGGGTCCTGGGCGATCGTCAGCGAAGCCATGACGACAGCGTAGCCAGCACCTCGACGGCGACCGCGCGCCAGAAGTCGGGCCCGGCGAGGGGCGGTGCCGCTGCCGCCGCCGGGGTCGAGGTGGTACCGCCCGCGAATCCGTGCGGTATCACCTCGACCTGCTGCCGGGGTTGGTGGGTGGTCTGGGGGGTCATCGCACGTGGCTGTGGATGACCGCCCGCAGCTGCTCGCGCTCGGCCGCGGCCTGCACCTGACGCTGCGCCTCGTGGACGCGGCGCTGGTGCGCGGTGCGACGGATGCGCTGCATGCGTCGGAAGTACATCGGGATCTCCTGGTGGTCGAAGGTGACTGGTCGCCTCAGGCGGCGACGTCGGTCTTGCGGGGACGTCCGCGAGGACGCTTGCGGGCGACGATGGCGCCCTGGACGAAGAGCTCTCCGCCCCAGACACCCCACGGCTCACGCCGGTCGAGGGCCCCGGAGAGGCACACGTCCCGAGCCGGGCAGGTGCCGCAGAGGGCCTTGGCGAACTCGACGCCGTCGGGGGTGTCGGCGAACCACAGCTCGGCGTCGTTCTCCCGGCAGGGGATGGCTTCGCCGAGGGCGTCGGACGCCTCGTGCAGGTCGAGCAGCTGGGTCAGCATCATCGGGGTGTCACCTCCTTGGTCGACGGGCCGGGTGCGGCTCGTCGTCGTCTCGGTGCGCCAGGTGTGGCGCGGGGTCGTGGAGCGATCGGTGTCGATCCGATCTGCGGTGGTGGTCATGGCGGTGGCCTCGGGGTGTGGTCTGGGTGCGGATGGCTGCGAGTGGTGTCAGCGGGAGTGAGTGGTGTCACTGGGAATGACGAAGGCCGCGGATCCCGTGTCGGGATCCGCGGCCTTGAGGTGACCTGTCGTCAGATGTCAGACAGGTGGGGCCTCAAGGCGGGGGTACCCGAACGGCTGGGCCAGGGCGTTGCCCAGGACGGCGAACACACCGGCGACGAGCTTGTCGTCACGGGTGGCGCTGCCGGGGTAGGACACAGTGCGCCCCTGGTCGGAGCCGAAGGTGCCTGCGTGAGCGGTGTTGGCGCTGCGCCAGGGACGCGCGCAGATCTCGCGGACAGCGCTCATCGCCAGGTCCTTGGTCATCGTCGTCTCCATCAGGGCCAACCCTCCTCACTGAACTCGCGGTGTGCGTACACCCGACCGGGCGCACGCCTGTCAGGTTAGGTGAGCCCTCGTGGCCGGGGCAACGCATTTATCGGCATGCCAGGCGCGGAGCAGCCGCCACCAGCTCGAAAAGTACTGCTGCACAGGGCTATTGGGCTTCAGAAAATTCTTCCAGGAGGCTCAGGACGGCGGCGCCGTACCGCTCGAGCTTGGCCGGGCCGACCCCCGTGATCCGTGACAGCGCGGCGACGTCGCGCGGCACCTTCTCGGCGATCGCGGTCAGCGTGGCGTCGGTGAACACGACGAAGGCCGGGACGTCGGCCTCGCGGGCGGTCTCCAGGCGCCACTCGCGCAGGGCCTCGAAGAGCCGCTCATCCATCGTGGGTGGGCAGGTCGAGCATCGGCCGATGGTCCGTTCGCGGGCCGTCCCGAGATCAGCCCCGCACGTGCGGCACGTCGAACGAACCGCTGGCTTGCCCTTGCCACCACCGGCCCCGCCACCCGTTCCGGGCGCCTTGCGTCGACGGGCCTGAGAGCGGGCGCCGTCGCCGAGCACGCTCGAGGTGCCGTCGAGGAACCGGGAGGGGCGTCGAGTCGCCTTGGCCCCGGGCGTGCGCGCCCCTGCGTAGGACAGCACGAGTCGCTCGCGGGCGCGGGTGACGCCGACGTAGAGCAGGCGCCGCTCCTCCTCGACGGCCTCCGGGGTGTCGGCCATGGTGATCGGGAGCAACCCGTCGGAGCAGCCGACGAGGAACACGGTGTCCCACTCGAGCCCCTTGGCGGCGTGGAAGGACGCCAGGGTCACGCCCTGCACCGTGGGTGCGTGGCTGGCCGCGGCCCGTTCCTCGAGCTCACGCACGAGGGCCGGCATCCGTGCCTGCGGGTCGGTCGCGAAGAGGTCGTCGGCCAGGCCGGCGAGCGCGGCCAACGATTCCCAGCGCTCGCGCGCCGCTCCCCCGCTCGTGGGGGCCTCCCGGGACCAGCCGGCCCCGAGCAGCACGTCACGGGCAAGGTCGGGCAGCGGCACCGACCCGTCGTCGGAGCGCGCCGCGCCCCGCATGAGCACCACCGCGTCGCGCACCTCCTTGCGGGAGAAGAAGCGCTCGCCGCCGCGCACGAGGTAGGGGATGCCGCGTTCGGCCAGCGCCGACTCGAAGGCCTCGCTCTGGCCGTTGGTGCGAAACAGCACGGCAACCTCGGAGGGTGGGTGCCCGGCATCCAGCAACGACGCGATACGCGTCGCCACGGCGGCCGCCTCGTCGGGGTCGTTGTCGGCCACGACGAGCTCGGGCACGGGCCCGTCGGCGCGCTGGGCACGCAGCTCGACCGAGCCGGATCGGCGCTGCCCGCCCGGGCCGCGCAGGACGAGGTTGGCGAGGGTGACGACCTGCGGGGTGGAGCGGTAGTTGCGCACGAGTTCGACGGTGCGGGCGTCGGGGTGGCGGGTGCGGAACGAGAGCAGGTGCTCGGGTGAGGCCCCGGTGAAGGAGTAGATCGTCTGCGCCGGGTCCCCGACGACGCAGATGTCGCGCCGCTCGCCCAGCCACAGGTCGAGCAGGGTCTGCTGGAGGCGGTTGACGTCCTGGTACTCGTCGACGACGAAGTGCCGGTACTGGTTGCGCACCGCCCGGGCCACCTCCTCGTGCTCGCGCAGGATGCCGACCATGAGGAGCAGGACGTCCTCGAAGTCGATGACGCCCCGGTCGGTCTTGACCTCCTCGTAGGCCGCGATGAGGCGGGCCATCGCCGTGGCATCCAGACCGGCCGGGGGTTCACGTCGTGCTGCGGCGGCTGCCGCCGCGTAGGACTCGGGAGTCAGCAACGACACCTTCGACCACTCGATCTCGGAGGACAGGTCACGGATGGCGGGGCCGTCCAGGCGCAACCGCAGGCGGGAGCCGGCCTCGGCGACGGCACTGGCCTTGTGCGGCATCACCTCCGGCGACGCACCGCCGATCGCCTGGGGCCAGAAATAGTGCAGCTGGCGCAGGGATGCCGCGTGGAAGGTGCGGGCCTGGACCCCGCCCACCCCGAGGTCGCGCAGGCGGGTGCGCATCTCACCGGCGGCCCGGGCCGTGAAGGTGACGGCCAGGACCCGCTGGGGTTGGTACACCCCGGACAGCACGCCGTACGCGATGCGGTGGGTGATGGCTCGGGTCTTGCCCGTGCCGGCGCCGGCGAGCACGCACATCGGGCCACTCGGGTGAGCCGCGACCTCGCGCTGCTCGGGGTCGAGTGCATCGAGGACCGCGTCGGCTCCGGGGTGCACTGGCAGGCTGCTCATCGCCCATGATCCTAGGTGGGGCCACCGACGGGGCCGGAAGGTCTGGACGGCAGGGATGGCACCGCAGGCCGGGAAGGATCGGCCGTGGTGCGACGTTCACCACCACCGAGCCCACCCGTTCACCACCGAAGGACCACGATGAGCGACGCCGCCGTCACCCACCTGCCCGCGCCGGGCACCGTCACGATGTTCACGACGACCTGGTGCGGCTACTGCCGCCGCCTGAAGTCGCAGATGGAGCGCGAGGGCATCTCCTTCACCGAGGTCGACATCGAGCACGAGCCCGGCACCGCCGAGTTCGTCATGTCGGTCAACGGGGGCAACCAGACGGTGCCGACCCTGCTCTTCGCAGATGGCAGCGCCGCGACCAACCCGACGATCGCCGAGGTGCGCTCCCGCCTCACCTGACCCCCGGCATCGGGACTTGGCGAACGACGAGGGTCAGCGCAGGGGGATGTCCGGTGAGTCGATCGGCCCACCGAACCAGTGCTCGATGATCCGCCGAGAGATCGACAGCTGCCCCGAGATGACGACCGAGCCGTCAGCCAACGCCGCCACGAGGTCATCGCGGCTGAACCAGCGTGCCGCCTCGATCTCGTCCGCCTGCAGGTGCAGGTCGGTGTCGAGAGCGCGGGCCGTGAACCCGAGCATCAAGGACGACGGGAACGGCCAGGGCTGGTCACCGAGGTAGGTGACGTCGGTGACGGCCACCCCGACCTCCTCGAGGACCTCACGAGCCACGGCCGCCGCGAGGCTCTCGCCCGGCTCGACGAACCCCGCGAGCACCGACATCCCGTTGCCCCGAAAGCCCCTGCCCCGCGCGAGGAGCAACCGGTCGTCGGCATCGACGACCGCCATGATGACCGCACTGTCGGTGCGCGGATAGTGGTCGCTGGAGTCCGCCGGGCACCGCCGGATCCACCCCGAGAGCACCGGTTCGGTCGGGGTGCCGCACCGGGGGCAGTGGGTGTGGGACCGGTGCCAGTTCGCGAGCGCCAGCGTGGTGACGAGCGCGTGCGCGTCGAGGTCGGCCAGGGTGGCACCGACCTGGCGCAGCGTGCGCCACGCATCGTTACCCTCGACGGATGCCGTGAGGTCGTCGGCGACGACGCCGACGTACGAGACCCCCGCGGCATCCCCGAGGTAGAGGCCCAGCCGGTCGAGGTCTTCGGGGGTCGGCGCGTCGAACACCACCCGGGTCACCTCGTCGCTGCCGTCACCGGTGCTCCCGCCAGCGATGACGGCGGCGCGGTCACCGACCAGGCGCAGCACGCGGGTGTCGCCGTCAGCCAACAGCCGGGTCAGCAGAGAGGGGTCGGCCCGCAGGTCGCCGCGTCTGTCGAGGACGGACCGGCTGAGGGCGAGGTCAGGCAGGATCGCGGCACGGTCGGGCACGCGTCCCAGCCTATGGGGGGTCGAGCGCATACCGTGGTCGCGTGGACCGCAGCCCCGCCTATCTCGCCGCCCTCGCCAGCGCCGCGGTCTCCGGGCTCGACCCGGTGAGCGTGGAGGCCCTGTCGAGCACCCCGGACCAGTCCTTCGACGTCGCGTTCATCCAGGACACCGAGCACCGCAGATGGGTGGTGCGGGTCCCCCGCAGCGACGTCGCAGGTGCCGAGATGGACCGCACCGTCGCCCTGCTGGCCCTGCTCGGCCGACGGCTACCGTTCGCGGTCCCCGCACCCAAGGGGTTCGTCGCCCTGGCCGAGGGCGGGCGCGCTGCCGTCTACCCGTACCTGCCCGGGCACAACCTGGACTTCGCCGAGTTGCCTGCCGGCCCCGGCCTGGCCGCTGAGCTCGGCCGGGCCATCGCCGCCCTGCACAACACCGACCCGGCCATCTACGACGAGGCGGGCCTGCCGTCGTACGACGCCGACGCCTACCGCAGCCGCCGGCTCGCCGAGCTCGACCGCGCTGCCGAGACCGGGCACGTGCCGACGACGCTGTTAACCCGGTGGGAGAAGGCCCTCGAGGACGTCACCCTCTGGCGGTTCGCGCCGACCGCCACCCACGGAGACCTCACCGGCGACCAGGTCCTGGCCGTCTTCACCGACGACTCCGACGCGTCGACGGGCACCATCCGCGCCATGACCGGCTGGGAGGACGCCAAGGTCGCCGATCCCGCCGATGACTTCGCCCCTCTCGTCGCGGACGCGAGCCCCGAGGCCGTCGAGACTGTGCTCGAGGCCTACGCCCACGCACGGGTCGAACGCCCCGACACCAACCTCATCGTGCGCGCCCGCCTCGTCGCCGAACTCGGCCTGCTCGGCACCCTCATGACCGCCCTGTCCCGGCAGGACGCCGGTGCTGTCGAGGTGCTGACGACCCAGCTTCGCCGCCTCGACGACGCCGTCCACGCCGGCGAGGAGCCCGACGACTACCGCCGGACCTCGTTGGCGCCGATCGGCATCCGGACGCGCCCGACCCCACCCCCCGCCCTCGTCGTCGACGAGGACGACGAGGAGCTGCCCGAGCTCGTGGACCCCGACCTCATGGAAACCGAGCCGGTGGATTCCGAACTCGTGGAGACGGACCGCGACGACACGGTCGCGGTTCCCGTCGCGGTTCCCGTCACTGTTCCCGTCGCCGCCGGTGACGAGGTCCCCGCGTGGCTCGAGCTGGAGCACTCCGAGGATGACGAGCCGGACGAAGACCATGCGCCGGGCCAGGATGCCGCGCTGGCCGAGACCGACGAGGAGGACGCGGACGAACTCGGGTCCGGCGAGGTCAGCCCGGACGAGCGGCCCTCAGCACCGCAGTGATCCCGTCGACCCCCGGCAGGTCCGGCCAGGTCGTCTCGCCCGTCGCGGCGTGGAAGAACGCACCGCGCACCCGCTCGACCGGCACCCCGCGCACCCGCGCCCACGCGATGCGGTACGCCGCGAGCTGAAGCGTTCGCGCTGACGCACGGGATCCGCTCGGCGCCGCCCCGGTCTTCCAGTCGACGACGACCCACGAGGGCTGGCCGTCGTCGCCGACCTCCTCGAAGACGGCGTCGATGCGGCCACGCACGGCGATGCCGTCGAGGACGGTCTCGACGCTCGTCTCGACCTCGGCCGGCGTGCGATCCGCCCACTCGCTCGCGCTGAAGCTGGCGCGCAGCGCGGCAAGGTCGTCGTCGACGGCTCCGTCGTCGGCCGACCCCGGCAGCTCGTCGATGTCGACGAACGCTGCCCGGGCGTAGTGCTCCTCGACCCAGGCGTGGAAGGCCGTTCCGCGGCGCGCCGACAGGGCCGGCGGGGTGGGCATGGGGCGCCGGAGGTCGAGGGTGAACCGGGCGGAGTCCTCGGCGAGCGCGACCAGGGCAGAGGTCGACAGGTGCACGGGCAGCACGACGTCGACGTCAGCACCGCGACCGCGCGCAGCCCGCTCGGCGAGCAGCATCGTCACCTCCTCGTCCCAGGGCCCGCGGGGAGCGGCCACACCGGAACCGTCGGGTGCCTGCGAGAGGGTGGCCACGGCACCCGCGATGGCCCGGGCGGGCTCGAGCAGCCCCTGCCTGCGGGGCACGTGGTCCTGCGTCGGCCAGGCGACGTCCACCTGCTCGGCCGTTCGCGGGTTCTGCGGCTTGGGGTCGATGGGCGGCAGGTCGACCCACGGGCCGGACGCCTGAGCCAGCCCGCTCCCACGCACCTCGAGCAGGAAGCGCGACGTCAGTCGAGGAGTGCCGGCCGTGCCCCACACGTGGCTGGTCAGGAGCAGGTCGTGACGAGCCCGGGTGAAGGCGACGTAGGCCAGCCGTCGTTCCTCGAGGATGCCGTGGGCCGCCACCGCGCCCCTGAACCGGTGGTACTCGCCGGACGTGCCGGCGATGGTGTCCCACGTGTGCGGGCCGCGCCAGGAGAAGTGCGGCAGCCCGTCGGCGTCGCCGCGCAGGTCGTAGGGAAGGGTCGCGAGGCCGGCCAGCCAGCCCTTGTCGGTCGGGGTCGAGTGGTTCCACGCGCCGTCCTTGACGGTCGTCGAGGTGCCGGAGTGGGCCGGGAACGACGACTCCACGAGCCCCGGGACGGCCACGACGTCCCACTCCAGCCCCTTGGCCGCGTGCACGGTCATCACCTGCACGGCATCGGGGCGCGCCTCGACCCAGCCGAGGTCGAGGCCGCGCTCCTCGTCGACGGCCGCGTCGAGCCAGGCGAGGAACCCGCCGAGGGTCGACCGGTCAGCGCTGGCGGCGAAGGTCGCCGCCACGTCGGCGAAGGCGTCGAGGTGCGCACGGGCGGCGCCCGGGCTCCACGTGGTGCGGGCCAGCACCTCGATGTCGAGACCGAGGGCCACCTCCGCCTCGGCGGCCAACTCGGCCAGACCGAGGCCGGTGAGGGTGCGCAGGTGGCGCACGGTGTCGGCAAGGCCCTTGAGACGGGCGAGGGCCGTGGGCGACAGCGACTGGCCCTCCGGCCCGACCCAGGTGGCGGGTGGGAGGTCGTCGAGGGCCTCGACGATGCTGGCCTGCTCGCTGGCGTCGCGCGAGAGCTCGGTGCGCCTCCGGTCACGGCCGGTGCGCTGCCGCTCTCGGGCCCACGCACCGAGCCCGTCGAGGTCGGCGGCACCGAGGCGGCACGACGGCCCGGTCAGCAGGCGCATCAACCGGTCACCACGACTCGGGTCCTGCACGACCCAGAGCAGGGCGACGAGGTCGGCGACCTCCGGCGTGTGGAGCAATCCACCCAGACCCACGACCTCGTAGGGGATACCGCGCTCCTCCAACGCCTCGATGACCGGGTCGAACTGGGAGCGTTTGCGACACAGCACGGCCGCCGTGGCGCGCCCCGGCCGACGAAGCCGGGCCCGCACCCAGTCGGCGACGTGCGCGGCCTCGTCCTCCAGCGTCGACAACCGAGCCGTCGCGACGTGCCCGGGGCCGGCATCCGTGCGGGCCCCGAGCCGGTGCACCGGCACCGACGTCGCACGGGTCAGCGGCTGCGCGACGTGGTTCGCGACCTCGAGCACGGCTCGGTCGTTGCGCCAGCTCGTCGACAGCGGGAGCACCTCGGTCGGCCCGGCATCGTCGACGAAGTCGGCACGGAAGCGGTGCAGCGTCGTCGAGCTCGCCCCGCGCCAGCCGTAGATCGACTGGTGGGGGTCGCCGACGGCGGTGACCGGCACCGCCGCACCGGGAGCCACGAACAGTGACCGCAGGAGCTGGAGCTGGGCCTCGGAGGTGTCCTGGAACTCGTCGAGCAGCACCGCGCGGAACCGGGACCGCTCACCGACCCCGACCTGCTTCACCGTCATCGCGATGCGGGCGGCGAGCTGCACCTGGTCGGCGAAGTCCATGCTGTCGCGCGAGCGCTTGAGGGCCTGGAAGTCCTTGATGAGCGGCAGGATCGCGCGCCGCTCGCGCAGCACGGCGATGGCGTCCCTGACCTCCTTGGGAAAGGCCTTCTTCGTCGAGGCCTCACCCCGCGGGATGAGCTCGAGGGCGGCGACCACCTCGTCGAGGTGCGCGGCCACGGCATCCACGTCGACGAGGTGCTCAGCCATCTCACCGGCGAGGTCGACCACCGCGGTCGTCACGGTTGACTCCGCCTTCTCGACCTCGTCCATGGGCCCGTCATAGGCCACGACCGACTCGTGGGCGACCTGCCAGGCGGCGGCTTCACTGAGCAGGCGGCTCTCGGCCTCCACCCCGAGGCGAACGCCGTGCTCGCGCACGATCCGGCCCGCATAGGCGTGGTAGGTCGAGACCGTCGGGGCATCGTCGAGCACGGCGGCGCCGTCCTCCTCCTGCGGCACCCAGATGCCGGCCTCACGCAGGGTGGCCAGTCGCGCGGAGAGCCGCTCGGACAGCTCACCGGCGGCCTTGCGGGTGAAGGTCAGCCCCAGGACCTCGTCGGGGCGCACCAGGTCGTTGGCGACCAGCCAGACCACTCGCGCCGCCATCGTCTCGGTCTTGCCCGAACCGGCCCCGGCGACGACGAGCAGGGGGCGCAGCGGGGCCTCGATGACCGCAGCCTGCTCAGGCGTCGGGGCGTGCTGGCCCAGCGCCTGCGCGAGCGCGACGGCACTCCACCGCGGCACCGTCACAGCCGCCTCCCCTCGGCCAGGGCCGGGCAGGAGTCCTTGACCTGGCAGGTGCCGCACTGCTTCGTTCCGGGGGTGGCGGAGAAGACGGCGCCGGACATCTCCTGCGCCACCTGTTCGACGAGGTCATGGGCCCACTGCGGGTCGTCATCGGCGTCGAGGGGCTGCTGGACCTGCACGGTGGTGGTGAGGTTGGCGGCCTTGCCCAGGTGGAGCAGCGCTGCTCCGCCCGGCTCGGTGCCGACGTCGGGCAGGGCACCGTGCTGCACCGCGAGCTGGTAGGCACCGAGCTGGCCGTGCCGGGACACCTCTGCGACGCTCGGTTTGCTGGCGCCGGTCTTGAGGTCGACGATGCGCACCTGGCCGGTGGGCGACACCTCGACGCGGTCGACCCGACCGGTGATGCGGGCTCGCCCGATCGCGGCCTCGATGCGGGCCTCGGAGGCCGCCCGGCGCCACCCGGCGGCATCCGACTCGGTGACGTAGCGCGCCAGCCGGTCGGTCATCGCGGTCGCCTGGGCCAGGCTGCGACGGCTGAGCCAGCCGGGGGCGAGCCCGAGTCGCCCCCACCGCGCCTCGACCTCGGCGGCGTAGGTCGCCGCATCGGTGTCACCGAGCTCGTGGGCGACGTCGTGCACGAGCGTGCCGATGTCCTGCGCGCCCATCGAGGGCCCGTCACCGCCCGCGGCACGCAGCACCCACTGCAGGCGACACCGGATGAACGGGTCGATGGCCGACGGTGAGATCACGACCGGTGCGTCGGGCGCACGGCGCGGGCGGGTGTCGCTGACGTCGCGCAGGGCCCACCACTGCGCGGGGTCGGCGCCTGGCACGTGGTGGCTGGCGAGGCGGGCGAGGGTCGTGACCGCGGCTCCTCGGCGGGCCGGGTCCTCCCCCGCGACCTCGCGCCGCAGCTCACCGACCAGGCCCGCGAGTGTCAGCGGGCGCGGGACGTCGGTGAAGGTGCGCGCCTGGGGCAGCGGGTCGATGACGTCGAGGAAGGGTGAGGGCTGCTCGTCCTCACCACGCACGGCGGTGACGACGAGGTGCTCACGGGCCCGGGTGACGGCGACGTGGAAGAGCCGGGTCTCGTCATGGCGCACCTGCGCACGCGCCGCCCGGGGGTCATCACCACGGCCGGCGAGCACGTCGACGAGGTCGGTCGAGCCGAGCAACGATCCGCGCAACCGCAGGTCGGGCCACACCCCCTCCTGCACCCCGGCGACGACGACGAGGTCCCACTCGCGACCGGCGGATGCCGCGGGCGTGAGCAGGGCGACCGACTCACCTGCGGGGGCCCTCGCGACGAGGCTGTCGCCAGCGACGTCCTGAGCGAGCACGTGATCGAGGAAGTCAGCCGGGGAGGCGCCGGGGAGGCGGTCGACGAAGCGGGCCGCGGCATCGAAGAGCCCGAGCACGGCGTCGAGGTCACGGTCGGCGCGCCCACCCGCCGAGCCGCCCGTGAGGGCGGCGTCGCGCCACGGCTGGGCCAGGCCGCTCGCCGACCACATCCGCCACAGGACGACCTCGACCCCGTCCCCCTCGCGCAGGGCGTCGACCGCGGTGGCCAGCACCCGGTGCACCCGGCGTGCGGGCTGGCCCTCCGGGCCGACGTGGTCGAGGGCACCCGGCGCGAGCACGGCTTCGGCGAGCAGCACGTCACTCGGTCGGCCACCGCCGCCGTCGAGCTCGAGTCGCCGCAACGAGCGGCGCAGCCGCCGCAGCGACACGGCATCCGCCCCACCGACCGGGGAGGTGAGCGTGTCGACGACCTGCGCGGGATCGAGGTGCTCACCACCGGCGATCACCTCCAGCGCCCAGGTCAGCAGGGTGAGGAACGGCCGCACGGCGGCCTCGTCGGCCACGGGGAGGTCAGCGGTGGTCGTGTCGACCGGCACGCCGGAACTGCGCAGCACGCGGCGCAGGGTGGCCGTGCGGGACCCGCCGCGCACGATGACGGCCATGCGTGACCACGGCACGCCGTCGATGAGGTGCGCGGTGCGCAGACGACCCGCGATGTACCCGGCCTCCTGGGATGCCGTGCGCACGAGGTGCGTCTCGACTCGCCCGTCGCGCGGGTCGGGGTCCACGGCCCGGTGGGCCACCCCGCCGACGACACCGATGTGCCCGACGACTCGAGAGGCCGCGGCGCGAAGCGGCGCTCCTGAACGGTGGCAGGCGCCGAGGGTGATCGTGTCCGCCTGCGGCCAGGCAGTGAGGAACAGGCGAGGGTCTGCTCCGCGAAAGGTCTCGGTGGCGGCATCCGGGTCGCCGATGAGCACCAGCTGGGCAGCACTGGCCGTGACCGTCTCCTGGAGCAGCCGCAGCCCCGGCGGGGTGAGCTCCTGGGCGTCGTCGACGACCACGAGGCGCAGGCTCTGGGGCAGGGAGGTGGGGTCGTCCTCGACGAGGTCGGCGGCCGCGCCGAGGATCCACGCCGGGTCGAAGGCCCCGGCTGCGGACAGCGCGGTCACCTCGTCGTACTCGCGCAGGACGTGGGCCGCCGCCACCCACTCCCATCGGCCGTGGTCGCGACCGAGCTCCGCGAGCGCCTCAGGCTCGAGACCGAGCTCGACGGCACGCATGAGCAGGTCACGCAGCTCGCGGCGGAAGGTGCGGGTGGGCAGGGCGAGGTGGAGCTCGGCAGGCCACTGCGGCGCCGGGGCCGTGCCGGCGGCGTGGCCGGCGAGCAGCTCGCCGAGGATGACGTCCTGCTCGGGGCCGCTCAGCAGTCGCGGGGTCGGGTCACCGGCGAGCGCGGCCGCCCGCCGGAGCAGGCCGAACCCGAAGGACTGGTGCGAGCGCGCCAGGGGGGTGGTGGTCGTGCCGCCGAGGCGAGCCGTGACGGCATCCCGAAGGCGCGCTGCTGCACGTCGGGTCGGGGCGAGCAGCAGGCACTGGTCAGCAGTCAGCCCCTCGGCGACCGCCGCCGCGATGCGCTCGACGGCCACCGTGGACTTGCCGGTGCCGGGTGCACCGAGCACCCGAACGACGGCAGCCCGGTGCTCGACCGCGGCCTGCTGCGAACCGTCGAGGACGGGGGCAGCGGCCTCGGCGAGGTCGGGGCGGCGAAGGACGAGCACCCCGGGATTCCACCACGCCCCTCCGACACCAGCTGACCCGTGAGGTCAGCGGCGCCAGAAGAGGTGGTGCACGACGCCGCTCGGGCTGGGCACGACCTCGAGGTGAAAGCGGTCGAGCAGCTCGTCGGGCGACTCCCACAGCCGTCCCCCGCGGCCGATCTCGACCGGAGCGACGGCCACGTGCATCGTGTCGACGAGGTCGGCCTCGAGGAACTCGCGCACGGTCCTCACCCCTCCGCCGAGGCGCACGTCCTGGCCGTCGGCGGCCTCCTTGGCCTGGCGCAGGGCCTCGTGCGGGTCGGCGTCGATGAAGTGGAAGGTCGTGTCCGACAAGGTGATGCTCGGCCGCACGTGGTGGGTCAGCACGAACACCGGAGTGCGGAACGGCGGCTCTTCACCCCACCAGCCCTGCCACTGAAGGTCCTCCCACGGCCCCTGCTGCGGTCCGAACTTGCCGCGGCCCATGATCTCGGCGCCGATGTTGGTGCTGAAGTCGCGGGTGAAGTAGTCGTCCAGGCCACGGGTCCCGCCCGGGTCGGTGCGGTCGGCCAGCTCGCCGTGGCGCCGGCCCAGGACGCCAGCGCCGCGGGGTCGGCGTGGCCGAAGGGACGCTCGAGGCTGAGCCCCTCCCCCGTTCCGAACCCGTCTGTGGAGAGCATGAAGTTCTGCACGCGCAGCAACTGTGTCCGGTCGCCGTTCCTCATGGTGGCCAGTGTCCCGGACCGTGGCAGCTCAGCACACCCGTCGCAGATCCTTGCTCCGCTGGTGAGTCCGTACTCCGGTGGTGCAGTGCTGCAGCGACGCACCACCGGAGAACGGATCTGCATCGGGAGCAAGGCCCACCCATCGGGAGGACGACCGCACCACGAGGGCGCCCATGACGCACACTGCGCCACGACGGACGCACCGAAGAGCGCGGCGCCCCTCGCGTACGCCCTGCGTTCAGTAGGTCGGCAGGTGGGGTTCGACGTCACGCACCCACGCGAGGATGCCGCCCTCGACGTTCACGGCATCCACCCCGCGCGCTCGCAGCAGGTCCACCGCCTCGGCCGACCGGCCGCCCGACTTGCAGTGCACGTACACCCGGACCCCCGCATCGACACCAGGCACTCCGGCACCAGCCCGCAGGTCGCCGATCGGCACCCAGACGGCCTCCGCCAGGGCGACGATCTCGCGCTCTCCCGCCTCTCGGACATCGACCACCACGGCACCGGCGTCCAGTTCCTCGCGCAGCCGATCCACGCTGATGGTGGGCCGATCAGGTGGCGACGCACCGGCATCCGCCCCCTCAGTCCGGATGCCGGTCGCCCACCCGAGCGGGCGCGCCACGTCCGCGCCGGAGCCGCACACCCGGCATCCGGGATCAGCCGCCACGGGCAGCGCGTCCCAGGTCTGGCCGAGGGCGTCGTGCACGAGCAGGCGTCCGACGAGGGGCTCGCCCATCCCGGTGATGAGCTTGACCGCCTCGGTGCCCATCACCGACCCGACGCTCGCGCACACCGCCCCGAGGACGCCGCCGACGGCACACGACGGCACGGCATCCGGCGCCGGTTGCGAGGGGAACACGCAGGCGTAACAGGGCCCCTCACCCGCCCACCAGACCGACACCTGGCCGTCGAAGCGGAACACCGACCCCCAGACGTGGGGGATGCCGAGGCGCGCACACGCGTCACCGACGAGGTAGCGCGTGGGGAAGTTGTCGGCGCCGTCGAGCACGAGGTCGTAGTCAGCGACCACGGCCAGGGCAGTGCTCTCGTCGAGGCGCGCGGTGTGCTCGATGACCACGGTGGCGGGGCTGATCGCGCGCACCGACTCGGCCGCGGAGCTTGTCTTCGGGCGCCCCACGTCGGCGACCCCGTGCACGACCTGGCGCTGGAGGTTGGTGAGGTCGACGACGTCGTCGTCCACGATCCCGATGGTGCCGACACCCGCTGCGGCGAGGTAGAGCAGCGGCGAAGAGCCCAGGCCCCCGGCGCCGACCACGAGCACGCGAGCGGCGCGCAGCCGGCGCTGCCCGTCGCTGCCGAGATCGGGCAGGAGGAGGTGTCGGGCGTAGCGCGTGCGCTCCTGGGCGGTGAGCTCGGGTCCCGGGGGCACGAGCGGGGGACGCGACATGGCGCGAGGGTAACAACCAGCCTGCGGGCCGTCCCGGTGGACCGCGTTACTCGTCCGTAGGATGCTGACCTCACGCCCGGAGCGAAGGACCTCGATGACCAGCACCCCCATGCCCACACGCGGCCAGCGGATGCCGCGCAGCGAGCGCCGCGCGCAGCTGCTCGACGCCGCGCAGGCCGTGTTCGTCCAGTCCGGCTACCACGCCGCCGCGATGGACGAGATCGCCGACCGTGCCGGCGTCTCCAAGCCGGTGCTATACCAGCACTTCCCGGGCAAGCTCGACCTCTACCTGGCCCTGCTCGACAAGCACTGCGACACCCTCGAGTCGCTGGTGCGGGCGGCCCTGGAGGTCGGCGGCGACAACGAGGTTCGCGTCGAGCGCACCGTCGCGGCCTACTTCCAGTTCGTGACGAGCGCCGGCGCCGCGTTCCGGATGGTCTTCGAGTCCGACCTCACGAGCGTGCCCCAGGTGCGGGCCCGGTTGGATGCCGTGGAGATGAACTGCGCGGAGGCGATCGCCGAGGTCATCGCCGAGGACACCGGCGCCGACGACGAGCGTGCCCTGCTCCTGGGGTCCGCGCTGGCCGGTATGGCGCAGGTCGCCGCGCGCCACTGGCTGGCACAGGGTGGCGACGTCCCCGAGGCCGAGGCCGCGCGGATGATCAGCTCCCTCGCGTGGCGTGGACTGGGGTCGTTCCCCAAGGTCGAGGCCTGAGACTGCGCTGACCCGGCGGTCGCCGGCTGGCCGTCGCCAGCTGGCCGGGCGAGGTGTTTCGTGTTCGCCCACGGCGGATGCCGGAATGGCTCCCCGCCCGCGCGGGTTAGCCTGATCCAGACAGTGGTGCGGTGACGCCGCACCCCAACCCTGAAGGAAGGTGTGCGCCCGTGGAGGTCACCATCGGTGTCCAGAACGTCGCCCGCGAGCTGACGATCGAGACCGACTCACCCACCGCCGAGGTCACCGCGGCAGTGGAGAAGGCACTCGCCGACGGCGGAGTGCTGCGTCTCACCGACTCCCGCGGTCGCTCGGTGTTCGTCCCCGGCGCGGTCATCGGCTGGATCCAGGTCGGCGACTCCGACAAGGCCCGCGTCGGGTTCACCCCCTGAGCCCGTCCACCACCCGCCCCAGTACCCCCTGATCGAAAGGCATCTGCCATGGGAACCCTCGGCGCCATCATCGGCACGATCATCTTCGGAGCCGTCATCGGCATGCTGGCCCGCCTCGCACTGCCCGGCAAGCAGCAGATCAGCGCACTGCTCACCGTGGCGCTCGGCGTGGCCGGGGCCCTGATCGGCTCAGCCGTGTGGGAAGCCCTCGGCGGCGGCCCCACCCGCGGCATCGACTGGATCCGCTGGTTCATCTCCATCGCTGCGGCCGCAGCCCTCGTCATCGGCTACGAGAGGGTCACCGCCAAGAAGGCCTGACCGCCCCGCACCACCGCGACTCATTGCACGAGAGCCACCCGGATCCGGGTGGCTCTCGTGCAATAAGTGCGGGTCTGTGCCGGGTGACTGGTTGTTTCGCTCAGGCCGTGAGGCCCATCAGGGCCATCCGCTTCTGGTGGTTCTCCGTCAGGCGGGCGAACATCTGCCCCACCTCGGCCAGGTCGACCCCTCCGCCGACGAGCAGCGCGGACATGGCGTCGCGTTCGACGGCCACCGCCTGAGCCTGCGACAGCGCCTCCCCGAGCAGGCGCCGGCCCCACAGCGACAGCCGTCCGGCGGCCGTGCGGTCGGTCTTCAGGGTGTCGCGCACGACGCCGACGACGAAGTCCGCCTGCCCCTCGTCGTCGAGCGCCAGGCCCATGACGGCGCGGGTCTCGTCATCGACGAAGGCGCTCATCTCGCGGTAGAAGTCCTTGGCGATGCCGTCGCCGACGAAGGCCTTGACGAGCCCCTCGATCCAGTCCCGGGGCTTCGTGCGCTCGTGGTAGGCCGCGAACGGCGTCACGAAGGGCGCCATCGCGGCCTCGGCGTCGATCCCGCGAGCACCCATGTGCTCGATGAGCTGCGAGTACTGCACGTACTCGGTGTGTGCGAGGCCGGCCATCGACGACTTCAGCGCCAACGTCGGCGCGAGGTCGGAGTCGACCGCCATGCGGATGAACGCGGTGAGCTCGCCGTAGGCCAGGACGCCCAGCAGGTCGGACACGGCAGCGGTGTAGGCGGGGTCCTCGGTCGACATGTGCTCCATGAATCGCGAGCCTAACGGTAGAGTGGCCGCTGTCCACGGTGCCCGGTCGGCACGAAGACTGTTTCCCTGACGTGGCGAGAGCCCGGCCCTGCCGGCGCGGCCCGCTCCCCGAAGACCTCCGATCGGCCCGCAGCCTTGCGTGGGCGCGCCCGCGCCCGCCGACCGGAAGAGATCACCCCGTTGACCGACGTCACCAGCACCACGGCTCCTGAGGCGCAGGCCGCGCCCGCCCCCTCCTTCTCCGACTTCCCGATCCACCCCGAGATCGTCGAGGCGCTCGCCGAGCACAACATCACGAGCCCCTTCCCCATCCAGGCGATGACCCTGCCGGTGGCACTGTCCGGGCACGACATCATCGGCCAGGCGAAGACGGGCACCGGCAAGACCCTCGGCTTCGGCATCCCCATGCTCAACCGCGTCGTGTCCCCGCGCGACGAGGCCTTCGCCTCGATGCCCGCGGCCGGCAAGCCCCAGGCGCTCGCCGTGGCCCCGACCCGCGAGCTCGCCGTGCAGGTCGCCAGCGACCTCGAGCGCGCCGGCAAGAAGCGCGGCATCCGCGTGCTCACCGTCTACGGCGGTCGCGCCTACGAGCCGCAGGTCGAAGCGCTCCAGCGCGGTGTCGAGGTCGTCGTCGGCACCCCCGGTCGGCTCATCGACCTCGCGAAGCAGGGTCACCTCGACCTCGGCCACGCCCGCATCGTCGTCCTCGACGAGGCCGACGAGATGCTCGACCTGGGCTTCCTGCCCGATGTCGAGAAGCTGCTCTCGCTCACCCCGGCCGCCCGCCAGACGATGCTCTTCTCCGCCACCATGCCCGGCGCCGTCGTGGCCCTGGCCCGGCGCTACATGAGCCAGCCGACGCACATCCGCGCCATGGGCGACGACCAGGAGAACGCGCACACGGTCAAGGCCGTCGAGCAGTTCGTCTACCGTGCGCACGCCATGGACAAGGTCGAGATGCTGGCCCGCATGCTCCAGGCCAAGGACCGCGGCCTGACCATCGTCTTCAGCCGCACCAAGCGCACCGCAGCCAAGGTGGCCGACGAGCTGGCCGACCGCGGTTTCGCCGCCGCCGCCATCCACGGCGACCTCGGTCAGGGCGCCCGCGAGCAGGCGCTGCGGGCCTTTCGCAACGGCAAGGTCGACATCCTCGTCGCCACCGACGTCGCTGCACGCGGCATCGACGTCGAGAACGTCACCCACGTGATCAACTACCAGTGCCCCGAGGACGAGAAGACCTACCTGCACCGCATCGGCCGCACGGCACGCGCGGGCAACACCGGGATCGCCGTGACGTTCGTCGACTGGGACGACCTGCACCGCTGGGCGATGATCAACAAGGTGCTCGACCTCGGCATGCCCGAGCCGCAGGAGACCTACTCCAGCTCACCGCACCTGTTCACCGACCTCGACATCCCCGAGGGCAGCAAGGGCCGCCTCCCCCGCGCGCAGCAGACCCGCGCCGGCCTCGGTGCCGAAACCCTCGAGGACCTCGGCGAGACCGGCAAGGGTGCCGGTCGTCGGGGCCCGTCGGGCGGCCGCGGCAACGAGCGTGGCAACGACCGTGGGGACCGCGGCCGCGGCGGTAACCGTCGATCGGATGCCGCTCGCCCGTCGTCGCGTGACGGTGACGCACCCGCGGAGGGCGCCGGCCGTCCCCGCCGCACCCGCAACCGTCGCCGCACCAGTGGTGGCAGCGGCAGCAGTGCCTCGGGCACGACCGCCAGCTAGAGCCTGACCACGAAGGGCCGCACCGGCATCCGGTGCGGCCCTTCGTCGTCGGGTGCGCCGCGCCCGGGTCGCGAGGCGGTGTGAGGAACCAGTCCCTCGGCACCACTGTCCCCGGACCCACGCGGGGAGGACGATGGAGGCGTGAGCAGCCCCACGTTGACGTTCTGGGGGGCTGCCGGCACCGTCACCGGCAGCCGCTTCCTCGTCGAGACCGCAGCCTCTCGGGTGCTCGTCGACGCAGGTCTCTACCAGGGTCTGCGAGAGCTGCGCCAGCGCAACTGGGACGTGCTCCCGGTCGACCCTGACAGCCTCGACGGTGTCGTGCTGACCCACGCGCACCTCGACCACTGCGGCTACCTCCCGAGGCTGGTTCGCGACGGCCTGGCGGCGCCGGTCATCTGCACGGACCAGACGGCTGAGCTCGCGGCGATCGTGCTGCGCGACAGCGCTCGCATCCAGGAGGAGGACGCGGGGTACGCCAACCAGGCGGGGTTCTCCCGACACCGTCCGGCGTTGCCCCTCTACGACGAGCGAGACGTGGAGCAGGCCCTCCCCCTGCTGCGCCCGGTGCCGCTGCACGACGCCGTCCCGCTGACCGAGGACGTCACCGTGACCCTTCAGTCGGCGGGGCACATCCTCGGTGCGGCCAGCGCGCTCGTGGACGCAGCAGGGTCAACCGTGCTGTTCAGCGGCGACCTCGGCCGCCCGGACCACCCGTTGGTGCCTCGCCGCGAGAACCCTCCGTCGGCCGACGTCATCGTCGTCGAGTCGACCTACGGCGACCGCACTCACCCACCACGGTCCCCCGACCCGGCGGACGACGTGCTGGCCGGCGCCATCCGCCGCACTCTCGCGCGAGGCGGCACCGTGCTCATCCCCGCCTTCGCCATCGACCGGACCGAGCTGGTGCTCCTGCGGGTCGGGGAGCTGATGACCAGTGGTGCCGTCCCCACCGTGCCCGTGTACCTCGACAGTCCGATGGCGCAGCGGGCCCTGGACGTCTATCGCCGCTACCTGGCGACGGTCGACCCAGGCCTGCTGCCACCCGGCTGGGAGGTCGACAGCCTGGGCGTGCCGGACCTGCGCATCGTGCGCAACGCGGTCGAGTCGGAGGCGCTGAACGTGCCGCGTCATCCCTGCGTCATCATCTCGGCCTCCGGCATGGCGACCGGTGGCCGGGTCGTGCACCACCTCGCGCACCAGCTCGGCGACCCCCGCAACTGCGTCGTCCTCACCGGTTACCAGGCCGTGGGGACGCGAGGACGAGACCTGCTCGAGGGCGCCCGGGAGGTCAAGATGCACGGCCGCTACGTGCCGGTGCGCGCCGAGGTCGTGGACGACCCGGAATTCTCGGTGCACGCCGACTCCGACGAGATCATCGAGTGGCTGAGCCGGATCGAGACGCCACCCACGACGCTGTACGCCGTGCACGGTGAGCCGGCGGCCTCACGGGCCCTCGCCGACCGCATCGCGCGCGAGCTGGGCTGGACAGCGGTGGTCCCGCGCGTCGGCGAGCGCGTTCGGCTGGACTGACGACGGGTGGACTGCACGAAATCGGGGTGATCACCCCGATGTCGTGCAGTCTGCGTGGTCAGTCCCGCAGCAGCAGGACCGTCAGGCCGGGGTGATGGTGCTCGTGTCGATGACGGCCCGGTAGCGCACGTCACCGTCGACCACCCGGTCCCAGACCTCGTTGACATCGGCCGCTGACACGACCTCGATCGTCGCGGCGATGCCGTGCTCGGCGCAGAAGTCGAGCATCTCCTGGGTCTCGGCGATCCCGCCGATCGACGACCCGGCGACGGCCTTGTTGCCACCGATGAGCGACCCCGGGGAGATCGAGTACGGCGACGGCGGGAGCCCGACGTTGACCACGACCCCGTTGGGCTTGAGCAGTCGCACGTAGTCGGCGATCGGGATGTCCGCGCTCACCGTGTTGAGCACGATGTCGAAGGTGCCCTTGGCCGCGCGCATCGCGTCCGGGTCGCTCGTGGCGATGTGGGCACGCGCACCCAGCGCAACGGCATCCGCCGCCTTGGCGTCCGAGCGCGAGATGGTCGTGACGGTGGCGCCCATCGCCGCAGCGATCTTCACCCCCATGTGTCCCAGGCCGCCGACACCGACGACCGCGACCGAGCGGCCCGTGCCCGCGCCCCAGCGACGCAGCGGGGAGTAGGTCGTGATGCCGGCGCACAGCAGCGGCGCGGCGACGTCGAGCTCGAGCGCATCGGGGATGCGCAGCACCATGCGCTCGCTCACGACGACCTCCTGGGCGTAGCCGCCCATCGTCCACTCGCCGTCGTACCCCTTGGAGTTGTAGGTACCCACGGAGGGCTTCGTGCAGAACATCTCCATGCCGTCCTTGCACGGCTCGCACTCACCGCACGAGTCGACGAGGCAGCCGACGCCGACCCGGTCACCGACGGAGTGCCGCGTCACCTCGGCGCCCACCTCGAGCACCGTGCCGGCGATCTCGTGGCCGACGGTCAACGGGAAGTGCGCCGGGCCCCACTCCTCGCGCACGGTGTGGATGTCGGAGTGGCAGATGCCGGCATACGCGATGGCGATGCGGATGTCGTCGGGGCGCAGGTCGCGGCGCTCGATGGTTCCCTGGCGAAAGCCGGAGGTCGCGGAGTCGGCGATGAGGGCAGGTGTCGTGGTGGGCATGTCAGGACAGTACGTCCGAAGCACCCTGCTTATTCCGGTGCGAGCAGGGGGGTGCTCAGGTCGCTGCCAGCAGGGATGCCGCGACCTCGCGGTAGGCCTTGGCGCCCTTGGACGTGCGCGAGGTCGAGAGGATGGAACGTCCCACGGCCGGGGCCTCCGCGAACCGCACGGTCTTGGGGATCGGGGGTGACAGGACGGGGATGCCGTAGCGCTCACCGACGTCATCGAGCACCTCGCGCGCGTGGTTGCTCCGGCCGTCGAACAACGTCGGGAGGATGCCGATGACCTTGAGCTTCTTGTTCAGGATGCGCTTGACGTCGCGCACGGTGTCGAGCAGCTGGCCGACCCCGCGGTGGCCGAGCATCTCGCACGGCATCGGGATGATCAGGCCCTGGGCCGCGGTGAGCGCGTTGAGCGTCAGCACCCCGAGGCTCGGTGAGCAGTCGAGCAGGATGATGTCGTAGTCGCGCCGCACGGCATCCAGCGCGGACTGCAGCACGTACTCGCGGGCCGGGCGCGAGAGCAGCACGGCTTCGGCTCCCGCGAGGTCGATCGTGCTCGGCACGAGGTGGATGCCCTCCTCGCAGTGCACGATGACGTCGGCCACCTCGACTCCGCCGACGAGCACGTCGTGCACAGACGACTCGACGGTGTCGGGGTCGACACCGAGGCTGAAGGTCAGGCAGGCCTGGGGGTCGAGGTCGACGAGGAGGACCCGCCGACCCTGCTCGGCGAACGCCGCCCCGAGCGAGGCGACGGACGTGGTCTTGGCCACTCCGCCCTTCTGGTTCGCCAGGGCGATGATCGTGGCCTTGCGCTTGGGCGCCATCGGGAAGCCTTTCCGGGGTCCGCGGGCAGTGGCCCCGATTGTGTCACTCGTGGTGGGCGTGGCCGTCCATTGCCCCGTCGGCGAGCACGAAGTGCCGGAAGGCCTCCCCCGAGGGCAGGAGAGGGCGACCACGAACCCAGGCCACACCCACCTCACGCTGCGCCCCGGCATCCACGATGGGCAGCAGGCGGCTGCGGGCGAACGTCGTGGGAGCCGGCAACCCCATCGCCGGCACGACGGCCACGCCCAGACCGGCCGCGACGAGGCCGCGCACGGTGAGCAGGTCGTCGGCCTCGAGCTCGACCTCGGGCTCGAACCCAGCGGCGTGGCAGAGGTCGAGGGTCTGGCCCCGCATGCCCGAGGGGGCCCGCCGCATGATGAACGGCTCGGAGGCGACCTCGCTCAGCGACACCTCGTCGCGGGACGCGAGCGGGTGGGCGAGTCCGACGGCAAGGACCAAGGGCTCGACGAGCACGCGCCGCCACTCGATGTCGGGTCCGTGGACGCGGTGCGTGGTGAGCTCGACATCGGCTGAGCGGGTCGCGAGGTGCTGGGAGACGCGGCCACTCTCCCCGACGGCCGTGCGCAGGAGCACGAACTTCACCCGCGGGTGCTCACGGCGGAAGTCGGTGATGAGGCGCGGGACGAGCCAGGACCCCAGGCTGAGCGGGAACGCGAGCGTCACCACCCCGGCCTCGGGGTCGACGAGCTCGCTGACCGCGGCGAGCCCGTCGTCGAGGTCATTGACCAGGGAGTCGACGTGCCGCTTGAAGGCCACCCCGGCGTGGGTCATCCGCAGCACCCGGCCGGATCGGCGCAGCAGCGGCGTGCCAACCTCCTTCTCGAGGCGGGCCAGTGCTCGGGAAACCCCGGGTTGGCTCACGCCGAAGACCTCGCTGACCTCGGTCACGGTGTAACCGTCGGCCACGAGCTGGAACCATCGCAGGGCGTCAGTGTCCATTACATGATCATATCGCATGGTTCGTATGTCTGGATTTCATTGGACGCATTGCTTGTCGGTGGCGACACTGGATACATGAACACCTCAACCCTGTGGACCACCGTCAAGGACGAGCTTCGCGAGCGCCGCGAGGCCCGCGCCGCCGAGGCCGCCCTGCGCGCCGACCTGGCCAACTACCGCACCCCCTCCGACATCGAGGACCTCCTCGCCTCCGTGGACTCGCACGACACCCCCGAGGCCGAGATGATCCGCGACGTGCTCATGGACAACCTGCGCACCTACCACCAGCGTCGCGCGTTCACGGCCTGACCTTTCGATAGAGGACGTGGCGGCGCACCGGGTGCCCCACGCCCACCGCGGGGTGGTCGAAGTCCTCGGCCGCGTCGCGCACCATCCCCAACCGCTCCATCACCGCCCGTGACCGCGAGTTCGCCACGGCCGTGAACGCGACGATCTCGGTGAGGCCGAGCTCGTCGAACCCCACCCGCAGCGCCTCGCGTGCCGCCTCGCTCGCGTACCCATGGCCCCATGCATCGCAACGTCGCCGCGATCACGGCCGCGCAAGGTCCGGAACTGGCCCCCATCACTCTCGTGACCCGGTCCGTCGTCGATGACACTCGACGCTTCACCGTCGCCCACGAGTTCGCCCACCTCGTCATGGACGAAGCGTCCGGCCCAGCCGACGACGCAGACGTCGAGGCACGCGCTGACGCGTTCGCCGGCGAACTGCTGGCACCGTACGCCGAGATCCAAGACGACGTCCGGGCCCTGCACCCGGGCAGCTTCGGTGCTCTCATGAGCCTGCACGCGACGTGGGGCCTGCACCCCACGTCGTTCATCCGTCGCGGGTACCTCGAAGGCGACATCAGCGGCGCTTCACAGTCCCGCTGGTTCCGTCACCTCAACGGCACCCACCGAAACCGGATGCGCACACTCCGATCACCATTCCCGCTCCAGCCCACCGGCATCGGGTCACTGCTGGACCTCATGAAGTCCGTCGGGTGGACCGCACCATCTCTTGCCCGCGACCTGCACGTGCACGTCACCGAGCTCGCCGCCGTCCTCGAGGCCTGGCCCTTCCCCCTCAGCCTCCCTCCAGTGCCGCAACCGGCCGACGCACCCGTCGCCTTCCTCCACGAAGCGTGACCCGATGGCGCGAGAGTCCACCCCTTGAGGAGTGGGCCTTCAAAGCCACGTACGCCAACCACCGCACCACCAACCGCGACCACCAAGACCTCGCAGCAGGACCCCACGGCCGCACCCTCATCCTCGACGACGGCGGCACAGCCACAGCCACGATCCGACTCCGACGGCGACCTAGAGGCAGACGCACCTATGCCTCGCTGCGTTGGACCTCCAGTAAGAACCGCAAGTCCGAGATCAACGTGTGCGAGGTCACCAAGAGCAACCGACTCGCCAACCTCACCCAGGCCTGGGCCGCCGTCCACCAGCTCGGGCTACTCACCCCCGAAGGCCGCCGCCGCCGAGGGCGCCACGTGAGCGGGCCCGGCACAATTGGGACTCTCCAAGCTCCCCCTACCAGCGACCAAGGCTCCTGACCTAACCAGAAGCGGAGAGTGGTTTCGTCGGCTCGCGGCTCGCGGGCACGACGCCGGGCTACCTAGCGTCGGGTTCCGTGAACGCGTACCGGCTGGCCACGCACAGGTTCTGAACACTGCTCACTGGCAAGCGCAGCCCGCACCTGGGGTATGCCTCTGCCCACAGAGCTCAAGTTCTCCCGAGCACGAACTGTGGCCCCCGGCCACAGCGCGGGGGCCACAGTTCGTGCTCGACCGGAGGCGCCTGTCGCTAGGCGGACGGGCCAAACCTCAACGCCTACGGTGCCTGTACGAGCGTTTCCAACTCGGCCTTCTGGGTCTTTCTTGCTTGCTGTGCAAGAGCAGGGTCGGCTGCGCGATGCGCCCTCAAGGCCCCATCACTCTGGACATCGAGAACAGCTTGGTCCCCTGCTGCTCGAGCCCACACGCCATTTCGCTCCCGGCCCAGGAACAGGACCACTTCAGCGCCCAATTTCACGGGCTCCTCATCCGCGATCTGGATGCGATCGAGATCAAATGTCAACACTTCGATTCGGCTCCCGACTTTGGGGCCCTTGAACTGCTCATCGACCTCGAACTCCCATACCGCGACCGGCAAGCCCTGCTGATTGGGGTCTCCACCGGTGGCAAAACTGCGTTCGGTGTCACGCTTGGCGAGCTTGACGAAGGACCCTCTCACCACGACCTTGGACCGGGAACCCATCTCCTCGAGGCTGCTGTACACCGGGTAGTCGACGCTCGCCATCATCACAGTCGCACCGGGCTGCGGTGCGGAGGGCTGCGCCGATTCGGGCTGCACTTGGCCACACCCTGCAAGCGCAGCCGCGCACACCATCGTGAGGCCGGTCATGATCATCCCATTACGCATTTTCCTTCGTCCCCTCAGTAGATGGCGTCGACGCCGTTGATGTCGTCCTGCCACGGTTCGGTACCCCAGCTGCACGACCACTTCGTCTTGCCCTGAACCATCACCGTCTTCGTGCCGTTGCAGGTGGTACTCATGTGGTTCAAACCGTACGCATGTCCGAATTCGTGTGTCGCGACCATCCGCAAAGCGGTTGTGTTACTTCCGATGCCACCCGGCGATGGCGAGTTCCACGTGATCGTGGTCTTGTTGCTCGTGTACAGCCCGCTCGAGCAGGAAAAAGACGTCACGGCCTCGTAAGTGTCCGCCGCAGACCACTCCGTGATGGCCACGTTTACGGGCTTCCCGGAACTCCAAGCGGTGAACGTCCCCGGGACCGCGACCGCGTTCCAGCGGCCGGCACCAGAGTTGGTGGCAGTCCGACGCGCCGAGCCCACCGTGGACCCGATCTGGTAGTACAGCGTGGGGTTTGTCCCGCTGTACTTACACCCGTGCTTGACGTAAGCCGACGCCGCGGGGGCGGTCGACACCTGGGCGCTCAACAGCAACGACGCACCCACCGCCGCCGATGCAGCCACTGCAAAGGTCCTTCTCATCGACATTGTCAGTCCCTCCCTAGAGCCGCCAGCCACCCCTTGGCCGACGTGCCCGAAGTCAACCAGACTCCAACCGTCCTCGCGCGAGATAGTGCCCGCATTCGAAACGTGACAATTCACCTACCGATGGGCGCCCAAGTTGACTCGAGCCCTCCTCAGCCGCGACTTGCAGATAAGTCAGAGACCCAGGACAACCCGCGGGCGTTAAGCGACCGCGCATCACTCTGTGCCTACCCACCAGGTCACCACAGATAAGCCCACGCAGGCCGATCCGAGGAGGGCACTCGTGTTCCAAGCTGAACGCACCTACCCGTGCGCCATTGCAGACCAGTCAGACGAAGGGCACGAGGCGGCTCTGGAATGGCTCCTCGGGCACCTTGCGCCCGACCAGAGATTGACCGTCTGGGTGTCGCAAAAGGGAGTGCTCACCGCGAACGAGTTCGTGCGCAGTTGAGTCCGGCAGAGTGGTGTACGACGACGTCGGTGAGCGTGTCCTGCTGAGGTAGGCGCGGTCACCGCGTGATCCTTCGAGTGATCTCTCACAACCGACTCGAATTGGAGCACCACGATGACCGCTGCACCCAGTATCGACCCTGCCCGTTTCCTGCAGGACGAGCTCGCGCAGGCCAGCCCTGACTTGATGCGCGACATGCTCACCACGTTCATCAATGCGCTGTTGTCAGCGCAGGCCGACAGTGTCTGTGGGGCCGAGTACGGGGCCCGCAGCCAGGAGCGGACCAACCGCCGTAACGGGTACCGGCACCGGGACCTGGACACCCGCGCCGGCACGATCGACGTGGCGATCCCCAAGCTGCGTGAGGGGTCGTTCTTCCCGGACTGGCTGCTCACCCGTCGCCGGCGGGCGGAGGAGGCGCTGGTCACCGTGGTCGCGACCTGCTACCTGCTCGGGGTGTCCACGCGCCGGATGGACAAGCTGGTGCGCACCCTGGGCATCACCGGGCTGAGCAAGTCCACGGTCAGCGAGATGGCCAAGGACCTCGACGAGCAAGTGGCGGCGTTCCGCACCCGTCCGCTCAACGAGGGCCCGTACCTGTTCGTGGCCGCGGACGCACTGGTGGGGATCAGGTCGGCCGCAGGGCGACGACCAGCAACGACATGGCCGCGAGAACTAGTGCGACAAGGCACGCGGCCAAAGTTCCTTGCTGGTTGGTGATGGCCCACCACGCGTGTTGCTCGCGAAGTGCAGCGCAAAGCAAGGCCCCCAGCACGGGTGGGACGAACGATAGGGGGCCCATGACCCGGTACAGGGCTGCCGCGGTGGCTGTACCGAGGAGCAGGTTGCGGACCGCAGCCAAGGCGTCAACGCCGGCGATAGCCGCACCGGCGGCAGCGGCTGCAGCGGCGATCACCGTGAGCACGGTGGGGGCGAGGGATTGGAGCAGCCAAGCCGATCGCGGGCTCGACACGTCGGGGATCCTTGTCTCGGGTGAGAGCGTCAGCAGGGGTAGGTAGCCGACCGCAACTACCGCGATAGCTCTCAGCGGGACCAATGGTCCGGGCAGGCCGAGGTCGAGATACGGGGCCGGCACTGAGCCCCAAGGGCTGAAGACCAGGGCAAGCGAGCCTAAGCAGATCCACGTCAGTGGGATCATGTTGCGAGACCTGATGAACGCCCTCATGCGTGCTCGGCCTGGCAAGCTCTGATCGCGGCGAGGATCTCACGGACCCGCTGCTCGCGTTCTACCGGTGGCATCGACTCAACCTGACGAGCGACCTCACCCCCCAACGGCTCGCCATCAAGGAGCCCGACCTCGGTGCGAAGAACATCGCCGAGGACGATCTCCCACGGTATTGCCGTCACCGGCTCGATCGTCGTCGTTCCGCACGAGCCGGCAACGGCACTGTTGATGATGTTCGCTGCCGTTGCCCGAGGGCCTGCGGCGAGGTTGCGGACGTCAACCTCGATCGTTGCCGCAGACCCCCGACCGGGGGCGTCGAACTGCGTGATCCGATCGGGCTCGATCGAGTACTTCTGCAGCACAGGCCACGCGATGTCAGCTCCTTGGCGCAGGGTGCCGAGGAAGCGGTCGTCGACGTCAAGAACGCACAGCGAGGACCCACGAAAGGGAACGCACGCGGTCTCGTGGTTCGCCTGCTTGAGGAAAACTTCCTCTTGAACGAGTGGCGATACCGAGGCTAGGGGGATGGTGGCGGCCAGCCCGGCGAGGGCCGCGCCAACAGGGACGAGGGGATGGCCGACTCGAGGACCAGTTAATGACACCAGCACCGCCGCACACGCAGCGAGCAGCGAGGCCCCGAGCAGGTACGCGCCGGGGCGGACCAGCGAATACGGTGCAGGGTGGACGTCCATGATGGGCACAAACGCCCAAGGCCCACGACCTCCGGAAATCACCGCAGGCACGTACAGGGCATACGTGCTCAGCATCCCGAGGAGTGGCCCCAACCCGAATGGCAAGTACCGTCCTGCAACGGCCCCCATGCCGATCGCTAGCCATAGGGAAGCAACTGCGGCCGCGGCGACAGCGCCAACCTGAGCTAACGGCGTTGGGCCTTCTCCAAGGAGGGCTGCGCTGACGATGAGGGTTACCAGTGTCACCGAGAACCAGCCGATCACGGGCGCGAGGCGGCGCACGGCGATAACGATCGGGGGGCGTGCTCCGGAGGCGTCGACCAGACGCGAAGCAGCGTGGCGGCGTGCAAGCCCAGTCTCAACCGCCGCGAATGCTCCTGCGGCCGCGCCAACGAACAGGTAGCCGTAGGTGCTCGCCCGAGTGGCCATATTCAGGGGGTAGAGGCTGTCCAGCGGGTCCGCGGTTGAGACGACGATCCAGACCAAGACGCTCGCGACCATCGCAACGAACGCAGGTCCTAGGACCCGAAGTCGGGAGAGCACGATCTACACCTTCTGCAACGCGAGGTACGCACGCTCCATGGACCCGTGCGCGTCGACCAGCTCGGCGGATGGCCCCGCGTAGGCCACCCGCCCGCCGGTCAAGACCAGCACATTCGTCGCGATCTCCTCCAAGCCTTCAACCACGTGGCTGGACACCAACGAAACCGCCGGCCACGGCAGCGCACCCAGAACACCTATGAGCGAGTGCTTCTCCCCAATGTCCAGGCCGTTCAAGGGTTCATCGAGGAGCAATAGCGAAGGCTTGTTCACCAACGCGGCGGCAATCGCGACACGTTGTTTGGTGCCGTAGGACATCCGCGACCACGGCACGTCGAGCACGTGGGTGGCATTGGCTACCTCAAGGGCCATGCTCACGTTGGTGGCCCTCCTCGCCCGCGGGACGCGCCGGAGCCACGCCACGTACTCGACACACTGCAAGCCCGTCATACGGCTGGAGAACGCTGGAGACTGCGGCAACAGACCGGTCCGCAGGCGGGTGTCGCGATCACCGAACTCGACACCGTCCGCGTTCAAGTGCCAGCGACCTCGCCGGGGCCGATGGGCCCGAGCCAACGTCGCGATCAGGGTGGACTTGCCTGCCCCGTTGGCTCCCAGAAGAAGCGTGACCCCATGGCGGGCTTCGAACGACACATCCTCAAGGACCGCGGGCCGCCGCCCGTACCCGAGCGTCAGGCCATCGACCCGCAGTGAGGGCGCACCCTCACTGCGGGCTGGGAACGGCTGAGACACGCCACCCGGGCGCAACTCATCCAGAGCGCTGGGCCCTCGTAGGCCGCGGGGTCACGGCTTCTGGGCCTTTGCCCAGCCGGTGTAGTTACCGCCGCCGTCCCACGACGGCTGCACCCTCGTGTAGTACCGAGCATTCGAGCTCGACGATGTGTAACTGGTGCACTTGGCGGCGTTCCCGCCCTCGACAACCATGCTGCTGTTGGTGGTGTCGGGCAGTGCAGAGACATCGCGCTTGATGTAGGCGATAGATCCGCCCTGGCCCGTCACGGTGCCTTGCTGGTCGGCACACAGTCGGATCTGCCCGCCGGTCGGGCCCGCATAGGTTCCGGTGTCACGCTTCTTCAGGTCAGTCTTGTATGACAAGTAGCTGCCCGACACGTCTGACACAGCCCAAGCGACTCCCGGCTGCGCAGCCAGAAGTGCAATCACGACTGCTGTACCGATCTTGGATCGACGAGTCTTCATAAGCCCCTCCTTGGATTTTCCCCGGAATCGGGCACTGGCCCGATTACGGCTGACGCTAGCAGTAGTTTGCTCGCGCCCGAGGCCCAAACCGAAGCCGTCTTCGATGGTCTCCTGAGGCGGCCTGTCCCGGTGCCCTGGACTCAGTCCTGAGCGGGGTGGTCGGCGTAGGCGGCGTGCAGTAGGGGGTGCTGGAGGTAGCTGTTGCGGAGCTGGACGTTGAGGAGCTTCATGCACTTGATCACGTCGTCGAGGGTGGCGTCGTGCAGCAGGACGTCGACGACGGGGATGCCGCCGTGCTTTGCGGCGACCTGGTTGAGTCCGTTGACGCCGGTGGCTCCGAGTTCCTCGAGGTCGGCTGCGTAGACGTGGATCGTCCACCGGGGGTCCGCGCCGTGGCTGTGGGCATGGATGTCGATGCCGACGATGAGCCACCGGTCCCGCTCCGCTGCGAGGCCCGCCAGCTCGTAGAGGTCGCCGCTGGTGACCATGAGGCTGTTCTCGGCGCACGAGGTGCCTTTCCAGTCGCCATAGGCCGACTCTGCCTCGGGTATGACCTCGAGGTCCTTCTTGCGCTTGTCCATACCCACCAGGCTGGCAGAGGCCACCGACAACTCGCCGACGTGCAGTTCCCCGCACCCGAGGGGGCTACGTCGGCGTGATCCCAGTGGGTGTGATTCCGGCGGAATACTCGACCACTCTTGCTGCGGGCGTCGCCGCTGCCGGGACGGCTGTGATGGTCGCGACCTGGGCTTGGTGGAGAGCGAGAACGCGTGCGCTGCGCTTGGGCACCTCGGGCGGGAGCGGTGTCCAGTGGTGACGTCGACGGGCGTCGAGGTACGCGCGAGCGTCCAGGCCGGTCTGGGATGAGGGGACGTGCCTGGTGCTGACGACCAGGTCGCCCTTGGCGGCGATGCTCGACCATGCGGCGCGCAGGTCGTCCATCGTTGCCGTGAGTGTCGCCACCGCGGCGGTGTGCGCCAGCGGGGGCATCGGCTGGTCCGCGCGCTGAAGCCGTGCGGTGACGTGTTCCATCGCCTGGCGGTAGCCGGACGAGGAGGGCGTCAGCGTGCGCGTGGATCGCGGTAGCGATGACCAGAACGTCGCCGTGAGGGTCGCCTGCTCGGGTCGCAGGAGAGTTGTGATCGCGTCGAGGACGACCATCGCTGAGGTGATGTCCTCGTGGCCTGGGTTGTTGGTGACCAGCGCCCGGTGGGTGAGGACTCGGGCTGCCGCCAGGACCTCGGGCAGTTCCCCGTCGAGCCGGGCAGGGGTGGCCTGGAGGTGGTTCAGACGCCCTGACGGGGAGTTGGGCAGCGAGCTCGAGGCGAGAACGATCTGCCGCAGCCCCACCCACTCCCGCGCCGCGGACGTCGCCGTGGGCACGCCCACCTTGTGTACCTGCACGGGCAGGTTCCACAGGGCATGGTCAGCCGCCTGCAGAACGAGCCGGCTCACTCTCACCGCGACGTGCGTGGCGTCGACCGCGAGAGCGGACCCGGTCGGCCACGCCCTCGTATCGCCTTCGAGCATGGCGGCTGCTGCCTTCATCGCGTGCGCGGCTTGCGCGGATGCCGGGGACGGTCTCGTGTCGAGTGGGGTGATGTGGCTGGTGTGCTTGGTGACGGCAGCCATGGTCGTCGACAGCCGCGCCCGTGGTGGTGTTTGAGCGCTACCGCTGCTGAGCTGATCGAGGCCGCCCAGGAGGGCAACGCCCGCGTTGGCGATCGTGTGCGCCCCGACGAGCGCGGCGCGCCAGTCGCTCTCGATGTTCCGGGTGAGGTTGACGTGCACGGCCCACTCCGCCTCGTCGAGGAGCGCCCCCAAGGTCGGGCCGGGCATCAGGCGCTCACCCGGATCCGCGCCAGGCACACCTGCACCTCGCGGCGGGTCTCCTCGGGGATCGTCTCGTCCAGGACGTAGGCGTCGGCGTGGTCCAGCAGCGCCGCAAGGTCGAGCTCGTCGGTGTTGACCAGGCCGGAGTCGAGGTCCGCCCCGGGGAAGGCCGTCCCGACGACGCGGGCGGCCGTCATCGCCGGCAGGGCGGCCCGGCCCAGACCCATCCGTGTGAGTGTGGTCAACACGGCCATGAGCCCGGCTACGTTGGCTGGGGTCCCGTCGTCGAGCGCGAGCCCGTCAGCGTGGTGAAAGTCGATCATGTGCACGGTGTCCTTGTCGGTGAGAGCGGGCGTTGATGGAGCGGTCTGCGCCGACCACGGTCCTCGCTCTGAACGAGCAACTGTGGTGAGCCAAGAGGCCTGTCTGTGGACAGCCGCCGAGACGAATGCCTGTGGACAAGACGTGCGCATCAGCCTCGGGCGTCTGGCCGGTCGACGAGCGGGACGATGTCGGTGCGGGCTCCTCGACCAGGGCGGGTCCAGCTGGTGATCGTCTCGGGTCGCCACCAGGGTGTGGAGCCGAGCACGCCGTCAGGTGGTGGCAGGTAGCCGCGGTGCTTGTAGGAGCGTGCGGTGGCCTGCTCGATACCGAGGTGGGCCGCCACGTCGGCGTAGGTCCAGCGGCGATCGTCACTCACTCCTCACCGGTCCAGCCGTAGCCCGGGCCGTCGAGACCGAGGTTGGCGGTGGCCTTCGTCCAGTCCCTGGCGAACTCATTCGGCCTCGATGTGGCCGCGCAGCCGGTCGACCATGGCGTCGGACTGCTCGCGACTCAGCAACGCCGGGAAGTGGCGCATGACCTCGGGGTCGGCATTGAGCCTGGCGAACGGTTCGAGGTCCGACTCCCGCCACTGCCGCAGGAGCAATCGCTGCGTGCCAAACGCCGCCGGATGCCGGTCACGCGTCATCGCGCGCCACCCACCCACCAGCCGGGGCCGGCTCCTCGAGCGCAGCCCAGGGCGCCTTCTCGGGGGCGGCCGCCTGACCTTGCGGGCAGTGCGCCCGCAGGTCACACCACCCGCAGAGCGGGCCCGGCCGCGGCGGGAACGCCTCGCTGTCCTGACCCTTGTCGGCGAAGTCGAGGTCGGCCCGCTGGGCGTCGCGAGCGATGGAGCGGGCCTGCTCGACCTTGCGGGTCAGCGACTCGGGCGAGTGGACGTGCGAGGCCACGGTGCCCGACGGCACGTGGTGCAGCTCGACGCGCAGCGTGCGGCGGCGGAACATCTTCCACACGGCGGCGGCGTAGAGGCCCAGCGCCAGCGAGGTGCGCGCGTCGTCGTCGGTGGACGGCACGCGTGAGGTCTTGTAGTCGACGACGACGAGCTCGCCGTCGCGGTCGTCGAGCCGGTCGATGCGCCCGGTGAGCCGCAGGTCGCCGCTGACGAAGGACACCGTGCGCTCGATCCCGGTCGGCGGGGTGCCCGGGTCGACGGACTCCAGGTAGGCCGCCACCGCGGTACGCATCCGATCGCGCCAGACCCGGGACTGCTCGGTGTCACGAAACCCGACGTCGATCCAGGCGCGGTCGACCAGGGCCGCCCCGGCATCCGGCGTCCTGACCGGGAGGTCCCACCAGTCGCGCAGCGCGTTGTGGACGGCGTTGCCGAGCGAGGTGTGGGCTCGTTGCGCCCGACGGGGCGGGGAGGGCCGGTCGAGGTACTGCAGCCGGTAGCGGCGGGGGCAGTCCAGGAACGCCAGGAGCTTGCTCGGACTGGCGGCATAGAGGGGGGTGGGCACACCCGTGAGCGGCAGGGCGCCCTGGCGTGCCGCTGTCGTGACCTCGGTCCCCGGATCCATGGTCGGCAACGCTAGCGCCGAGCACCGACGCCCTCTACGCTGAAGCGACATCCGGTGCGTATGACGAGACAGATTGCATGATGAGCAACGAACTGCCAACAGTGGCACTGACCCGCCTCCTCGAGGGCGCCCGCTACGAGGTCATGCCCACCGCGACGATCGCGGACAAGGTGCGGGCCCACGTGCCCCTCACCGTGCCGCTCACCGTCACGGCGGCACCGGGCAAGGGCCTCGGTGCCACGTTCGACCTCGCCACGGCGCTCGCCGACAGCGGCTACCGGGTGGTGCCGCACGTGGCAGCACGCATGGTCTCGGGCCGCGACGAGCTCGTCGACATCGTCGCCCGCCTGAAGGAGCACGACATCTCGGCGATCTTCGTGCCTGCTGGTGACGCCGACCCGCCGGCCGGGGCGTACCACGGCGCCGTCGACCTGCTGCGCGACCTCGAGGAGATCGGCCACAGCTTCAGCCACATCGGGATCACCGGCTACCCCGAGTCGCACCCGACCATCGACGACGACATCACGGTCCAGGCCATGTGGGACAAGCGGCACTACGCCACCCACATCGTGTCGAACATGACCTTCGACGCCGAGCACCTCGCAACCTGGATCGAACGCGTGCGCCGCCGCGGGGTCACCCTCCCCCTGCTCGTCGGTGTCCCCGGGCCCGTCGAGCGCACGAAGCTGCTCGGCATGGCGACGAAGATCGGAGTGGGTGAGTCACTGCGGTTCCTGCGCAAGCAGAAGTCGATCTTCGCCCGCATCGCGTCGCCCGGGTTCTCCACCGACCGGTTCGTCAGCCGGGTCGCCGCCCTGTCGAGCAATCCGGCGCTGCGGGTCGAGGGGCTGCACGTCTTCACCTTCAACCAGGTCGAGGTCATCGAGACCTGGCGCCAGCGCATGCTCGACGAAGCGGTGAGCGCCCGAACCCGCGCCCGATGAGACGGCGGCGGGGCACGGCATCCGCGCTGCGTACCCTTCCTTGGTGACGAATCGACTGCTGACCCTGCTCGCTGACCGCCCGGCCGTCTTCGACGGCGGATACGGCTGGTTGCTGCAGGAGCGTGGGCTCCCTGCGGGCGAGTGCGCGGAGTCGTGGAACGTCGACAACCCGGATGCCGTGGCGAGGCTTCACGACGAGTACGCCGCCGCGGGTGCCGTCATCATCACCACCAACACCTTCGGCGCCACCGAGCCCCGTCTCGCCGCCCACGGCCTGCCCGGCCGGGCGGAGGAGGTCAACCGGGCGGGGGCTGCCATCGCGCGGGAGGTCGCAGACCGGCACGCGGTGCTCGTGGCCGGCGACATCGGCCCGACGGGTGAGCTGCTCGAGCCGCTCGGAACCCTGACCGCGCAGCAGGCGACCGCGCTGTTCGCCGAGCAGGTGCGCGGGCTGGCCGCCGGTGGCGCCGACCTCATCCTGATCGAGACGATGAGTGACCTCGGCGAGGCGAGCGCCGCCGTGGCGGCCGCGCGCGAGGTCGCACCCGACCTGCCGGTCGTCGTGACGATGTCCTTCGACACGAACCTGCGCACCATGATGGGCGTCTCACCGGCCGCCGCCGTGGCGGCGCTGGCCGCCGCGGGCGCCGACGCCGTCGGGGCCAACTGCGGCCGCGGGCCCGACGAGATGCGCACCATCGCCGAGCAGCTCGTGGCGGCCCGCCCCGAGGGGCTGCTCCTCGTGGCCCAGTCGAACGCCGGACTGCCCGCGCTCGAGGGTGACAAGTTCGTGTACACCGTCGGCCCCGAGGCCATGGGGGAGCACGCGGTCGAACTGCGCGACCTCGGCATCGACGTCATCGGAGCGTGCTGCGGATCCTCACCCGAGCACATCGGCGAGATGGCCGCCGCCCTGGCGGGCCGCTAGAAGTCCAGGCACCCCTCGCCGCATCGGTCAGGAGGGGTCGGGAAGGAGGGAGGCGAGGGCGCGCTCGAGGCCGCTCTCGCCCGTGCACCGCACCTGGAGCGGCAGCCCGATGCGGTCGGCCGCGGCCTGCGCCAGGGTGCGCAGCTCGGCGCGCTCCACCGGGTCAGCGGTCTGCACCAGCCACACGACCCGGGTGTAGTGGCGGAAGTAGTCATCGCGCAGTTCGGGATGCCGGTCGAGGCCGAGTTCCTGGATCACCGTGCGCGCGAACGACTTCACGAGGAAGTCCGTGAGCAGGTAGGTGCCCGGCTCGTCCTCGGAGAGCCGGCTCACCACGTCCGATCCGGCGAAGAGGTCGTAACAGTGCAACCCCGGAAGGCGGTCGACGTGCAGCCGTTCGCAGACGGCATCCAACGCTCCGTAGGTGCCGCAGTCGGCGTAGCCCACGACCACCCGGTCGTAGCGCCCCCGCAGCTGGAGGACCAGGGCCTCGACGGCATCCGCGATGCGCTCGGGCCGGTTGTGGAGCAAGGGCGGCAGGGGGTGGACGTCGACGGGCCACGCGCGGCGCGCCACGGCATCCGCCGCGGGTTGGGCGATGGCCCCGCACGCGACGAGCGCGACCCGCCCAGACGGCACGCCCATGCTCAGACGGGGAACGCGAGCTGGTCGATGAAGCGGTCGTTGAAGTCAGGCCGGTCCGACAGCTCGATGTACGCGACGTCAGCGAGCATCGCGTCGGCGCCGGCCCGCTCACGCGCCGACAGCAACACCATCTTCGCGCCCTCACCGGCGACGTTGCCCGCCGAGACGATGCGCAGCACGGACAGCTTGGGCACCAGACCGATCCGCACGGCCGACGACGGTGACAGGTAGGAGCCGAACGACCCGGCGAGCAGCACCTGCTGCACCTCGCGCGCCTCGACGCCGAGCTCCTCCAGGAGCAGGGTCCAGCCTGTGGAGATGGCCGCCTTGGCGAACTGGAGCTCGCGGACGTCCCGCTGCGAGAGGTACACCGACTCGGCGGTCGGGGCGTCCGGGGTGGGCCGGTGGAGCACGAAGACCCGCTCGCCCTCCCCCACGGTGCCCAGCCGGTCGGCGAGGCGCGGGAGGTCGCGCTGGGCGTCCTCGTCGGGGACGAACCGCCCCGAGGCGTCGAGCAGACCCACCCGCCACAGCTCGGCGACGGCGTCGACCAGCCCCGAACCGCACAGCCCCCGCGGCTCGGCGTCACCGATGACGCCCAACGTCACCGCCGACTCGTCGACCCCGGCGTCCGGGTTCAGGCGGATCACCTCGATGGCCCCGTCGGCTGCCCGCATGCCGCAGCGGATGGCACCGCCCTCGAAGGCCGGCCCTGCAGGGGCAGCCGTCGTGACGATCCGCTCACCGTCGCTGAGGGCGATCTCGCAGTTGGTGCCGACGTCGATGAACAGCCGCACCCGCTTGTCGCGATCGAGGCCGCTGGCGAGCATGCCCGCCACGATGTCGCCGCCGACGTAGGCCCCGAGCGCCGGGAAGATCGTCGCGCGGGCTCCGGGGTGCACGTCGATGCCGAGGTCGCTGGCGTGCAGCACCGGCCAGTCGGCACTGACCTGGATGAACGGCGCCACCCCCAGCGGTTCGGGGTCGATGCCGAGCAGCAACGCGGTCATCGTCGCGTTGCCCGCCAGCGCCACCTCGTACACGCTCTGCGGCGAGATGCCACCCTCGTCGAGCACCTCCCCGGCGAGCTCGGAGAGGGTCTGGCGTGCCAGCTGGGTGAGTCGCCCGAGCGCCTCCGGATCCATCATCGTCGCGCTGATCCGGGTGATCACGTCACCGCCGAAGGGCTGTTGCTTGTTGAGCATCGAGGCCACCGCCACCGGGGTGCCGGTCTCGAGGTCGAGCAGCGTGGCGACGACAGTCGTCGTCCCGAGGTCGTACGCGATGGCGTGGCGCGACCCGGTGGTGTCACCGGGCTCGACGTCGATGAGCACCTCGTCGACGACGACCGCGGTGACCTTGAAGTCGCTCTGGCGCAGCACGGTGGGCAGCCGGCGCAGGGCGTGCAGGTCGGGGTTCAGGGTGAGGTCGTCGACCGCGTCGCGAAGGCGCTGCAGGTCGGTGCGCTGGTCGGCCAGCGTCGGGTCGGTCAGCTCGACGTACCGCTTCTGCACCCCCGGCCGCAGGATGACCTGGCGCCCGACGCCGACCGTCGACGCCTTGGGTCGCGTGACGAGCGGTGGCACCTCGAGGCCGAGGTCGTGGGTCGCCTTGACCAGGCACGCCAGGCGCCAGCCCTCGGCGATCTGGTCCTCGGAGAAGGTGCGCCGGTCGTGCCGGGTCACCGGCGCCGACCCGGAGGTCACCCGAACGAGGCACTTGCGGCAGGTGCCGTGCCCTCCGCACGTGGAGTCGATGGCGATGCCGTTCCACGAGGCGGCATCGAACACCGACACCCCCGGGGGGACCCGGAAGGTGCGCCCGGCCGGCTCGAAGGTCAGCTGCACCCGGCCGGTGCCCTCGTGCGGCTCCCCGACCTCCGCCGCCGGCGGCGGGGGCTCGAGCAGACCTTCGCGGCGCAGACCGTCGACGACGTCGCCGAACGGGGCTCCTGGGCCTCGTCCGTCGCTCACGCCGAGGCGGTGGATGCCGCGGCCGCCTCAGCGGCTGCGGCCTCGGCAGCTGCGGCGGCCTGGCGCGCCCGGTGCGTGGTGATCCACGCCGAGCCCCACTCGTCGTTGCCGAGCAGCAGGTCGCTGGCGCGCACCGCGTCGACCACGTGCGGCGTGCGGGCGTCCATGATCGCGCTGGTCATGCCGGCGGACATGGCGAGCGAGAGCCAGGCGCCGTTGATCGCGTGACGACCCGGCATCCCGAAGCTGACGTTCGAGGCACCGCAGGTGGTGTTCAGGCCCCACTGCTCGACGATGCCGCGGATCGTCAGGAGCGTCTCGCGACCCACGGTGGGGTCGGCGCCGATCGGCATGGCGAGGGGGTCGATGACGATGTCGTCGATGGCGATCCCGTACTCCTGCGTGGCGACCCGGACGATCTTCTCGGTGAGCTCGAGGCGCCGCTGGTGCTCCATCGGGATCTCGTGCTCGTCGTTGGGCAGCGCGACGATCGCGGCGTCGTACTTCTTGACCAGCGGGAGGATGGCCTCGAGTCGCTCGTCCTCGGCGGTCACCGAGTTGACCAGGGCACGGCCCTGGTAGGCGGCCAGCCCGGCCTCGAGGGCTTCGACGACCGAGGAGTCGATGCAGATCGGCAGGTCGGTGACCTGCTGGACGAGCTGGATGGCCCGCACGAGCAGGTCGGCCTCGTCGGTGAGGGGCACCCCCATGTTGATGTCGAGGACGTTGGCGCCCCCGGCCACCTGGGCGGCGACGTCCTTCTCGATGATCGACAGGTCGCCCTCGCGCAGCGCCTTCTGGAACACCGGGCGGCCCGTGGGGTTGATCCGCTCGCCGATGACGCAGAACGGCTGGTCGGCGGCGATGACGACCTCCTTGCTGGCCGAGCGCAGCACGGTCCGGCGCAGGGGCGCACTCATGCGGGCACCTTCGTCCGACGGGCCTCGAGCAGGGCCTTCGCGCGCTTGACGGTCGCGGAGGCGTCGGAGGCGTAGCCGTCGGCACCGACGGCATCCGCGTACTCCTGGGTGACCGGGGCGCCGCCGACCATGACGATGACCGAGTCGCGCAGCCCCGCCTTCTGGAGGGCGTTGATGTTCGCCTTGAACATCGGCATGGTCGTGGTGAGGAAGGCGGAGAAGCCGACGATGTCGGGCTGGTGCTCCTCGATCGCGGAGACGAACTTCTCCGGGGCCACCTGCACGCCGAGGTCGATGACCTCGAAGCCGGCGCCCTCGAGCATGATGTTGACGAGGTTCTTGCCGATGTCGTGCACGTCCCCCTTGACGGTGCCCATGAGGAACTTGCCGATCGTCTCGACGCCGGTCTCGGCGAGCAGCGGCCGGAGCACCTCCATCGACCCGGCCATCGCACGCCCGGCGATGAGCATCTCGGGCACGAAGAAGTCGCCGCGCTCGAAGCGCGCACCGACCTCTTCCAGCGCGGGGATCAGGGCGTCGAAGAGCATCGTGCCAGGCTCCATGCCCCCGTCGAGCGCCTGGTGGGTGAGGTCGAGCACGGCAGGGCCGTTGCCGACGAGGGTCTGGTCATAGAGCCCTTGGAGGATTTCGTCGGGAGTCATGCTGCGCCTTCCTGGTGGTGGTGATCGAGACGGTTCGAGAGCGCCTTGGCATGTGCCGCGACGAGGGTTCCGGTGGACCTGAGGTCCGCCGCGAGACGAGAGGTGGGCCCGGAGATGCCGAGCGCCGCGACGACCGTGCCACCGAGCCGGACCGGTGCCGCCACCCCGGTCAGCCCCGGTTCGAGCTCGTCGACGGTGGTCGAGAAGCCGTCGTGCCGGATGCCGGGGAGTCGCGCCTTGAGGGCCGCCCCGGTCGCGAGGGACGCGGGAGTCAGCGCCTCGAGCTTCCCGGAGGGCGCGGGCAGGGCGCCGTGCGCGTACAGCACCAGGCCCAGGGCTGAGCAGTGGGCGGGGACGTCGGTGCCGACCCAGTCCCGCGAGCCCAGGTAGTACGAGGAGTCGACCTGGGCGACCTGGACGACCGTGCCGCGACGGGGCACACCGAGGTTGACGGTCTCGCCCGTCAGGTCCCCCAGGGCCCGCATCGTGGAATCCGCGGCCTCGACGAGGTGTGCGTTGTCGGAACGTCGGGCGGCGTAGTGGTCGAAGAGGGCACCCGGGATCCAGCGTGCCTGCTCGTCGCGCGCCAGCAGGTCGGCTCGCTCGAGCGCGGACAGCAGCCGGGAGGTCGTCGATCGTGCGAGGCCGGTGACCTCGGCGAGTTCGGTGAAGGTGACCGGTGAGGGTGCGCGGACCACTCGGGCGAGCAGGTCGGCGGCACGGTCGATCGACTGGGTTCCAGTACCCACGGTTGGTGTGGTCACGCGACGTCCTCTCCTGCTCCGGTCCGGGCACGCCCGGAAGAAACTGCCTCACGATGTGGAACCAGAGTCCCACATGATGAGGCTAGGATGTGAGCCGGCTCACCGTCAATGTCGATCGCCACCGAAAGGCACGCCCGATGTTCACCAACCGCATGCCGCGTTACGAGATCCTCTCGGCCGATGCCCTCGCCCAGTTGGATGCCGGGTGGCGTCGACTCGTGACCGAGATCGGCGTCGAGTTCATGAGCGACCGGGCCCTGGACCTGTTCCGGGCCGCGGGCCAGCGGGTCGAGGACAACACCGTCTTCCTCGACCCCGAGTTCGTGCTCGAGCAGGTCGCCAAGGCCCCGCGCGAGTTCGACGTGCACGCCCGCAACGCCGAGCGCAGCATCCACATCGGCGGCGACTCGATGGCCTTCGGTGCGGTCTACGGTCCGCCCTTCGTGCGCGAGGGGGACGTCCGGCGCGACGGCACGCTGGAGGACTACCGCAACTTCGCGAAGCTCTCCCAGTCCTTCTCGGTGCTCGACTCAGCGGGCGGCGTGGTCTGCGAGCCGAATGACGCCCCCCTGGACTCGCGCCACCTCGACATGACGCTGTCGCTCATGACGCTCACCGACAAGGTGTTCATGGGCAACGTCGTCTCCGGCGAGAACGCCCGCGACGTCATCGCGATGTCCGAGATCCTCTTCGGCGGCCGCGAGGCGATCGAGGCCCGCCCGGCCTCCATCAGCCTGATCAACTGCAACTCGCCCCTGCGCTGGGACGACCGCATGCTCGACGCCCTGTTCGAGTACTGCGCCGCCGCGCAGCCCGTGGTCCTCACCCCGTTCATCCTCATGGGTGCGATGTCTCCCGTGACGATCCCCGCCGCCCTGGTGCAGCAGATGGCCGAGGCGCTGTCCGGCATCGCCCTGGCGCAGCTCATCCGTCCCGGGTGCCCGGTGATCTTCGGCTCGTTCCTGTCCAACATCGACATGCAGTCGGGCTCGCCGACGTTCGGCACCCCGGAGTCCGGCATCGGGCTGCTGTGCACCGGGCAGATCGCCCGCCACTTCAACCTGCCGTTCCGTTCCGGTGGCGGGCTCACCTCGTCCCAGGTCCCTGACGCGCAGGCCGGTTACGAGGCGCTGATGACCCTCATGCCGACGTTCCTCGCGGGCACCAACTGGGTCATGCACACCGCGGGCTGGCTCGAAGGTGGTCTGGTCGCCGGCTTCGAGAAGTTCGTCATCGACTGCCAGATCGTCGAGATGCTCCAGCACGAGTTCACCCCGCTGGAGATCGACCCGGGTTCGCTGGCGTTCGACGCCCACCAGGAAGTGGGCCACGGTGGCCACTTCCTGGGCTCGATGCACACGATGGAGCGCTTCCGCACCTGCTTCTACCGCCCCTTCCTCAACTCCTCGGACAACTACGAGCGCTGGATGCGCAATGGTGCCCAGGACACCGCGACCCGCGCCGCCGGCATCTGGCGCAAGCGCCTCGAGGAGTACGAGGAGCCGACGCTCGACGACGGCATCCGGTCCGAGCTCGAGGCCTTCGTGACCCGGCGCCGCCGGGAGCTCGGCGACTGAGGCAGGCTCTGGGCCATGGCCATCAGCGCGTTCGACCTCTTCTCGGTGGGCATCGGCCCGTCCAGCTCCCACACGGTGGGCCCGATGCGGGCCGCGCACACCTTCGCCGAAGGCCTGCGCACCGACGGCCTGCTCACCAGGGTGGGCCGCGTGCGAGCCGAGCTCTTCGGCTCCCTCGGCGCCACCGGGCACGGCCACGGCTCGGTCAAGGCGGTCGTCCTCGGCCTCGAGGGCGAGCAGCCGGAGACGACCGACCCTCGGGGCGCGGACCGCAGGCTCGAGGAGGTGGTCGCGTCCGGCATCCTGCGTCTCGGTGGCGACCACGACATCCACTGCGTGGTCGACACCGACATGCTCCTGCACCGCCGCGCCACCCTCCCGTTCCACGCGAACGGCATGCGCTTCACGGCGTACGCGACGAGCGAGCCGACCGAGGACGAGGCACCCCTGCGCCAGCGCGACTACTACTCCGTCGGCGGCGGGTTCGTGCTGGACGAGGACGAGGTGGGCGAGAACAAGATCGTTCCCGACCACACCCCCGTGCGGTACCCGTTCACCACCGGGGACCAGCTGCTCGCCCGGTGCGCCGAGACCGGCCTGCCGATCAGCGGCGTGATGCTCGCCAACGAGCTCTCGTGGCGCACCGAGGCCGAGGTCCGCGAGGGCCTGCTGCACCTGTGGCAGGTCATGCAGGAGTGCGTCGACAACGGGTGCCGCGCCGAGGGTGTGCTCCCCGGCGGTCTCAAGGTGCAGCGCCGGGCCCCGCGGCTCGCGCGCCAGCTGCGCACCGAGCACCCCGGGGACCCGCTCGCGGCCATGGACTGGGTCACGCTGTACGCCCTGGCCGTCAACGAGGAGAACGCGTCCGGCGGGCGCATCGTGACCGCCCCGACCAACGGAGCGGCGGGCATCATCCCCGCGGTCCTGCACTACTACACCCGCTTCGTGCCCGGTGCCGACGACGACGGCGTCGTGAGCTTCCTGCTCACCGCCGCCGCGATCGGGAGCCTCTACAAGGAGAACGCGTCGATCTCCGGCGCGGAGGTCGGCTGCCAGGGCGAGGTCGGCTCGGCCTGCTCGATGGCGGCAGGCGCCCTGGCCGAGGTGCTCGGCGGGACCCCCGACCAGGTCGAGAACGCGGCCGAGATCGGCATCGAGCACAACCTCGGGCTCACCTGCGACCCCGTGGGTGGGCTCGTGCAGATCCCGTGCATCGAGCGCAACGCGGTGGCGTCGGTCAAGGCGATCACCGCCGCCCGGATCGCGCTGCGGGGCACCGGGCGTCAGGTCGTCTCACTGGACAAGGCGATCAAGACGATGCGCGACACCGGTCGCGACATGAAGGTCAAGTACAAGGAGACCTCGCGCGGCGGGCTCGCCGTCAACGTCATCGAGTGCTGAGCGCGGGGGCCGACCCCATCACGATGCGCGCACGTCGGTCCACGCCTGCGGAAATGCCCGCACCCCTGAGTCGGCGGCGAGGAAGGCACCAAGGAGCGTGACGCCGCCATTCCTGCAGGCGTCGGTGGCGATCTGGTGCCAGCGTCGATCGACGTCGGTGAGCAGGGCGGGACCCGAGCGCCCGCGCACGAAGATCATCGACCCGTCGGTGTCCGCGACCATGCCGCACAGTTGCGCGAGGAACGGCGCGAACTCCTGAGGATCGACTGTGTCGTCGACCTCGTTGACCAGGCAGGGTTGCGCCATCCGGCGGTCGGGGCCCACCAGGATCAGGCCGACGCAGCCGTTGGCTCGATCCTCGTCCCCCACGACCAGGTCGGCGACGTCTGCCGCCAGGCCGGGCGTGTCGAGCGGGAGGTCGGACCAGTTCTCGGGGAGGTCGTGGAAGCTCATGGCCCCACCCTGCCCGTCCCGGCGGGCCTCTCCGAGTTGTCCACAGGCCGGTTCGGTGACCGTCGCCACGAGACCACGCCGGGCACCGGTATCAGGGGCGCCGCCGGGACCTCCTGAGGGACATGCACATGATCACGCCCGGCATCGCCGCATCCCTGACCCCCACGTCCGTCGAGCGCACCCCGGTCACCCCGCGGCCGCGACGGCGTCGCCACCTACGGCACGTGCGGCTGCACCTGCACCTGCCGCACCGCCACGCCTGAGACCTTCCGGCCCCGGTCGAGGAGTCGGGCTCCGGCCCGACGGCGTGCGCGTCAGCTGAAGACGACCGTCCGGTCGCCGTTGAGCAGCACCCGCGACTCGCAGTGCCAGCGCACCGCTCGCGCCAGCACGCGCGACTCGACCTCCTCGCCGGCACGAACGAGGTCCTCGGCGGCCATCCGGTGGTCCACGCGCACGACGTCCTGGTCGATGATCGGCCCCTCGTCGAGGTCCGCCGTCACGTAGTGGGCCGTCGCCCCGACGAGTTTGACGCCCCGCGCGAACGCCTGGTGGTAGGGCTTGGCGCCCTTGAACGAGGGCAGGAACGAGTGGTGGATGTTGATGACCCGGCCGGACAGGTCACGTGACAGGTCGTCGGAGAGCACCTGCATGTAGCGGGCCAGCACGACGAGGTCGACGTCGTGCTCGGCGACGATGTCGCGCAGGCGGGCCTCCGCCTGCGCCTTGGTGTCCGCCGTGACCGGGACGTGGTGGAACGGGATGCCGTACGACGTCACGAGTGGTTCGAGGTCGCGGTGGTTGGACACCACCGCCGGGATGTCCATCGTCAGCGCACCGGAACGCCAGCGGAAGAGCAGGTCGTTGAGGCAGTGCCCGAAACGGCTGACCATGATCAGGGCACGGTAGGGGTCGGCGACGCCGCGAATCTGCCACTGCATGTCGAAGCGCGCGGCGACGTCGGCGAAGAGCTCGCGCCAGCGCCCGACGTCCGGGCCCCCGGCGGAGACCGAGAAGCGGATCCGCATGAAGAACTGGTCGGTGCGCACGTCGTCGAACTGCTGCGACTCCTCGATGTTCGCACCGTGGTCGAACAGCAGCGCCGACACCGCGGCGACGATGCCGCGCTGATCGGGGCAGGACAGGACGAGAACGGCATCCGTGGTCGGGGTGGTCGCGGGGGTGCTGGTCATACCCCCACGCTAGACGGCCGAGCCGAACCACCCGATACTGTTCCGCCATGCGCACCACAAACCGACCGGCGTCGGGCACGGTGCAGTCCGTCGACCGCGCGGTGACCATCCTCGAGCTGCTCGCCGTCCACGGCACTGCAGGCGTGACACAGCTCGCCCGCGAACTCGGGGTCCACAAGTCGACGGCGAGTCGGCTGGTCGCCGCCCTCGAGCGGCGGCGCCTCGTCGAACAGGTCGAGGACCGCGGCCACTACCGCCTCGGGGTCGGGGTGCTCAAGCTCGCAGGCGCCACGACGGCCCGTCTCGACCTGGCCCAGGAAGCCCGCCCCGTGTGCCGCCGCCTCGCGGCCGACACCGGTGAGACGGTCAACCTGGCCGTCCTGTCGGGTGGTGCGGTTCTCTACGTCGACCAGGTCTCGGGCACCTCGACCCTGTCCTCGTACAACTGGGTCGGCCAGCACATCCCGATCCACGCGTCGAGCAACGGCAAGGTCCTCGTCAGCGAACTCGACGGCACCGAACTGACCCGCATGCTCGGTGAGCTCGTGGCCTACACCCCGTCGACCGTCACTGATCGGGCACGTCTGGAAGAGGAACTGGCGCAGGTACGCCAGCGCGGCTTCGCCGTCGCCACCGACGAGCTCGACGTCGGCCTGACGGCGGTGGCGGCGCCCGTGCGTGACGCGCACGGTGACGTCGTGGCGTCCGTCAGCGTGTCCGGCCCCTCCTTCCGCTTCGACGAGGCCCGGATCGCCGAGATCCTCCCCCTCGTGCGCACCGCGACGACCGAGATCAGCGGCCTCTTGGCACACGTTCCGCCGGAGAGCTGAGCGCACTCAGCGGGCAGCGCGTCGCGACACCGCTGAATGGCCGCCGCTTGACCGGTGCCCACTGGTTGCACCATTGTGTTGCGCACATCACATCGATGTTGCACATGGTGCAACCAGTGGGAGGTGCCGTGGCGGAACTGTTCATCGACGGTCAATGGCGACCGGCTGCGG
>Ga0208693_1000195_pt1 | contig 51328 bp, 43 predicted proteins | sample AD_UKC071_MetaG_FD_184438 | JGI IMG/M metagenome (GOLD analysis project Ga0208693, IMG submission 184438) | Active sludge microbial communities of municipal wastewater-treating anaerobic digesters from USA - AD_UKC071_MetaG (SPAdes) (version 2) | ecosystem: Engineered > Bioreactor > Anaerobic >... | reverse complement strand
ATGCAGGCGGGCATGGACGCCCAGGAAGCTGGCGGACAGCATCAGCAGCCGGAAGGCCTGGGGGCTGAGTTTTCTGCGGCGTTGCGGTGTGACCATGGTGTTTCTCCTGCGCTTCGTCGTAGTGGAACAAGGCCCCATTGCAGCCGCTGCACAGGCCGGAGGCCAGCACTCTTGCCCCCTGTTTCCTCGGTCACACTTCGCGTGGCCCTCGCAACATTTGCTCGCCTTGTGCTGCAGCGCACACAATGCGGGTTTCACTGCAAGCGAGCACCACACCACCATGGGCAACCGACTTACCCAGATCGCCACCCGCACCGGAGACGACGGCACTACCGGGCTGGGCGATAACACCCGCGTATCCAAACACAGCCCGCGCCCGCATGCCATGGGTGACGTGGACGAGCTGAACTCCCACATCGGCCTGCTGCTGTGTGAGCCGCTGCCCGCCGATGTGCGCGACCTGCTGGTGGAGGTGCAGCACCAGCTGTTCAACCTGGGGGGCGAGCTGTCCATCCCCGGATTCGAGCTGCTCAAGCCCGACGCTGTGCTGCAGCTCGACGAAGCGCTGGCGCACTACAACGCGGCTTTGCCCCGGCTGCAGGAGTTCATCCTGCCCGCCGGCACCCGCGCCGCCGCGCAGGCCCATGTCTGCCGCACCGTGGCGCGCCGGGCCGAGCGCCAGGTGGTGGCGCTGGGGCAGGCCGAGCCCCTGCGCGATGCACCGCGCCAGTACCTGAACCGGCTGAGCGACCTGCTGTTCGTGCTGGCGCGGGTGCTCAACCGTATGGATGGCGGGGATGATGTGTACTGGAAAAGCGAACGCCTCGCGAGAGGGTGAGCCCCCCGGCGGCCGCCCGCACCACCCATACAACGGAGAAGGGGCCTGAAGGCCCCTTTGCTTTTTGGTGGTGTGGTGCTTATTCCAGCGTTACGCCAGAACCCTGCACGATGCTGCGCCACTTCTGGTAATCGGCCTTCAGCTGCGCGCCGAACTGCTCGGGCGTCATGGCCTGGGGCTCGGCGCCCTGGGCGTGGATGGCGTCCTTCATCTCGGCGGTGGCCAGCAGCTTGTTGATCTCGGCATTCACGGCGGTGACGATCTCCTTCGGCGTGCCGGCGGGCGCGAACACACCGTACCAGGTGCTCACGTCGAAGTCCTTGAAGCCCTGTTCGGCCACGGTGGGCACGTCGGGCAGCGAGGTGCTGCGCTTGGCCGAGGTCACGGCCAGCGGGCGCAGCTTGCCGGACTTGATCTGGCCCATGGCGGAGGGCACGGACGACACCAGCAGGTCCACATTGCCGGCCAGCGCGTCCATCATCGCAGGGTTCGAGCCCTTGTAGGGTACGTGGCGGATCTTGATGCCCGCGGCCTTCTCGAACAGGTCACCCGCCAAATGGATGGTGGTGCCGTTGCCGGGCGAGCCGTAGGTGATGGTGTCGGGCGCGGCCTTGGCGGCGGCCACCACGTCGGCCAGGGTCTTGAAGCGCGAGTTGGCGCTGGTGGCGATGATCACCGGGGTGTAGGCCACATGGGCGATGGGCGCGAAGTCCTTGGTGGGGTCCCAGGGCAGGTTTTTGTAGAGCCAGGGGCCGACCACCATGTTGTCCTTCTGGCCCATCACCAGGTCGTAGCCAGTGGGGGCAGCCTTGGCGGCTTCGGTGATGCCGATGGTGCCGCCGGCGCCCGCGCGGTTGTCGGCCACCACCGTCCACTTGGCGGACTCGGTGAGCTTCTGCGCCACCAGGCGCGACAGGATGTCGGTGCCGCCGCCGGGCGGGAAGGGCACGATCAGGCGGATCGGTTTGGCGGGGTAGGTCGCCTGCGCCAGGGTGGCCAGTGGGGTGAGGGCAGCGCCAGCGGCCACGCAGGCGATGGTCAGCAGGGAACGGCGTGTAGGTGTCATAAGGAGTCTCCTGGATGTTGTTGCACAGAGGCACATTACGCTGGTGTTGCGGCGCGATGTGATTATCGAACCGATGGCCGAGGAGCAGACCACACCAGCAGACACCATGGAGCCGGCTTTGCCGGACCATCGATGTCGCCCCCTTGGGGGGTTGGGGCGGCACACGCAGTGAGCCGCCCCAACGGGGGGTTACCTGAACTTTGGATTGGGGCCGTAGTTGTTGGGCTGCAGGTCGCCTGGCAGCACGGCGAAGTAGAGCAGCACCAGCGGCCCCACGATGGGCACCAGGGCCAGAGCCGCCCACCAGCCGGTACGGTTGGTGTCGTGCAGGCGGCGCACGGTCACGGCGATGCTGGGCAGCAGGTGGATCAGGGCGAACACGCCCAGGGTCAGCCCGGCTTCCAGGCTGAAGCTGTCGGCCCAGCGGCCCCGGGTGACGAAGTCCACCACCCAGTCCAGCCCCATCACCACGGCGGTGATGCTGCCCGAGAGCAGGGCGTAGACCAGGAAGAACATCCAGTACTCTTTGCGGCGCGCACGGCCGCTGAAGCGGGCGTAGTTGCGCAGCATGATGCGGGGGTACCAGTTCATGGCGTGGTCTTTCCTTTCAGTTGAAATTGGCGAGCCCCTGACAGTCCAACGACCGCGGAGCAGGCCATGCCAGCAGACACCGTGGAACGGGCTTTGCCCGGCCACTGGTGTCGCCCCCCTTCGCGCAGCAGAAGGGGGGAGCTGCGCAGCAGCATGGGGGGGTGCTTCATGTCAGGCGGCTTTGGGGTTGGGGCCGTATGCGTTGTCCTGGGGCTCACCCGAGATCACCATGAAATACAGCAGCACCAGGGCGCCGATGATGGGGATGAAGGACAGCAGGATCCACCAGCCGCTGCGGCCGGTGTCGTGCAGGCGGCGCACGGTCACCCCCAGGCTGGGCAGCAGGTGCACCAGGGCGAAGATGCCGGTGAGGTAGCCGCCAATGCTCAACAGGCCCTCCACCACACCGATGACCAGGGCAATGACGAAGTAGACCAGGAAGAACATCCAGTACTCCGTACGGCGCGCGCGGCCGCTGAAGCTGGCATATTTCTGGGTCATCAGTGTCAGGTACCAATTCATACTGCAATCCTCCGGATGTTGGGTGTTGTAACAGCGTCGATGCGCGCTGTAACACGGCCCATCTTACGGGAATTACAGGAATCGGCGCCGCCCGGCCCGGGTGGATTCAGCGCGGACCGAAGGCGGTGAGGGCGGCCAGCGCGGCCAGGGGCGCGGTCTCGGCCCGCAGGGTGCGCGGCCCCAGGGTGACGGGCACCCAGCTGGCGCTGAGGGCAGCCTGTTCTTCGGTGGCGGCCAGCCCCCCCTCGGGGCCACTGAAGAAGTACACCGGGGTGGTTTCCGCAGGGGCCTGGGTGGCCAGCAGCCCGGCCAGCGGCAGGGTGCCCTCGCGCAGCGACAGCATGGCGCGCAGGCCCGGGGCGGGGGCCGGTGTTGCGCGGCGCAGCCAGTCCTGCACGTCCAGCACCTCGTACACGGCGGGTACGCGGTTGCGCCCGCACTGCTCGCAGGCGGCGGCGGCCACGCTGTTCCAGTGGGCGACCTTCTTGTCGGCGCGCTCGCCCTTGAGGCGCAGCACGCTGTGGGTGGTCATCAGGGGCTGGATGCTGCTCACACCCAGTTCGGTGGCTTTTTCCACCAGCCAGTCCATGCGGTCGTTGGCGGGCATGCCCAGGGCCAGGTGCACGGGGCGCAGGTTTTCGCGCTCGACGGCATGGTGGGCCTGCACTTCCACCAGCACGTCACTGCGGCCCATGCGCAGCACGGTGGCGCTGCATTCGCCGCCTTCGCCGTTGAACAGGGTCAGGGCCTCACCCGGCTGCATACGCAGCACCTGCACATGCCGCGCCGTCGCGGCGGGCAGGTCCAGCGCTGCGCCAAGGGGCAGCGGGGTGGGACAGTAAAAACGCGGCATTGCTATGAAAATGCTAGCTTTATGCGGAGGTAAAACGGGCGCGTAGGCCTAGTTTGGCTTGTGGTTTACACGCGCCCATACGCAAACCCGACCTGGGGTGTGGTGCCTTCGATCTGGTCCACCAGGCGCAGCAGGGGCGTCAGCTCGCGGTAGCGGCTGGCGGTGGTGCGGATGTAATGGATGAAACGGGGCGTGTCGGCCAGGTACTTGGGCTTGCCGTCGCGCAGGGTGATGCGGGCAAAGATGCCGGCTACCTTCAGGTGCCGCTGCAGGCCCATCCATTCCACCGCGCGGTAGAAGTCGCCAAAGTCCTCGTGCACTGGCAGCCCGGCCTTGCGGGCGGCCTGCCAGTAGCGCACGGTGATGTCGAGCACGAAGTCTTCTTCCCAGCTCAGGAAGGCGTCGCGCATCAGGCTGGCGATGTCGTAGGTGATGGGGCCGTACACCGCGTCCTGGAAGTCGAGCACACCCAGGCGGACGTCTGTTCCGCCGCCGGGCCGCCCCAAGGCGGAACGCACCCCCTCGGGGGGCAGCGAACCACGCGCAGCGGGGAGCGTGGGGGCTGCGTAGCTGACCATCAGGTTGCGCGGCATGAAGTCGCGGTGCACATAGACGCTGGGCGCCGCCAGGTTGTGCGCCACCAGGGTCTGGAAGGTGGCCTGCAGCGTGGCTTGCTGCTGGTCGTCCAGCGTGATGCCGCGGTGGCGCTGCACATACCACTCGGGGAACAGGGCCAGCTCACGCTGCAGCAGGGCTTCGTCGTAGGCGGGCAGCACGCCGGGGCGCGAGGCGCGCTGCCAGTCGACCAGGATGTCCACCGCCTGCTGGTACAGGCCCAGGTTGGCTTGGGGCCGGTCGCGGTCGAGCACGTCGAGCATGGTCTGCGCGCCCAGGTCGCTCAGCAGCATGAAGCCCTGGGGCTCGTCCCAGGCCAGGATCTCCGGCACGCGCAGGCCGGCGGCCTGCAGTAGGCCGGCCACCTGCACGAAAGGCTGGCAGTTTTCCTTGTCAGGAGGCGCATCCATGATGATGCGGTGACCCGTGCCATCCGCCCGGTCCACCCGGAAATAGCGGCGGAAACTGGCATCCGCAGACGCTGCGCGCACGATGCCGGCGTCCAGCCCGTGGGCGGTGGCGGTGGCTGCCAGCCAGGCTTGGAAAGCGACCTCGCGCGCCGGGTCTGCCCACAGAATGGGCGCGGGGGTTACAGCTTGTCCAGATGGGGGGGCGGGAATAGAAGGGGAGGCGGTGGGGCTCATGGATAATCCATTCTACAAACCCGGTTCCGCATGGCGGATTCACCAGCCCCTGCCTGACGCGTCTCTTGCCATGCCCGACATTCGACATCTGCCCTTCACCTCTAAGCGCTTTGCCCGGCATCCGGTGGCGCTGGTCGTGGGCCTGTTGCTGCAGGGCGTGGTGGCTACGGCCCAGGCCCAGGCCGACGCGGCGGTGGAGCCGCCGCTGGTGCTGCGCCCCAGTCCCATGCTGCAGGAAAATTTCCCCGCCCCGGTGCGCCGCGAGATGCCCACCTTTGTCTCGGGCGATCGCACCGAGGGCCAGACCGACATCCACACCGTGGTGGAAGGCAATGCCGAGCTGCGCCGCGGCGCCATGGTGATCCGCGCCGACCGGCTCGAATACATCCAGCCCGAAGACCTGGCCAAGGCCACCGGCAACGTCTACATGAACCGCGCCGGCGACGTGTACGAAGGCACCGAGCTGGAGTTGCGGGTGGAGGCCTTCGAGGGCTTCTTCAACAACCCGCGTTACCAGTTCCTGCGCACCGACGGCCATGGCGAGGCCAGCCGCATCGACTTCCTGGATGAGCAGCGCTCCATCGTGCACGACGCCACCTACACCACCTGCAAGCGGGTGGCCGGGCCCGACTGGCTGCCCGACTGGGTGCTCAAGGCCACGGTGCTGCGCATCGACCAGGAGGAAGAGGTGGGGGTGGCCGAAGGCGGCGTGCTCCGCTTCCAGAATGTGCCCATTCTGGCCGTGCCGGTGATCAGCTTCCCCCTGAGTGACAAACGCAAGAGTGGCCTGCTGCCGCCCACCGTGGGCCTGGGCGACCTCAACGGCTTCGAGGTCACCCAGCCGTACTACTGGAACATCGCACCCAACCGCGACGCCACCATCTACCCCACCATCATGACCAAGCGGGGCGTGGAGCTGGGCGGGCAGTTCCGTTACCTGGAGCCCAGCTACCAGGGCCAGATGCGGCTGGACTACATGCCCACCGACCGCTTGCGCGACCGCAAACGCTGGGGTTTCTCTGCGCTGCACAGTGGCACGGTCGACACCGGCATCGAGGCGATCGGCAACCTGGGCGTGGGCATCAACCTGAACCGGGTGAGCGACGACAACTACTGGCGTGATTTCTCCCACTCCACTCCCACGCTCACGCAGCGGCTGCTGACCAACGAGGCCAACGTGGGCTGGGGCCGGGGCAATCTGATGCTCGGCGCGCGCATGCTCAAGTTCCAGACCCTGCAGGACACCAGCAGCCCCATCACCCCGCCCTATGACCGCATGCCGCAGTTCTTCGGCAAGTACACGCGCTTCGACGTGGGCGGCTTCGACTACTCGGTGGACGCTGACTACACCCAGTTCCACGCCGACCGCGCCCGGACCGGCCAGCCCAACGCCAAGCGCACCTACAGCATGGCGCAGGTCAGCCACCCCTGGAACGCCCCGGGCTGGTTCGTGGTACCCCGGGCCCAGATCCACGCCACCAACTACCAGTTTGATGCCCCGTTGGCCAACGGCAGCCGTTCGGCCAACCGGGTGCTGCCTACCTTCAGCCTGGACACCGGCCTGGTGTTCGAGCGCTCGGCCAGCTTCTTTGGCCGCAGCTTCACGCAGACGCTGGAGCCGCGTGCGTTCTACGTGTACACGCCCTACCGCGACCAGAGCCTGCTGCCCAACTACGACTCGGCGTCGAACGACTTCAACTTCGCCACCGTCTTCACCGAAAACGCCTTTGGTGGCCAGGACCGTATTTCCGACAGCAACCTGCTGACCCTGGGCACCACCACCCGGCTGCTCGACCCCGACACCGGCGCCGAGGCCGCACGTTTTGGCATCGCCCAGCGGGTGCGCTTCAGCGACCAGCGGGTGGTGCTGCCGGGCCAGACGCCCATCAGCGAACGTCTGAGCGACGTGCTGCTGGGCGCATCCATCAACTGGGCGCCGCAGTGGTCGTTCGACGGCACGGTGCAGTACAACCCGGACAGCGGGCGCTCCATCCGCTCGGTCATCGGCGGGCGCTACAACCCGGGCAACTACCGCACCATCAGCGCGGCCTACCGCATCCAGCGCGACGTCAGCGAGCAGATCGACGTGGGCTGGCAGTGGCCCATCAACGACCTCTGGGGCGACCGTGGCGAAGAGCGCGGCGCCGGCCAGGGCCAGGGCGCCGGCCGCTGGTACAGCGTGGGCCGCATGAACTACAGCATGCGTGACCGCAAGCTGGTCGATACGGTGATCGGCTTTGAATACGACGCTGACTGCTGGATCGGCCGTATCGTCCTTGAACGGCTGCAAAGCAGCACCACCACCTCCAACAAGCGTATCCTGTTCCAGCTGGAATTCGTCGGCTTCGCCCGGCTGGGCTCCAGCCCGTTGCAGACGCTGCAGCAGAATATCCCGCGCTACCAGTTCCTGCGCGAGCAGACCACGGTTCCCAGCCGGTTCAGCAACTACAACTGAGCCCGTACTGTCCGCGCTTTCCTTGATATGCACACCATGAACAAACGTCGTGTATCCGCCCTGGCCCTCGCATGCCTTGCCAGCCTGGGCTCCCTTGGCAGTACTGCGCTGCAGGCCCAGGGCCTGCGTTCCCCCGGAGGCGCCAGCCAGGGCCTGGGCGCCGCACGGCCCCCTGCGGCCACCCTGCCGCTGGCCTCGACGCCAGCGGGGGCGCGGCAGGCTGACTACATCGTGGCGGTGGTCAATTCCGAACCCATCACCAACAACGAGGTACGCGACCGCATGGTGCGGGTGGAAAGCCAGATGCGCCAGCAGGGGGCGCCTATCCCCGAACCTGCCGAATTCTTCCGCCAGGTGCTGGACAACCTGATCACCGAGCGGGCTCTGGTGCAGCAGGCGCGCGACACTGGCATCAAGGTGGACGATGCACTGGTGGACCAGGCCGAAGCCAATGTGGCCCGCCAGAACGGCGTGACCGTAACCGACCTGCGCCGCCGCGTCGAGGCCAGTGGTATGTCGCTGGCACGGTTTCGCAGCGATCTGCGCAACCAGCTGCTGCTGACCCGCCTGCGCGAACGCGACGTGGAAAACCGGGTGCGGGTGAGCGACCTCGACGTGGACCAGTTCATCCGTGAACAGGAAGGCAGCACCGAGCAGGCCGGCATGGGGATCAACCTGGGCCACGTGCTGGTGCTGGTGCCCGAAGGTGCCAGCGCCGAGGTGGTGGCGCAGCGGCAGGCGCGTGCGCAAGAGGTGGCCGATCGGGCCCGCAAGGGTGAAGATTTCGGTGCGCTGGCCCGCGCCTTCTCGGACGCCCAGGAAGCCAGCAGCGGCGGCCTGCTGGGACTGCGTGCCGCCGACCGTTATCCCTCGCTGTTCATCGAGAGCACCCAGGCCCTGCCGGTGGGGGGTATTGCCGGCCCGGTGCGGTCTCCCGCCGGCTTCCACGTGCTCAAGGTGGTCGAGCGCGAACGTGCCGGCGTGCCCGGTGCCCAGGTGGTACAGACCCACGCCCGCCACATCCTGCTGCGGCCCAGCCCCCAGCTGAGTGAGGCCGCCGCCGTGGCGCGCCTGGCCGAATACAAGAAACGCATCGAATCCGGCGGCGGCGACTTCGCCACACTGGCGCGCGAGCATTCGCAGGACGGCAGTGCCAAGGACGGCGGCGACCTGGGCTGGACCAACCCCGGGCAGTTCGTGCCCGAGTTCGAGGAGGCCCTGGACGCACTCAAGCCGGGCCAGATCGGCGAGCCGCTGATCTCGCGCTTCGGTGTGCACCTGGTGCAGCTGCTGGAGCGCCGCGAGGCCACCCTCAGCCAGCGTGAGCAGCGCGAGATGGCGCGCAACGTGCTGCGTGAAAAGAAGATGGACGAGGCCTATGCCAACTGGGTGCGCGATGTGCGCGGCCGCGCCTACGTGGAATTCCGCGAACCCCCGCAATAGGCATGAAACCCCACATCCCGCGCAAGCGTTTCGGGCAGCATTTTCTGTCCGACCAGGCCATCATCGAGGCGATCGTGGACGAGATCGCGCCCCGCCCGGGTGACGCCATGGTCGAAATCGGTCCCGGCCTGGCCGCGCTGACGCAGCCGCTGGTGGAGCGCCTCGGGCGTCTCACCGTGATCGAGCTGGACCGCGACCTGGCCCGCCGCCTGCGTGAGCACCCCCAGCTCAATGTGGTCGAATCTGACGTATTAAAAGTGGACTTTGCCCAGGTTTATGCTGGGCATAGCGCTTCTGAATCAGGAGCAAAGCTACGGGTGGTGGGCAACCTGCCCTACAACATCTCCACGCCCATCCTGTTCCACCTGCTGGCTTATGTGGACGTGGTGCAGGACCAGCATTTCATGCTGCAAAAGGAAGTGATCGACCGGATGGTGGCCGCGCCCGCCACCTCGGACTATGGCCGCCTGAGCGTGATGCTGCAGTGGCGCTACGCCATGGACAACGTGTTGTTTGTGCCGCCCGAGAGCTTCGACCCGCCCCCCCGGGTGGACAGCGCCGTGGTGCGTATGGTGCCGCGCAGCAGCTTCGCCGCACTCGACACCCCCCGGCTGGAGAAGCTGGTGCAGGTGGCCTTCAGCCAGCGCCGCAAGCTGCTGCGCCACACGCTGGGCCGCTGGCTGGAAGAACAGTCGTTCAGCGGCCAGTTCGACACCCAGCGCCGGGCCGAGGAAGTGCCGGTGGACGAATACGTGGCGCTGGCGCAGGCTCTTGCGCCATGACAAGGGGCCCCATGCTCTGCGGGGCGCGGCCCGGCGATGAAAAATGCCCCGCATGCGGGGCATTTTTATGCTGACGGTCCGCAGTTAGGCGGCTGAAAGCCAGTATCCGGCATTAAAGGGGCTGCTCATGCGCAGCGCCAGTGGCGACACATCCACCAGTTTGTCGGTGGGCATCTTCTCGCCGTCTTCGGTCAGCAATTCGGTTTCGGGGGAAACGGCGATGGTGCTGGAAGCCTCGTTCGCCCGTTCTGCTTGGCTGGTGTGTGCAGAACGGGCTACAGAAAAGAATAGAAACACCGGAAGGGGATTTTTCTGTCCCCCCAGTAGTCCGACGCATCGCGGAAGATGTCGAGCAGCTGTTCGCGCGCTTCCTTGTCGAACTTGGCGTGGGCCGGGATCTGCTCCAGCACCACGATGAAGCCCGGCTGCGGGCCCGACTTGTGCAATGGGTCGGTCATGCAGTCGTAAAGGGCGTCGAAGTTCTTGCCGAAGTGCGACGGGAAGGTGAACTGCGCGGCGATCATGTCCAGCACGTCCTGCTTGGACTGTGCCTGTGCCAGGTTGGCATAGAGGAAATGGTGCCCCAGGCGGGATGCGGCATTCTGCAGGTCTTCCACGCGGAAAGCGCGGATCGACTGCACGATGTTGTTGCGCACATTGCGCAGGGGGGGTTCCGACTCAGGACGAAGTGGTGTGTCCATCTCCGCTATCTCTCTTTTAGTCAATGAAGATCCGTTGGACGAAAAAGGCTTTGGTTCAGCTGCGGTCCTTGCCGGAGCAGGAATGAATGTCATTGCACAATCTCGCGAAAACTGGCGTAGTGGTCGCCTGTGTAAAAACACCTGGTGGGTGTTGTGGCCGGGCCGCCGCACACGATGCGCCGGGCACCCCGGTTGCGGGCGTATGGGGTTTTCACGGTGTACTCACGGTAGTAGCCGCGCCGCGCTGGGGGCAGAATTTTCTCCCGGTTGCCAAATACGGAGCCGTCCTTCTCGTAGGGAAAAGGACCACCCTGGTAAATGAGACGGAAGGTTGTCTGCCCTTGGGGCGGAAGCTCGGCCACCGTCATGGTGGCCAAGGCCGGAGTCGACTCCCGGGCCTGCACCACAATGGGGACAGTGCCCATCAGCACCCCAGCAACACAAGCCCATTTCAATGCGCTTGCCCTGATGGCTGCCGCGTTCAACATGGAATACACCTTTCGAAACCCCCCGGGTTAACCCGAAAATTTCAAGGCGCTAGTGTGCCGCAAGCCACCCCAAAAAGCAAGCGGCTGCCCAAGATTTAGGCAGCCGCTTGCGGGGGGAAATGTGAAAAAGTTAGCGCTTGCTGTTTTTGTGGCGCTTAACGTGCCACGTTGGCATCGGCCACGGTGAGTGCTGTCATATTGACGATCCGGCGCACGGTGGCGCTCGCCGTCAGGATATGCACCGGTGCGGCCGCTCCCAGCAGCACCGGGCCGATGGCAATGTTGCCGCCGGCTGCTGTCTTGAGCAGGTTGTAGGAGATGTTGGCTGCATCAATATTGGGCAGCACCAGCAGGTTGGCGTCGCCGGCCAGGGCACTGTGGGGCATGACGGCGGCACGCTGTTTTCCGTCCAGCGCCACGTCGCCGTGCATTTCGCCGTCCACTTCCAGCCACGGCGCCTGTTCGCGCAGCAGATCCAGGGTGCGGCGCATTTTGACTGCGCTGGGCTGGTTGCTGGTGCCGAAGTTGGAGTGCGACAGCAGCGCCGCCTTGGGTTTGATGCCGAAGCGCATCATCTCCTCGGCCGCCATGGTGGTGATTTCGGCCAGTTCCTCGGCGGTCGGGTCGTAGTTGACATGGGTGTCCACCAGGAACACCTGACGGTCCGGGAGCAGCAGGCCGTTCATGCAGGCATACACCGGCACGTCCTGCTGGGTGCTGGCGCAGCCGCCGGGGCGCTTGCCGATCACCTGGTCGATGTAGTGCAGGTGGGTCTGGGTGGTGCCCCAGGTGCCGCAGATCAGGCCGTCCACCTCGCCCTTGTGCAGCAGCATGGAGCCGATCAGGGTCAGGCGGCGCCGCATCTCGATCTTGGCCACCTGTACCGTGATGCCCTTGCGCTCGGTCATGCGGTGGTAGGTCTGCCAGAAGTCGCGGTAGCGGTGGTCCTGTTCCACATTCACCACGTCGTAGTCCAGCTCTTCCTTCAGGCGCAGGCCGAATTTTTCGATGCGCTGGGCGATGATGGCCGGGCGGCCAATCAGCGTGGGGCGGGCCACGCCCTCATCCACCACGATCTGGGCGGCGCGCAGCACGCGTTCCTCCTCACCTTCGGCATAAGCCACGCGCTTCTTGGCCGCGCGCTTGGCGGCGTCGAAGATCGGCTTCATCGTGGTGCCGGAGGCATACACAAAACTCTGTAGCTTGTCGCGGTAGGCGTCGAGGTCCTGGATGGGGCGGGCCGCCACGCCACTTTCTGCGGCCGCCTTGGCCACGGCCGGGGCGATCTTCATCATCAGGCGCGGGTCGAAGGGCTTGGGGATCAGGTATTCGGGGCCAAAGGCCAGCTTCTCGCCGGCGTAGGCGGCAGCCACCACCTCGCTCTGCTCGGCCTGGGCCAGTTCGGCGATGGCATGGACGGCCGCCACTTCCATCTCGTCGGTGATGGTGGTGGCGCCGCAGTCCAGCGCGCCGCGGAAGATGTAGGGGAAACACAGGACGTTGTTGACCTGGTTCGGATAGTCCGAGCGCCCGGTGGCCATGATGATGTCGTTGCGCACGGCATGGGCATCGTCGGGGTTGATCTCGGGGTTCGGGTTGGCCAGCGCAAAGATGATGGGGCGAGCCGCCATTGTCGCCACCATGGCAGGCTTGAGCACACCACCGGCCGACAGGCCCAGGAACACGTCGGCACCCACGATCACCTCGGACAGGTGGCGTGCGTCCGTTTTTTGCATGTACTGGCGTTTGTCGTCGTCCATCAGCTCGGTACGGCCTTCATAGACCACACCGGCCAAGTCGGTCGCGAACACGTTCTCGCGCTTGAGGCCCACCTTGAGCAGCAGGTTCAGGCAGGCCAGCGCCGCCGCACCTGCCCCGGACGTGACCAGCTTGACCTGGCCGATGTCCTTGCCCGCCACCTTGAGGGCGTTGACCATGGCCGCAGCCACCGTGATGGCCGTGCCGTGCTGGTCGTCATGGAACACCGGGATCTTCATGCGCTTGCGCAGCTCGCGCTCCACATAGAAGCAGTCGGGCGCCTTGATGTCTTCCAGGTTGATGGCGCCGAAGGTGGGCTCCAGCGCGGCGATCACGTTCACCAGCTTGGCAGGGTCTTTTTCGTCGATCTCGATGTCGAACACATCGACGCCGGCGAACTTCTTGAACAGCACGCCCTTGCCTTCCATGACCGGCTTGGAGGCCAGCGGCCCGATGTCGCCCAGGCCCAGCACGGCCGTGCCGTTGGTGATGACGGCCACCAGGTTGCCGCGGCTGGTGTACTTGAAGGCGGCGTTGGGATCCTTGACGATCTCTTCGCAGGGGGCGGCCACGCCCGGGGAATAGGCCAGTGCCAGGTCGCGCTGGTTGACGAGTTGCTTGGTCGCAGCGATCGAGATTTTTCCGGGGGTGGGAAATTCGTGGTACTCGAGTGCAGCGCGGCGCAGCTCGGCGCGTTTTTCTTCTGTCTTCACAGTCGTCATCCAGGATCTCCTGCCGGTCAGGGCAATACAGCGGGCCGTTTGCCAGCGCGGCCGTCAGCATGTGTAAGGGAGTGCGATTGTAGACCTGTGCCATGGGCATGCAGCGTGTGTCCATGTCGTGTGTGGGTGCGGTTCTTGCAGCCGGCACGGGCATGCTGTCACGTTCTGCTGCGTATCCAGTGCCATGGCCCAGACGCCTGGTGGCCCAACCTCTCCAGTCGCAGGATTTCCTGCGTTATGGAGTGGTACTCGAAGCCCCGGCAGGGGATGGCCGGGCCATCAACGCGGGCCATGCGCAGCGCTTCGACCTGGTGGACGATCTCCAGCTTGGTGCACAGGATGGGCGGGCGCAACTGGCTTTGTTCCGGACCCAGGCGCGTACGTTCCCGCTGCGGGTGGCCGAGATGGAGCGCCATGCTCTGGGCAGCCCGACATTCGTGCCGCTGGGCCTGCGCCGTTTTGTGGTGGTGGTGGCGCCTGCGGGTGCGCCGCCGCACGCCAGTGCCTTGGCGGCCTTTGTGACGAACGGCTTGCAAGGCGTCACGCTGGCACCCGGGACCTGGCACCATGCCCTGCTGGCCGTGGATGCTGGCGACTTCGTCGTGGTGGAGCGCGCCGCTGCCCGGGTGGACTGCGATGTGTGCGGCGTCCCGGGCCCTGCCGTTGATGTGGAGCTACCCCCGGGCCTCTGAGGGCGTGTTCACGTTCTTCCGCCAAAGCCGCTGCCCGATGGCGCTCCAGCATGATCCCCTGCGAGACCGTCCACGCGTTCTGCGCCCTCGTCGGCCAGGCGCTGCGCCAGCGCGACCAGTGAGCGGTCGCTGCCGGCAGGCCCCAGCAGCGATAGTCCCAGCGGCGCACCAGCCTGCTGCGCCAGGGGCATGGACAGTTGGGGGAGGCCCGACAGCCCGGCGATACACAGCATCTTGATGGCGCGGTTGCGGTAGTCCTCCAGGCCGTTCTCGGGCGTGGTGCGCAGGGGGGCGACGCCGGGCATCGAGGGCATCAGCAGTACGCCGTCAGCGCCCAGCAGCGCCGACAGGTGCGACCGGAAACGGGCACGGAAGTCCCATGCCGCGGCCACCTGCGCATCGGTCACCGTGCGCGACCAGGCAAAACGTTCGGCCACGCCCGGCCCCAGCGGTGGCGCATGGCGCTCGATCAGGGGGCCATCGGTCATCCAGGCTTCGCGACCCTGCACATGGCGGAAATGCCAGTACATGGCATCGAAGGACTCCAGCACCACCTGCTCCGGCCGGGCGGCGCCCCAGAGGGCCTGCGCCTGTTGCGCGGGGCCGTGCAGTGCCGCCGCCACGGACTGCTCCAACAGCGCCCACACGTCCTGGGGCCACAGCAGCCGTGGCTGTGCGGGCAGGGGATGGGGGTCGTCGCCCAGCAGCACGTCGGCCACACGGGCAAAGGTGTGCGCATCGCGCGCGAACCAGCCGCAGGTGTCCAGGCTGGGGGCCAGGTCCATGGCGCCCTCCAGGCTGATGCGCCCGTGCGTAGGGCGCAGTCCGTACAGTCCGCAGTGGTTGGCGGGGGCGCGTACGGACCCCCCGGTATCCGTGCCCAGCGCGAAGTCGCAGAGGCCGCAAGAGACCGCCGAGGCCGACCCGGACGAGGATCCGCCCGTGATGCGCTCCGGTGCCGCACCATTGACAGGCGCGCCAAAGTGGGCGTTGTTGCCGTTCATCGAGAACGCCAGCTCATCCGTCACGGTCTTGCCCACCAGGCGAGCCCCCGCATCCAGCAGCTTCTGCACGGTGGGCGCCGTGCGGCTCTTGATGCCCGAGCGCGCCAGCACCAGGGGGTTGCCTGCGCCCGTTGGAAAACCGGCGACGTCGAAAAGGTCTTTCACCCCGAAGCACAGGCCCGACAAGGCGCCTGCGCCAGCGTGGGTCACCGCCACGGGAGGGTAGGGAACAAACGCATGGGCAGGGTCGTGCAGGGGCATGGGGTCGTCCTGGATGGGGTTGCGGGTCACGGTGCGGGCTCGGCCACCGGCATCGCCGAGGCCATGCGTGCAGCGGCGTCGGTGTGCAGGCAGCGTGCGTGGTGGCCCGGTGCGATCTCCACCGGGGCGGGTTGCTGCGCCGTGCAGGCCGGGGTGGCCAGTACACAGCGGGCGGCGAAGGCGCAGCCGGGCGGCAAGGCCGCCAGGTCGGGAGGGGCGCCGGCGATGGTCTCCAGGGGCGTGCCGCGGGCCATCGCGCCATGGGCGCGGCTCTTGAGCAGCGCGATGGTGTAGGGGTGGCGCGGCCGGCGGATCAGGTCGCGGGCCGTGCCCTCCTCGACGATGCGCCCCGCATACATCACGGCGATCCGGTCGGCCACTTCCACGGCGGCACCGATGTCGTGGGTGACAAAGATCACCGACAGCCCCAGGTCGCGCTGCAGTTCGCGCAGCAGCAGCAGGATCTGGATCTGCACCGTGGCATCCAGGGCCGTGGTGGGTTCGTCGGCCAGCAGCAGCTGGGGGCTGCAGGCCAGCGCCAGCGCGATCATGGCGCGCTGGCGCATGCCGCCCGACATCTCGTGCGGGTAGGCGGCCAGCCGGCGCTCGGGGCTGGGAATGCGCACGCGCTCGAAGAGGGCCAGGGCGCGTGCCTGCGCCTCGGCCCGCGTCGCCGATGTATGCCGGCGGATCGACTCGGCGATTTGCGCGCCCACCGGGTACACCGGATCCAGCGCCAGCAGGGGCTCCTGGAAGATCATCGACGTCACCTTGCCCCGGTAGTCGGCCAGCGCGCGGCCCGACAGCGCCAGCAAGTCCTGCCCTGCCACGCGCACCGTGCCGCCTAGCTGGGTGCGTCGCTCGGGGTGCAGGCGCAGCAGCGTGCGCAGGGTGACGCTTTTGCCGGAGCCTGATTCGCCGATGAGCGCAACCACTTCCCCGCGCTGCACTGTCAGGTTCACGCCGCTCACGGCCTGCACGGGCTTGCGTCCGCCGGTGAAGGTCACGCGCAGGTCGCGCAGCTCGACCATGGGCTCGGTGGTGGGGGTGGGTGGGTGCATGGTGGCTCCGTCGTGGGGGGCGTGGTCAGGCGGCTGGTGCAGGGGCCAGCGGCGCGCGCGGGTGGCCGCTGCCGGGTTCGTGCACCAGGCAGGCCGCCATGTGATGCGGGCCTGTCAGCGAGTGCACGGGCATGCGCTGTGCACAGACCGGCGCAGCCAGGCCGCAGCGGGGGTGGAAGCGGCAGCCGGAGGGCGGGTTGATCGGGTTGGGCGGGTCGCCGGCCAGCGGAGGCTCCTCGGTGCGGTGGTCGGGGTCCATGGACGGCATGGACGACAGCAGGGCACCGGTGTAGGGGTGGGCGGGCTGGCTGAACAGCGCATCCGACGGGCCGATCTCCGCCACCTGGCCCAGGTACATCACCATCACGCGGTCGCTGACATAGCGCACCACATTGAGGTCGTGGCTGATGAAGACGTAGGTCAGCCCGAACTCGGCCTTGAGCTCGGTCAGCAGGTTGAGCACCTGCGCTTCGACCGACTTGTCCAGCGCCGACACGGCTTCGTCCAGGATCACCATGCGTGGCTGCAGCGCCAGGGCGCGGGCGATGTTCACGCGCTGGCGCTGGCCGCCCGACAGTTCGTGCGGGTAGCGCTCGGCGAAACGCGCGGGCTCCAGCCCCACGCGCGCCAGCAGGTCACGGGTGCGGGCCAGGGCTTCGCGGCGCGGCACGCCATGCACCTGCGGGCCGAAGGTGATCGAGTCCTCGATCGTCAGGCGCGGGTTCAGCGAGGCATAGCTGTCCTGGAACACCATCTGCACCTGGCGGCGGAACTCCTTCAGTGGCAGGTCGCGGCTGCCTACGGTGCAGCCATCGAAGATGACTTCGCCGGCGGTGGGCGTGATGAGCTGCATCAGCAGCCGTGCGGTGGTGGACTTGCCACAGCCCGACTCACCCACCACGCCCAGCGTTTCGCCCTTGAGCACCTCGAAGTCCACCCCGTCCACGGCGCGCACCACGCCGCCGCCCTGGCCCATCAGGCCTTTCTTCAACGCGAAGTGCTTCTGCAGCCCGCGGATGCTCAGGAGCGGCTGGGCCGGGCCGCCGATGTCGTCGTGCAGGCTCATGATTTGTTGTCCATGGCCGACCGCAGGCCGTCCGACAGGATGTTGAAGGAGATGGAGGTGATGAAGATCATCAGCCCCGGCAGGGCCGCCACCCAGGGCTGGACATAGATCGCGGTGCGCAGCGTGTTGAGCATCAGGCCCCATTCCGGCTCTGGCGGCTTCACGCCCAGGCCCAGGAAGGACAGGCCCGAGGCCAGGATCATCGACACCGCGATCAGGCTGGTGGCGTACACGAAGATCGGCCCCAGCACATTGCCCAGCACATGCACCCGCACGATGGTGAAGGGGCTGGCGCCGGAGGCCCGCGCCGCCTCCACATAGTCGCGGGTGCGCACCTGGGTGGTGACGCTTTCGGCCACCCGCACGATCTGGGGGATGAACACGATGGTCAGGGAGGTCAGCGAATTCACCAGCCCCGCGCCCAGCACGCCAGAGAGCGCGATGGCCAGCAGCACCGAGGGGAAGGCATAGAAGACATCCACCGTCCGCATGATCGCGGTGTTGGTCATCCCGCCGGCATAGCCCGCCAGGATGCCGATGACCGACCCCGTCAGAAAGGCCAGCACCACCGGGGTGATGCCGATGAACAGCGACAGCCGCGCACCGGCCATGAGCCGCGAGAGCATGTCGCGCCCCAGCTCGTCGGTGCCCAGCGGGAAACCTTCGGTGCCGATGGGCTTGAGCCGCTTGAGCATCGATGCAGCATAGGGGTCGGCAGGCGTGATCCATGGGCCGACAATCGCCAGCATGATCAGCAGCAGCACCATCACCGCAGCCCCCATGGCCACGGGGTCGCGTCGGAAGCGCAGCAGCGCAGAAGTCCAGTAGCCGCGGGACCGTTCCTGTGCGGCGGGCATTTCGGCGGAGGGAAGTGCGCGGGAAACCGGGGGAGCGTTCAGGGTCGACATGGGTTCTTCTCCGTGCGTCAGGCGCGGGCGATGCGCGGGTCCAGCAGCGTCTGCAGCACATCGACCAGCAGGTTCAGCAGCACGAAGAACAGCGCCAGCACCAGGATCGTGCCCTGCAGCAGCGGCAGGTCGCGCTGGAAGATGGCGGAGTTCAGCAGGAAGCCGGTGCCCGGCCAGGAGAACACCGTCTCGATCAGGATGGAGCCGCCCAGCAGGTAGCCCAGCTGCAGCCCCATCACCGCCAGGGCGGTCGGTGCGGCGTTCTTCACCATGTGGCGAAAGATATCCAGGTGGGTGAGGCCTTTGGCGCGCAGACCCACGATGAACTCCTGGTCCAGGATGTCGGACACCAGCGCCCGCACGGTGCGCGCGACGATGCCCATGGGGATCACGGACATGGTGATGGCGGGCAGCACCAGGTGCTGGAGGTGCGCCCAGTTCCAGGCCCACTCATCCGATCCGCCTGGGCCGGCGCCGGTGGCCGGCAGCCACATGAGTTGCGAGCTGAAGATGATGACCAGCACCATACCCAGCCAGTAGTGCGGCACGCTCACGCCCAGCACCGACAGCATGGACGCCAGCCGGTCCAGCCATGAGTGGCGGAAGTAGCCGGCCACGAACCCGAACAGGCAACCCAGCAGGAATCCCAGCGCCGTGGCTACCACGGCCAGGCGCAGGGTATTGGACACCGCCACCATGACCTCGGTGGCCACCGGGCGGTTGCTGGCTATCGACATGCCCAGGTCGCCATGCATGGCGCGCCACACCCACATCACGAACTGCTCGGGCAGCGAGCGGTTGAAGCCATACAGCTCGCGCAGCTGCGCCTGCAGCTCGACCGAGGCGTCTGCCGGCAGCACGGATACGAGCGGGTCTCCAGGGGCGATGTGCACCAGCAGGAAGCACACCAGCGCCACGCCCAGCATGATGGGCAAGGCATAGGCGATACGGCGCAAAAGGTAGGCGAGCATGGTGGTGGGCTGGCAGGGGTGCTGGCTGGGATAAGACACCCCCATGCGGCTGCGCCGCACCCCCATCGGCTGCGCGAAGGGAGTGCACCCAGAGGCTTGGCAGAGCCTGTTCCTCGGGTGTCCTGGGGGCTTCGGGCTTTAGTCCATCGTCATCGTGGCGATGTCGATGAACCAGCTGCGGGGCTGCACGACGTTTTTCACCTTGGGCGACATGGCGCGCGGGCCCACGTCATGGGCGATCCACACAAACGGCGCATCGTCCACGATGTACTGGTGCAGCCGCGCCAGGGCCGCGTCGCGGGTCTTGTCGTCGAAGCTGGTGCGGGCGTCGGCCACCAGCTTGTCCACCTCGGCATTGCCGTAGTAGCCCCAGTTGTTGGACACCGGCGGGAAGGCCTTGGTGCTCACGAAGCGGACCATCGCGAAAAAGGGGTCCATGGCGGCGAAGCTGATGTTGACCGCATTGGCGCCATTGGCCGATGGATCCTTCGCGCCCTTGCGCCAGTTGGTGAAGAGCGTGTTCCATTCGATCACGTCGAACTGCACGTCGAAGAAGCACTGCTTCAGCGACTGCTGCGCGAACTCATTCATCGGCAGGGGCTGCATCTGGCCCGAGCCCGAGGCCGAGATCTGCACCTTCACCTTGAGCGGTTTGGCGGCAGAGTAGCCGGCCTGCGTCATCAGCGCCTGCGCGGACTTCACGTCGTAGTGGATGTCAAAGGTGGGTTTGCCAAACCAGGGGTGGCCAGGCGGCACCGTGCCCTTGGGCTCGGCCATCATGCCTCCCAGCAGCTGCTTCATGCCGTCACGGTCCACGCACAGGTTGGCGGCCTGGCGCACACGCTTGTCCAGCCAGGGGGAGCCTTCGGCAAACGAGAGCTGCCAGGGCCACACATGGGGCTGCGCGTTGGAGTAGATCTTGAAGCCACGCTGGGTGATCTGCGGCATGGCATCGGGCGCCGGGGCCTCGATCCAGTCCACCTGGCCGCCCAGCAGCGCGGCGGTGCGGGCATTGGCCTCCGGCATGGGCATGAGCACCACCTTGTCGATCTTCGGGACACGCTTGGTGTCCCAGTACCCCTTGTGGGCCGCCAGTTCCAGGCGCTCGCGGGCCACGAAGCGGGTGACCCTGAACGGGCCCGAGCCAGAGGGGTCGGCGGCAAAAGCCGTCCAGGCCGCCTTGGCCTTGTCGGCGGGGGTGGCTCCGGTGGCTGCGTCGAACTTCTTCTGCCACTGGCTGGGCGAGGCCATGAACAGGTTGGTGAGGTTGATGGGCAGGAACGCATCCGGTTCGCTGGTGGTCAGTTCCACGGTCAGGTCGTCGAGTTTGCGTGCGCTCTTGAGCGTGGGCATGCGCGATGCGGTCACGCCCACCTGGCTGGCGTCGAACTGGGGCGCCTCCTTGTCAAGCACTTTGTTCACGTTCCACACCACCGCATCGGCATTCAGCGGCGCGCCGTCATGGAACTTCACGCCGGGGCGCAGCTTGAAAGTCCATTTGGTCTTGTCCTTGGCATCCACGGCCCAGCTGGTGGCCAGTGCCGGAATCAGCACGCTGGGGGCGTCGGCCTTGGAGAGATCCCACTGCGTGAGCGAGTCGTAGATCGGGATGCCGGTGAAGCGGTTGCCTTCGAAGCCCTGGTCTGGCTGGCCCAGTGTGCGCGGAATGTCGGCTGCCGTCATGGCGATGCGCAGGGTCTTTTCCTGCGCCAGGGCGGCCGGGCTGCCGATGGCACACAGCGCGCTGGCAAGTGCCAGGCCCAGGCAGGCGCGACGCGGGAGGGGAGAGGTCAACTGGCGGGTGGGGCGCATGGATTCACCTTCAGGATGGTGGTTGATGGATGGCTCTCCTCCAAGCAATTGGCATGCCAAAGAAATTTATAAATATCGTTTATCGATATTTATATAAATTTAATCAATTTGATAGTGGCGTCTATAGCTATTCATGGCCTGTTTATTGCTGGAAAAGGATTTTTGCACTTCCACCCCCTCTTCTTTGGCTGTACCCGCCGCAGACCCACCATGACCGCTACGACAATTCCCCGTATTGATGCAAACCGACTCTGGCAGTCGCTGATGGACCTGGCCCAGATTGGTGCAACGCCCAAAGGGGGTGTGTGCCGCATTGCGCTGACCGACGAAGACCGCCGTGGGCGCGACCAGGTGGCCCAGTGGTGCCGCGAGGCAGGCCTGCAGGTGCGTGTGGACGAGGTGGGCAACATGTTTGCGCGCCGCCCCGGCACCGACCCCCAGGCGCGCGCCGTGGCCACCGGCAGCCATATCGACACCCAGCCGTCGGGCGGCAAGTTCGATGGCAATTTCGGCGTGCTGGCCGGGCTGGAGGTGATGCGCACCCTGAACGATCTGGGCATCCAGACGCGCGCCCCGCTGGAGGTGGTGGTCTGGACCAACGAGGAAGGCACCCGTTTCACGCCGGTCATGATGGGTTCCGGTGCATTTGCCGGTTTGTTCACGCCAGATTTCATCCGCGCCCAGACCGACATCGCCGGGGCCCGCGTGGGCGACGAGCTGGACCGCATCGGCTACCGGGGCGCGCACCCGTGCGGGCAGGTGCCTGGTGGCATGTTCGCCGCGTATTTCGAGGCCCACATCGAGCAGGGGCCCGTGCTCGAAGCCCACGGCCTGCCGATCGGCATCGTCAGCGGCGCGCTGGGCCAGCAGTGGTACGACGTGACGGTGACCGGCCTGGACAGCCACGCCGGCCCCACCCCCATGGAGCTGCGCCGCGATGCACTGCTGGCGGCTGCGCGCATGGTCGATCAGGTCAACCGCATCGCCCTGGCAGAGGCACCCCACGGGCGCGGCACCGTGGGCTTTATGCAGGTCGTGCCCAACTCACGCAACGTCATTCCCGGCAAAGTGCATTTTTCGGTGGACTTTCGCAACCTGTCGCAGGACGGGCTGGACCGCATGGACGCCGCGATGCAGGCCGAATTTGCCCGCATCGCCAGCGCCGCCGGGGTCAGCGTGGAGCTGCGCCAGGTGGTCAAGTACGAGCCCTGCATCTTCGACACCGCCTGCGTGGCCAGCGTGCGCCAGGCGGCCCAGGCGCTTGGCCTGCCGCACATGGACGTGGTCAGTGGCGCGGGCCACGACGCGGTGTACGTCAACGGCGTGGCCCCGACCGGCATGATTTTCGTGCCCTGCAAAGACGGCATCAGCCACAACGAGATCGAGGACGCCCTGCCCGAGCACATCGCCGCCGGGGCCAACGTGCTGCTGCTGGCCATGCTGGAGCGGGCGGGCGGGTAGAAATTTGAGCAAAAAGTGCTTGATGCGCAGGTGCAGCGGTCGCATCAAGCTATCAAAAATATAGTGCTCCGCAGCTGGCGGAGCCTCAATGCGCGATGGACTGCGAGATCGCCCGTGCGCACTCGATCACCATCGGGGCCAGTTTTTTCTGGGCTTCTTCAAGTGTCCAGCGGCTGGTGGGCGGCGACAGGTGCACGGCACCCACGGCCTGGCCCTTGCTGTTGAGGATCGGGGCGGCCACGCCCATGTCGCCCAGGAACAGCTCCTCGCAGTTGGTGGCGTAGCCCACCTGGCGGCAGTCGGCGATGCGCGCCATGATGGCGTCCACCTCGGTCAGCGTGGCGGGGGTGCGCGCCGGGCGGTCGGAGGCGTCGAGGATGGCGCGCACCTCGGCCTCGGGCAGGTGGCTCAGGTAGGCGCGCCCGGAGCTGGTGCAGTACATCGGGATACGCATGCCCACCGGCGTCAGCACCGGAATGAACTTGGTGGTGGGCAGCTGCGCCACGTACACCATCTCCAGCCCCACGGGCTCGGTCAGGCTGGCGGTTTCGCCACTGGCGCTGGCCAGTTGCGACAGGTAGGGGTTGGCCGCGCGGATCAGCGGGTGCGCGGCCAGGTAGTTGAAGCCAATCTCGATCACCTTGGGCAGCAGCAGGAAGCGCCGCGTCTGCGGGTGCTTGCCCACATACCCCAGCACCTGCAACGTGTGCACCGTGCGCTGCGCCGAGCCCTTGCTCATGCCGGTCAGCGTGGCCAGCTCGGCCAGCGTCAGCGTGCGGTGGGCGGCGTCGAAGGCGCGCAGCACGTCCAGGCCTTTTTCGAGCGACTGGTTGAACAGCGGGTCGGCCACAGGCGCCGTGGGCACGGCGACGGGGGGCGGTGGCGGGGGGAGTTTGCGGGCCATGGGATGTGTAGGGGATGTGATGGCGCTGGCAGACCCAGCGCAAATCCATAGATACAGTGCAATCGATTATCGATTCTATGGAGTTTTCTGCAACACACCTGCAGCCCCGGCCCGCGCCGGGCAGGTTCAGCGGCTGCTGGGGAAGCTGAAAACCGCGCCTTCGCGCACGCCAGCACTCGGCCAGCGCTGGGTGATGGTCTTGCGCTTGGTGTAGAAGCGCACGGCGTCCGGCCCGTAAGCGTGCAGGTCGCCGAACAGGCTGCGCTTCCAGCCGCCGAACGAGTGGTAGGCCACGGGCACGGGCAGGGGCACGTTCACGCCCACCATGCCGACCTGGATGTGGTCGGTGAAGTAGCGGGCGGCCTCGCCGTCGCGGGTGAAGATGCAGGTGCCGTTGCCGTACTCGTGGTCGTTGATGAGCTGCATGGCTTCCTGCAGCGTCTTCACGCGTACCACGCCCAGCACGGGGCCGAAGATTTCTTCCTGGTAGATCTTCATGCCGGGCTTGACGTTGTCGAACAGGCAGGCGCCCAGGAAGTAGCCTTCCTCATGGCCGGCCACCTGCACGCCACGGCCATCGACCACCAGCGTGGCGCCTTCAGCCACGCCGCTGTCCACATAGGCCTTCACCTTTTCAAAGTGCGGCTTGGTGACCAGCGGGCCCATGTCGTTGCTGTTATCGGTGCCGGGGCCCACCTTCATCTTGGCGATCTCGGTCTTCAGGCCCGCGATCACGGCGTCGCCCACTTCGTCGCCCACGGCCACCAGCAGCGGGATGGCCATGCAGCGCTCGCCGCAGGAGCCGTAGGCCGCGCCCATCAGCGCGCTGACGGCGTTGCCCACGTCGGCATCGGGCATCAGCACGGCATGGTTCTTGGCGCCGCCCAGGGCCTGCACGCGTTTGCCGTGCTTGCAGCCTTCGGCGTAGATGTATTCGGCAATGGGGGTGGAGCCGACAAAGCTCACGGCCTTGACGCGCGGATCCTGCAGCAGCGTGTCCACGGCCAGCTTGTCGCCGTTGACCACGTTGAGCACGCCGGGCGGCAGGCCCGCTTCCAGCGCCAGCTGGGCGATGAACAATGTGGAAGAAGGATCACGCTCCGACGGCTTGAGCACAAAGGTGTTGCCGCAGGCCACGGCCATGGGCCACATCCACAGCGGCACCATGGCCGGGAAGTTGAACGGCGTGATGCCGGCGGTGACGCCCAGCGCCTGGAACTCGGACCACGAGTCGATGCTGGGGCCCACGTTGCGGCTGTGCTCGCCCTTGAGCAGCTCGGGGGCGTAGCTCGCGTATTCCACGTTCTCGATGCCGCGCTGCAGCTCGCCGTGCGCGTCGGCCAGCACCTTGCCGTGTTCGGCGGTGATCAGGGCGGCGATCTTGTCGGCGTTTTCTTCGAGCAGCACCTTGAGCTTGCTCATCACCCGCGCGCGCTTGAGCGGCGGCGTGTTGCGCCAGGCGGGGAAAGCGGCCTCGGCGGAGGCAATGGCGGCCTCCACCGTGGCTTGGCTGGCCAGCGCCACACTGGTGGTGGACTGGCCGGTGGCGGGGTTGAACACCGGCTGCGTGCGCGCGGTGTCGGCAACGAGCTGGCCGTCGATCAGGTGGCCGATGGTGGAGGTGACGTTCTTGTCGTGGTTCATGATAATTTCAAGCAAAAAGTGCCTCTAGCGCTTATTTATCAGGCGCCAGCAGCTATCAAAACAGGAGTTCAGGCGGTTTCGTGCAGGGCATCGCCCAGGGCACTGACCAGGCGGTCGATCTCGGCCTGGGTGCTGATGAAGGGCGGCGCGAGCTGGATGGTGTCGCCACCGTAGCGCACGTAGAAGCCCTTGTCCCAGCACTTCATCGCGATCTCGTAGGGGCGCTTGGCGGGCTCGCCGGGTAGCGCGCTGATGGTGATGCCGGCGGCCAGGCCGTAGTTGCGGATGTCGGCCACATGCTTGGCGCCCTTGAGGCCGTGCACCGCGTTCTCGAAGTAGGGCGCCAGCGCCTTCACGCGCGCGGGCATGTCTTCCTTCTGCAGGATGTCCAGCACCGCGTTGCCGGCCGCGCAGGCCACCGGGTGGGCCGAGTAGGTGTAGCCGTGGGTGAATTCCAGCATGTACTCGGGGCCGCCGGCCGCCATGAAGGTGTCGTAGATCTCCTTGGTGGCGACGATGCCGCCCAGCGGCTGCGCGCCGTTGGTCACCTGCTTGGCGAAGTTCAGGATGTCCGGTGTCACGCCGAAGGCCTCTGAGCCCGTCCAGGCGCCGCAGCGGCCAAAGCCGGTGATGACTTCGTCAAAAATCAGCAGGATGTTGTTCTGCGTGCAGATCTCGCGCAGGCGCTGCAGGTAGCCCACGGGCGGGATCACCACGCCGGCCGAGCCCGAGAACGGCTCCACGATCACCGCAGCGATGTTGCTCGCGTCGTGCAGCGCGATCACGTCCAGCAGCTTGTCGGCCAGCGCGCGGCCGCCGTCTTCCGCCATGCCCTTGATGAACGAGCCCGCCGGCGGCTGCGTGTGCGGGATGTGGTCCGCCTCCACGCCCTGGCCGAAGGTCTTGCGGTTGCCGACGATGCCACCCACCGAGATGCCGCCGAAGTTCACGCCGTGGTAGCCCTTCTCGCGGCCGATCAGGCGCGTCTTCGTGCCCTGGCCCTTGGTGCGCCAGTAGGCGCGCGCGATCTTGAGCGAGGTGTCGGCCGACTCCGAGCCCGAGCCGGTGAAGAACACGTAGTCGAGGCCCGCAGGCGTCAGCTCCTTGATCTTGTTGGCCAGCGCGAACGAGGCGGGGTGGCCAAACTGGAACGCGGGGGAATAGTCCAGCGTGGCAGCCGCCTTGCCGATGGCCTCGGCCACTTCCTTGCGACCGTGTCCCAGGCCCGAGCACCACAGGCCCGACAGGCCGTCGAAGATCTTGCGGCCGTCGGCGTCGGTGTAGTAGGCGCCCTGGCCACTGACGATCATGCGCGGCTGGGCCTTGAACTGCCGGTTGGCGGTGAAAGGCATCCAGTGGGCGTCGAGCCAGGCGGCGTCGGTGCGCGCGGTGTTGGGCGAGGGATCGAGGACGGCGAATGACATGTCAGGCTCCTGGTGAAGGGGGGGCGGAGAGAAAAACGTCCATTGTTGGTGGTGGTGTTAATCTCTTGAAGCATCAGATATCCACATTCACTTGCAGGTTCATGCAAGTAATTCATGCAAATCCAGATGCCGTCCAATTCCCGCCAGCGCGCCGTGCTGGGCCAGCTCAGCGACATGGACCTGCGCCTGCTGCAGGTCTTCAAGGCCGTGGTGGAATGCGGCGGCATGGCGGCCGCCGAGCTGGAGCTGAACATCGGCACCAGCACCGTCAGCCGCCATGTGAAGGACCTGGAAACCCGTCTGGGCCTGACCCTGTGCCGGCGCGGACGCGCGGGCTTTGCGCTCACGCCCGAGGGCCAGCGCGTGTACGACGAAACCCTGCGCCTGCTGGCCGCCGTGCAGGGCTTTCGCGACAGCGTGGACGACATCCACTCCCGCATGGGCGGGCAATTGGCCGTGGCGGTGTTCGACAAGACTGCCAGCAACCCCGCCGCGCGCATCGCCGAGGCCATCGCAGCCTTCACGGCCCTGGCGCCGGACGTGCACCTCCAGTTGCACGTGGGCTCCATCAACGCCATCGAACGCGGTGTGATCGACGGCAGCTACCAGGTGGGCATCATCCCCGCGCACCGCAGCTCGCAGAGCCTGCTGTACACCGACCTGTTCGGCGAAACCATGCTGCTGTACTGCGGCGCGGGCCACCCGCTGTTCGGGGCCGACCATGCGGCGCTGGACTGGGAGGCCGTGCGCACCCACCCGTTCGCCGGCCTTGGCTACCACTCGCCCAACATGGAACTGAGCCACCAGGCCCACCTGACGCGTGCGGCCACCGGGTTCGACCAGGAATCGATCGCCACGCTGGTGCTCTCGGGCCGCTACCTGGGCTTTCTGCCCGACCACTATGCCGAAGCCTTCGAGCGCCAGGGGCGGATGCAGGCCGTGCGGCCAGATGCGTTCTTCTACCGCTGCCAGTTTGTCAGCCTGGTGCGGCGGTCACCTGCGCCGGCGCGGGCGGCGCAGGCCTTCGCGCAGTGCCTGGCGCAGGCGCAGGCCTGAGCCTGCCGAAACCGGCCCAATGCCATCGCGCGCAGGTATCATCCTTCGACCCTTGTTTCCTCATTCCAGGAGCTGCACATGGCCTTGATGGACTTCATCCGCAAACAGTTCATTGACATCATCCAGTGGACCGAATCCGGCGACGGCACACTCGCCTGGCGGTTCCCCATGGCGGACATGGAAATCCAGAACGGCGCCTCGCTCACCGTGCGCGAGTCGCAGGTGGCGGTGTTCGTCAACGAAGGCCAGGTGGCCGACGTGTTCGGCCCGGGCATGTACAAGCTCACCACCCAGACGCTGCCGGTACTGACCTACCTGAAGAACTGGGACAAGCTGTTCGAGTCGCCCTTCAAGAGCGACGTCTACTTCTTCAGCACCCGCCAGCAGCTCGACCAGAAGTGGGGCACGCCACAGCCCATCACCATCCGCGACAAAGACTTCGGCGCGGTGCGACTGCGCGCCTTCGGCAACTACGCCTTCCGCATTGCCGACCCCAAGGCTTTCCACACCAACATCTCGGGCACCCGCGACATCTATTCGGTGGCGGATCTGGATGGCCAGCTGCGTGGCCTGGTGCTGCAGAACATCAGCAACGCCATTGCCAGCAGCGGCCTGCCCTTCCTGGACCTGGCGGCCAACCAGATCATGTTTGCCGACGCGCTGGCCAAGCAGTTGCAGCCCGAGTTCACCAAACTCGGCATCCAGCTCGACAGCCTGACCGTGCAGAGCGTGTCGCTGCCCGAAGAGCTGCAGAAGATCCTCGACCAGAAGATCGGCATGGGCATGGTCGGCAACGACATGGGCAAGTTCATGCAGTACCAGACGGCGCAGGCCATTCCCAAGTTCGCCGAGGGCGCGGGGGGTGGCGGCGGCGGTATTGCGGGCGATGCCATGGGCCTGGGCGCTGGTGTGGCGCTGGGCCAGGTGCTGGCGCAGAACCTCGCCCAGGGCCTGCAGGGCGGCCATGCCGCAGCCGCGGGCGCGGCCGCCGCAGCGGCTGCGCCGGTCGGGGTGAAGGCCGAAGACGTGATGGCCACCCTGGAGAAGCTGGGCGACCTCAAGTCCAAGGGCATCCTCACCCAGGAAGAGTTCGATGCCAAGAAGGCTGAGCTGCTGAAGAAATTGATTTGATTTGCTATTGAAAATATAGCTGCTTGCGCCCATTCAATGGGCGCCAGAGGCCTATAACGCTTCAACAATGGCCACCAACGCCACCCAGCGCCATTACCGGGCCCCGTGCCCTGGTTGCGGCGCGCCGGTCGAATTCCGCAGCGCCCAGAGCACCCACGCCGTCTGCCCTTATTGCCAGAGCACCGTGGTGCGCAGCGGCGAGGTGCTGGCGCGCGTGGGCAAGATGGCCGAGCTGTTCGACGACCACAGCCCGCTGCAGCTCATGGCCAGCGGCCGCTTCAAGGCCGGCGGCGAAGACCTGCCCTTCACCCTCATCGGGCGGCTGCAGTACAAGTCGGGAAGCGGCGTGTGGACCGAGTGGAACGCCATCCTCGACGACGGCAGCATGGCCAGCCTGGCCGAGGACAACGGCTCCTATGTCTTCACCCGGCCGCTGGCGCTGCAGCGCGCCGTGCCCGACGCGGCGCAGTTCCGCGTGGGCATCACCACCGCCATCAACGGCAAGCCCTACAGCGTGGCCTTCAACGAGCAGGTCACGCTGATCTCGGCCCAGGGCGAGCTGCCCAAGCTGCCCGCCCTGGGCACACCCTTCCCGGTGGTCGAGCTGCGCAGCGCCGACGGCGAGGTGCTCAGCATCGAGTACAGCCCCGCGGGCGTTACGCCTGCCACCCAGGCCGTCTCGCGCGGCCGCGCGGTGCTGCTGGAAGACCTGCAGTTCCAGGGCCTGAAAGACGAATCAGCCCGCGACGAGAAAGCCCGCCAGTTCAACTGCCCGCACTGCGGCTCCACCGTACAGGTGGCGCTGGACACCACCAAGAGCATCAGTTGCCGCTCCTGCAACAGCCTCATCGACCTGAGCCAGGGCATTGGCGGCGAACTGCGCCATGCCGAGCAGGACGAGCCCGTCAAATCCCTCATCCCGCTGGGCGCCACCGGCCAGCTGCTGGGCGTGCAGTGGCAGGTGGTGGGCTTCCAGCACCGCATGGGCCAGGAGCCCGGCGACGACGAGCAGTTTGGCTGGGACGAATACCTGCTCTACAACCGCAAGCGCGGCTTCAGCTTCCTGGTGGACTCCACTGACGGCTGGAGCATGGTCAAGCCCGCCACCGGCGCGCCCACCATGGCAGGCAGCACGGCCCGCACCGCCACCTACCTGGGCACCACCTACGCGCTGCAGTACAGCTACAACGCCGAAACCACCTATGCGGCGGGCGAGTTCTACTGGCCCGTCTCGCGCGGCCAGAAAACCTTCAACCGCGACTTCGCCAGTGCCAAGGGCCTGCTCTCGATGGAGCAGACGCCGAACGAAGTCACCTGGTCGGTGGGCAGCAAGATCGGCAGCGACACCGTGGTGCAGGCCTTCGGGCTGCAGGACAAGGCCGCCCTGTTGAAGCGCGACGACGTCAAGCCGTTTTCCGCCGCGCCGCAGATCAGCGTGCGCGCCATCATCATCGTGGTGATGCTCATCGTGCTGCTGCTCATCATCATGAACTCCTGCAGCGACTCGTCGAACAGCGGCGGCAGCGGCTTCCGCAGTTCGGGCGGCTCCTACGGCGGCTATTCAAGTGGCGGCGGTCACAAGTGAGATTTGAATGAAACCCGACCTTCACCGGAGAACAGCATGACCAAATTCGAATGGCTCCACCCCCTGTCCATCGGCGGCACGCTGCTGTACGCCCTGATGGGCATCGTGATCTTCTGGCTGGCCTTCATCATCATCGACAAGATCACCCCCTATGACCTCTGGGCCGAGATCGTCGAGCGGCAGAACAAGGCGCTGGCGCTGGTGGTGGCGGCCATGTGCCTGGGCATCAGCATCATCGTGGCAGCGGCCATCCATTGACGCGGCCTGCGCGCCGCAAGGCGCAGCGCTGGAGTACACAATGGCAGGCTGAACCACGCGGCACTGCCGCAGCCTGACCGTTTTTTTCATGCCCACCCTCGACTGGCTCAACCGCGCCCACGCCTTCACCACCGCCGCCCAGGTGCCCTACCGCCTGCTGGAGAGCGTCTCCACCCACGGCGACGCCGCCAGCGCACCCAACAACCTGCTCATCCAGGGCGACAACCTCGAAGCCCTCAAGGCCCTGCTGCCGTTTTACCGGGGGCAGGTGAAATGCATCTTCATCGACCCGCCCTACAACACCAAAAGCGCCTTTGAGCACTACGACGACAACCTGGAGCACAGCCAGTGGCTCAGCATGATGCTGCCGCGCCTGCAGCTGCTGCGCGATCTGCTGAGCGACGACGGCTCGATCTGGGTGACGATTGACGACAACGAGGGGCATTACCTCAAGGTGCTGATGGATGAGGTGTTTGGGCGGCGGAATTTTGTGGCGAGTTGCGTTTGGCAAAAGCGCTACTCACGAGAAAACCGTGAAGCGATTGGCGATGTGCATGACTACCTTCATGTGTACGCACGAAATCCAGAGCGCTTCAAGCGTGAGCGCAATCTGGTACCTATGAATGAGGAACAGGCCAAGGTTTACCGCAACACCAACGACGACCCGCGAGGGCGCTGGCGGCCTGTGCCGATGACGGCACAGGCAGGCCACGCCACGCCAGAACAGTTCTACGAAGTCGTCACACCCAGCGGCAAATCGCATTTCCCCCCAGACGGGCGGTGTTGGGGCATCGCCAGGGCCACCTATGAGCGCTTGCTTGCAGAAGGCCGGATTTACTTTGGCAAGAATGGGGATGCGCAGCCCAACATCATCCGCTACCTCTCAGAAGTACCGGGGCTGGCTCCCTGGACATGGTGGCCATCGGAAGAAGTAGGTCACACGGACGAAGCAAAAAAAGAAGCAAACACTCTTTTCGGTGGCGAAACCAGCTTCGGCACCCCGAAGCCAGAACGCCTGATCCAGCGCATTCTTCACATCGCCACCCACCCCGACGACCTCGTCCTCGACAGCTTCCTCGGCTCCGGCACCACGGCCGCTGTGGCGCACAAGATGGGCCGACGCTGGATTGGCATCGAGATGGGCGATCACGCTGCCACCCACTGCCTGCCGCGCTTGCAAAAGGTGGTGGATGGCGAGCAGGGCGGCATCAGCCAGGCCGTGGGCTGGCAGGGCGGCGGCGGCTTTCGTTTCATGCGGCTGGGCGCGCCGATCTTCGACGCCGATGGCTGCATTCACCCCGAGGTGCGCTTTGCCACGCTGGCGGCGTTTGTGTGGCAACAGGAGACGGGCACTGCTTTTGACGTCACGCAAGGGCTGCCGGGTACGCCGTTTCTGGGGTGCAACTCTGTTTTTGATAGCGCAGTACCGCCGCAAAACCTGGGCATAGCGCCTGTTTCGTCTGAAAAATCGGAGCCCACACCTGTGTCGCCGCCCGTGCTGCGCAGCCGCACGGCGTACTACCTGCTGTTCAACGGCATCCTGGGCGACAAGCGCCCGGCCAGTGGCAATGTGCTGACGCAGGCGGTGCTGGATGCGCTGCTGGTGTTGCACGCCGCCACGCCGCACCCCGAGGCGCCGCTGGTGGTCTACGGCGAAGCCTGCCGCCTCGGCCCGGCTCGCCTGGCGCAGGCGCGGGTAACGTTCAAGCATATTCCGTATGACGTGAAGGCGCGGTGAGCCATGGACGCATCGATGACCGCGCGTGAATTACAAGCCTGGCTGCGTGCGCAGTTTCCCAGAGAGAACGAGCGCCACGAGTGGAAAGAATGGCGCAGCCTGAAGGGCAATATCACGAGCCACAGTGGCGAGGATCTGGCCTCCTACATCTCGGCGCTGGCCAACATGGACGGTGGCTGTGTGGTGATCGGTGTCAAGGACCAGACGCTGGACGTGACGGGTATCCAGGACTTTGCCGACTACACGCTGGAAAACATGGCGCACCGGCTGCTGGGCAAAATGCCCGGCCTGCCGTCGGTGGGGCTGCGCTTCGAGGCGCGACAGGCCAGCGACACGGGCGCCATTGTCTGGCTGGTGTATGTGCCGCGCCACGCCCCCCGCACACCGGTGCTGGCCCATAACAGGGCGTGGCAGCGTGATGGAGACAGCCTGACCGAGCTGCGCGAAGACCGGCGTCGCTCCATTTTGACGGAGCTGATTGAGGGCCAGGACTGGAGTTCGGTCGTGGTGGAGGGGGCCACGCTGGACGATCTCGATCCGCTGGCGATTGCCAAGGCCCGCGAAAAATATGCCGCGAAGCACCAGACGGAGCGCTGGGCGGCCGAGATTCCCGGCTGGAGCGTGGCGCAGTTTTTGGCCAAGGCCAAGATGACATCACACGGCCAGCTGACGCGCACTGCCTTGCTGCTGCTGGGGCACGCGCAGAGTGCCGACTGGCTTTCGCCGAATCCAGCGGAAATACTGTGGAAGGTGCCTGCGGAGCGTATTGCCGAGCCGTTTGGCCCGCCGTTTGTGCTGACGACGACGGAGGTGGGCCGGCGCATCCGCAACCCCAACATCAAGCTGTTTCCAGACACCGAGCTGCTGGCGGTGGAGCTGCCGCGTTATGACGCACAGGTCATTCTGGAGGGGCTGCACAACTGCATTGCCCACCAGGACTATGAACAAGCCGGCCGTGTGGTCGTGGAGGAGCTGGCAGGCCGCCTGCGCCTGACCAATCTGGGCGGATTCGTGGACGGGCGACCCGAGGACTACTTCGACGGCAGCCGCACGCCCGAGAAATACCGCAACCCCCGGCTGGTTCAGGCCATGCGTCTGATCGGCATGATCGACAAAGGGGGCTTTGGCATCCGCGACATGGTGGCCACGCAGCGCAAGCGTTATCTGCCCTTGCCCGACTACGAGGGGTCCAGCGCGAACCAGACGGTGTTCCATATCTATGGGCAAACCATTGACGCGAACTACAGCAAGCTGCTGATGGAGCGTGCCGACCTGCCGCTGGAGCAGGTGGTCTGGCTCGACCGGGTACAGAAAAAACACCCCATTGCCGATGACCAGGCTGCCACGCTGCGGCGGGCCAAGCTGATCGAAGGGCGCAAACCCCGCTTCTTTGTGTCCGCCCATGTGGCCGATGCGACCAATACCCGGGCCGAATACACGCGCAACAAAGGGCTGAGTGACCATTACTACAAGACATTGATCCTGCAGCACATCCAGAAATTCAAGTCAACCTCGACGGCTGAGTTGCGCACCTTGTTGCTCGACAAGCTGCCCGATTCATTAACGGCGGAGCAAAAATTGGTCAAGGTCAAGAACTTGCTGGCAGCCCTGCGCTCGACCGGGCTTGAGGGGGTCAAGATCGTGGTCACAGGCAAGGGGCCACAGTCGCGATGGGAGATTTATCGCAATGATTCGCTCGGATAGTTGATGTCGAATTTTTTCAATTTATCCGAAGAATTATCCGGGCTGAAAAATATTTCCTATAAAAATCAATGACTTGCAATGTATTTTTGCCTGAAATTTATCCCGCTCTAGTGTTTTTTAATCCGCCATCTTCCGTTCCATGACCCCCATCACCCTCAAGACCTACCAGCAAGCCGCGCTCGACACCTTGGCGGTTTTTGCACGTGCCGCTGCCGTCAAAGGCCCGGCGCTGGCTTTTGGGGAGCTGGCTGGGCGGTCTTACAAAGCGGACGCGTTTGGCGAGGTGCCGTGCCTGTGCCTGCGTATTCCCACGGGCGGCGGCAAGACGGTGATGGCCGCCCACGCGGTGCCGCTGTTGGCACGCGAATGGCGCGCCACCGACGCGCCGGTGGTGGTGTGGCTGGTGCCCAGCGACACCATCCGCAGCCAGACTTTGGGCGCACTGCAAACGCCTGGCCACCCCTACCGTGCGGCGCTGACGGCGGCCTATGGCGACGGTGTGCGGGTGTGTGCGCTGGAAGACGTGGCGCAGATCGCACCGCCCGAATGGGGGCGGCAGGCGGTGGTGGTGGTGGCCACCATCCAGAGCTTTCGCATCGACGACGCGGACAAGCGCAATGTGTACAGCTTCTCCGAAGCGTTCGAGCCGCACTTCAAGGGGGTCGACCCGGCGCGTCTGGCGGTGCTGCAGGGGTTGCCTGATGCGGTGGTGTCTGCCGACGAAGCCACGCAGGCAGGCAAGGGAGTGCTGAAGGGATTTGTGGGCCAGCCGCGCTGGAGCCTGGCCAACTGGCTGGCGCTGCAGGAGCCTCTGCTGATCGTGGACGAGGCGCACAACACCAAGACGGACAAGAGCTTTACGGCGCTCAAGCGGCTCAACCCCAGCTGGATTCTGGAGCTGACCGCCACGCCGGTGGCCGCCAGCACCAATGTGCTGTACCACGTGAGTGCGCAGGAGCTGGCCGCCGAAAACATGGTCAAGCTGCCCATCGTGCTGGCCGAGCACCCGCAGGGCTGGCAACAGGCGGTGTTGGCCGCCGTGCAGAACCAGCGGGGGCTGGAGTCCGAAGCGCTGAAAGACGAGGCCGAGGGCCATGGCTACGTGCGGCCCATCGTGCTGTTCCAGGCGCAAAACGTAGGTGACGAGGTGCCCCCCGAGGCGCTGCGCCGCCATCTGGTGGATGAGCTGCATATCCCCGAAAACCAGATCGCCGTGGCCACGGGCAACACCCGAGAGCTCGACGGTCTGGATCTGGGTGCACGCAGCTGCCCGGTGCGTTTTGTCATCACGGTGCAGGCGCTGCGTGAGGGCTGGGATTGCCCGTTTGCGTATGTGCTGTGTTCGCTGCAAAAACTCAGCAGTGCGTCCGCCGTGGAGCAGTTGCTGGGCCGCGTGCTGCGCATGCCATATGCGCAGCGGCGCGGGCGCGATGCGCTCAACCGCGCTTACGCCCATGTGTGCGAGGCCGAGTTCTCGGCGGCGGCGCACGCACTTGCCGATCGGTTGATCAACCACATGGGCTTCGAGGCGCTCGACGTGGCCTCGATGATCGCGCCGGCTGGCAATTTGCCGCTTTTTGAGAAAAATGAGCTCCCTGCCCAGGTTCTACCTGCACCTATAGCTACTAATTTTGCAGCAATAACACCCACCCCGGAATTGCTGGCCCAGCCCGGTGTGCAGGCGGTGCAGATCGCGGGCACGCAGCAGGTGGTGCTGACGGGCCACATCGGCGCCCCGCTGGAAGACCTGTTGCTGGCCCAGGTGCGCGGCCCCAAGAAGCAGACGCAGGTGCGAGAGCAGGTGGCCCAGCACAATGCACTGGTGGCGGCACAGGCAGCCCCGGCTTCGCGTGGGCTGCCTTTTGCGCCGGTGCCCACGCTGGGGTACCGCACGTCGGCGCAGGCGCCGTTGTGGCCGCTGGAGCGTGCGGCGGTGCTGGAGTCGGTGGAGCTGGACTTGCTCACGCCGGCGGCCGTGCAGTTGCCCGGTTTTCAGGTGGTGCAGCAGTCGAACACGTTTGAGATTGACGTGAAGGACGCCCACCTCAGGCTGCGCCCGGCAGATGCCAGCCAGATCACCATGGACTACGGTGCCAGCGGTGTCACTGCGGATGACCTGGTGCGCTGGCTGGACCAGTCGCTGTTCCAGAAGCTGCCCGAACTGACCCAGGGGCAGCGGCGGGCCTATCTGGCCGCTGTGGTGAACCACTTGCTGCATGAACGCCATGTGCCGGTGGAGGCGCTGGCGCGCATGCGCTTCAAGCTGGCGCAGGACATCGAGGCGCGCGTGGCCGATGTGCGCGACCAGGCGGCCCAGCGCCAGTTCGTTCAGCGCGTGCTGCAGCAGGGTGCGCAAGGGGCCTGGCTGGTCGAGCCCGACTGGACACACCCGCATGTGTTCGAACCGGGACGTTACCCAGCGCCGGTGGGCTCGCGTTATGCGGGGCGGTATGAATTCCCCAGGCACTACTTCCCGGTGCTGGCTGACCTGAAAGAGGGCGGTGAGGAATTCCTGTGTGCGCAATTGATCGACAAGCACCCGAATGTGCGCCACTGGGTGCGTAACCTGGACACTGCGCCCTGCGGCTTCGCGCTGCCCACCTCACGCGGGCGGTTTTATGCCGACTTCGTGGCTGAGCTGATGGATGGGCGGGTGGCGCTGCTGGAGTTCAAGGGCCAGCACCTGGCCAGCAACCCGTATGAAATCGAAAAGCGCCAGGTGGGCACGTTGTGGGCACAGGCCAGTGCCGGCCGTGCCGTGTTTGGCTGGTTGTTGATGCAACAGGACGGCTTGTCCCTGGATCAGCAGGTAAAGGCGGTTCTGTCGTGACGGAATCTGCCCCCGCCCCGCGCCCCGTCGAGATCGCCCTGCTGGCCAGCGTCTTCGTGGTGGCCGCCTGCGGGCTGCTGTACGAACTGGCGGCGGGCACGCTGGCGTCCTATGTGCTGGGCGACTCGGTGCTGCAGTTCAGCACCATCATTGGCACCTACCTGTTTGCCATGGGCGTGGGCTCCTACCTGTCGCGCTTCTTCGAGCGCCAGCTGCCCGCCCACTTCCTGCGCATCGAGCTGATGGTGGCGCTGGTGGGCGGCATGCTGCCCGCTGCGCTGTTCCTGGCCAACGCCTATGTGCCCGGCGCCTTCCGTTTTCTGCTCTACGGCATGGTGCTGCTGGTGGGCACGCTGGTGGGGCTGGAGATTCCGCTGGTCATGCGTATCCTCAAGCGCAACGTGGCGCTGAAGGACCTGGTCAGCCAGGTGCTCACCTTCGACTACCTGGGCGCGCTGGCCGTGTCGCTGGCGTTCCCGCTGGTGCTGGTGCCGCAGCTCGGGCTGATCCGCACGGGGCTGCTGTTCGGCCTGATGAACGCGGCCGTGGCGCTGTGGGCGCTGTGGATGTTCCGCCACGAGCTGCGCCACCTGCGCGCCCATGCGGTGGCCGGGCTGCTGACCTGTGCGGCGCTGGCTGCGGCCTTTGCGGGCGCGGACCACATCAGCAGTTTTGCCGAGGACAAGTTCTACCAGGACCGCATCGTGTTTGCCGCGTCGTCGCCCTACCAGCGTATCGTGGTGACGCAGGGGCGCGGCGGGCACCGGCTGTTCCTCAACGGCAACCTGCAGTTTGCCGAGCGCGACGAGTACCGCTACCACGAAGCCCTGGTGCACCCGGTGATGGCGGCCCACGGCGCCCCCAGGAAGGTGGCTGTGCTCGGCGGCGGCGACGGCATGGCGGTGCGCGAGATCCTCAAGTACCCCTCGGTCGAGCAGGTCACGCTGGTCGAGCTGGACCCGAACATGACGAAGCTGTTCAGCGAACACGAGACGCTGGCCGGGCTCAACGGCCATGCGCTGTCCTCACCCAAGGTGAAGATCATCAACACCGATGCCTTCCAGTGGCTGCAGGACACCAAGGACGTTTTTGACGTCATCGTGGTGGACTTCCCCGACCCGACCAACTTCGCCATCGGCAAGCTCTACACCAACAGCTTCTACGCGCTGCTCGACCAGCGCCTGGCCGCCAGCGGTTATGCCGTCATCCAGACCACCTCGCCCCTGGTGGCACGCAAGAGCTTCTGGACCGTGGCGCAGACCATTACATCCACCGGCCTCACCGCCACGCCCTACCACGCCCATGTGCCCAGCTTTGGCGAATGGGGCTACATCATCGCCAGCCGCCGGCCCTGGCGCCAGCCCGACAGCCTGCCTGCCGGGCTGCGGTTCCTGAGCCCCGACACGCTGCCGCTGCTGTTCGACTTCCCGCTCGACATGGCACGGGTGCCGGCGGAGGTGAACCGGCTGTCGAACCAGATTCTCGTGACGACCTACGAACAGGAATGGGGCAAGGTTCCCAGCCACTGATGCAGCGCCGCGCTTTCCTTGGCCTGCCCGCAGCGGCGCTTGCGCTGGGTGGCTGCGAGCGGCCAGCCCCCGTCGAAGGCGGCTTCACCGGCATCCACGACCAGCGCGGCCATGCGCTGCGTGATATGCGCGAAGCCCCCGCGCCGCAGGCCACCCGCCGTACCCAGGTGCTGATCGCCGGCGGCGGCGTGGCCGGCCTGGCGGCGGCCCGTGCGCTGCGCCAGCGCGGCATCGAGGATTTCGTGCTGCTGGAGCTGGAAGACGGTGCCGGCGGCAACGCCCGGGGCGGCCAGGTGGGCGGCATCCCCTGCCCGCTGGGTGCGCACTACCTGCCTGTGCCGGGTGAGGCCGCCCACGAGGTGCAGGACCTGCTGGAAGAGCTCGGCCTGCGCCAGCGCGTGGCCGGGCGCTGGCAATACGACGAGCGCCACCTGGTGCACAGCCCGCAAGAGCGCTTGTTCTTCCAGGGCGTTTGGCAGGACGGCCTGCTGCCCGTGGACGGTGTGGCTGAGGCCACCCTGGCGCAGTACCGCCGCTTTGCCACGCGGGTGGCCGCGCTGGCGCAGGCCAGCCGTTTCAGCATTCCTGCCGCGCGCGCTCCGTTCACCGCCGAACATGCCGCACTGGACGCCCTGAGCGCCGACGCCTGGCTGCGCGCCGAGGGCTTCGATGACCCACACTTGCGCTGGTACCTCGACTACAGCTGCCGCGACGACTACGGCGCCGGGCTGGCCCGCGTGTCGGCCTGGGCCTGTATTCACTACTTCGCCAGCCGCCATGGTTTCCATGCCCCCGGTGAAGCGGGCGAGCGGTCCGAAGGCGAAGCCGGCACCCTCACCTGGCCCGAGGGCAATGGCTGGCTCACCCAGCGCCTGGCTGCCCCGCTGGGCGAGCGCCTGCACACCGGCCACAGCGTGTTGCGCATCACCGAGGAACGCCACGGCGTGGCCGTGGACGTGCTGCGCCATGCCAATGGCACCGTCACCCGCTGGCAGGCCGCGCAGTGCATCGTGGCCCTGCCGGTGTTCGTCGCCACCCGGGTGGTGCAGAGCCCGCCCGCGCTGCTGGCCGAGACCGCCCGGCGCCTGGCCTATGCCCCCTGGCTGGTGGCCAACATGCACATCAGCGCGCCGCTGCAGGACCACCCCGGCGCCGCCCCGGCCTGGGACAACGTGGTCTATGGCGAGGCGGGCGGCGGCCTGGGTTATGTGGACGCGCGCCACCAGAGCCTGGACCCCACCCCCCGCGCCACGGTGCTCACCTACTACCGCGCGCTGGGCGACCAGCCGGATGCCCGGCAACAGTTGCTGGCGCGGCCCTGGACCCACTGGCGCGATGCCACCCTGGCCGCCTTGGCCGTGCCCCACCCCGACCTGCCCCAGCGCCTGACGCGGATGGACATCACCCGCTACGGCCACGCCATGAGCATCCCCGTGCCCGGCATCCAGCAGCACCTGCGCCGGCTGGGCGCGCAAGGCAGGGTGCACAGCGGCCGCCTGCATTTCGCGCATGCAGACTGGTCGGGGTATTCCATCTTTGAAGAGGCCTTCACCCGGGGCCATGCTGCAGGAATGTCCGTATGACACCTTTTGTGCGCCCCATGGTTTTGTCCGACCTGGATGCCGTGCTGGACATCCAGCGCGCCTGCTACGGCGAAGGCTTCCTCGAAGGTGCCGACGTCATCACCCGCCGGATCGGCAGCAGCGTCGGCCTGTCCTGTGTGGCCGAGCGGGAGGGCCGGGTCTGCGCCTACCTCGCCGCCTACCGGTCGCACCCCGGCAAACTCACCCCGCTGCACGGTGACTTCGAGGCCGTATCCGAGCCCATTTCCCGGCCCGACACCCTCTACCTGCACGACCTGGCCGTACACCCCGATGCCACCGGACTGGGCCTGGCGCAGGCGCTGGTGCGCCACCTGTGGGCGCAGGGCGTGGCGCTGGGGCTGACCGGCTCGGCCCTGGTGTCGGTGCAGGGCTCGCAGGACTTCTGGGCTCGCCTGGGCTACCAGGTGCAGGCGCTGGGCGACCCCGTGCAGCAGCAGAGGCTGGCGTCTTACGGCGAAGGGGCTTGCTACATGGTGCGCACGTCGCTGGCCTGAAAATAAGAGTCCAAGCAACCCCATGCGGAGGTTTTACCTCGGCATGTAGCTATGAATTTCATAGTATTTGTGGGTGGATAAATACCCCTGCTGCTGAAATAAACTTTATTTAGATATATCGTATTGCTATCTAAATAAAGAAAGACAACCATGAAAGACTTCGACCTGCCCACCCGCGCTGGTCGTGCCCCCCGGGGTGCCCGGGTGCTGGGCCATGGGGGCCTGCGGCTGGTGCTGCTGCGGTTGATTGCCGAAAAGCCCCGCCATGGCTACGAACTCATCAAGGCCATCGAAGAGCAGGTGCACGGCAGCTACAGCCCCAGCCCTGGCGTGGTCTACCCCACCCTCACCCTGCTGGAAGAAATGGGCTGGGTCAGCGTCAGTGCCACCGATGGCGCCCGCAAGCTGCACACCATCACCGACGCCGGCCGCCAGTTCCTCGACACCCAGCGCGATGAGGCCGACGCCCACTGGGCCCGCCTGCAGGCCAAGGCCCAGGCCCATGCCGAGCGGCCCCCGCAGATCCAGCGCGCCATCGAGAACTTCAAGCTGGCCGTGCACATGCGGCTGGCGCGGGGTGGCCTCACCGACGAACAGGCCCATGCTTTTGCCGCAGTGCTGGACGCAGCCGCGCAGAACATCGAAAAAATCTGAAAAACGCCATGACGCTCGACACCATCGACCCCCGTGCGCCCCAGCGCGTACGCCACGAATTGCGCCGCCGCCTGCTTACCGTGCGCGGCGTGCAGCGCGTCACACCGCACCTGGTGCGCGTCACCCTGCAAGGCGACCTGCAGGGCTTCGCCAGCCTGGGCTTCGACGACCACGTCAAGCTCATGTTCCCCGACCCGGCCACGGGTGTGCTGGCGCTGCCCTCCATCGGCCCCGAAGGCATCCAGCATGCGTCCGATGCGCCGCGCCCCGCCATGCGTGACTACACCCCGCGCCGTTTTGATGTGCAGGCGGGCACCCTGGAGATCGACTTCGCCCTGCACGATGCCGGCCCGGCCACCCAGTGGGCCGAACAGGCCGCACCCGGCCAGCCAATTGGAGTGGGCGGGCCGCGCGGCTCGATGGTCATCCCCATGGCTTTCGACGGCTACCTGCTGGTGGGCGACGACACCGCCCTGCCGGCCATCGCGCGCCGCCTGGCCGAACTGCCTGCAGGGGCACTGGTGGTGGTCATCGCCGAGGTCGACAGCCCGGCCGACGAACTGGCGTTCGAGACTGCCGCCGACCTGCGCCTGACCTGGGTGCACCGCAGGGGCGCGGCCCCCGGCACCACCACGCTGCTGCTTGACGCCCTGCGCCAGACAGCGCTGCCTGCCGGCGATTTCCACGCCTGGGTGGCCTGCGAGTCATCCGCCGCCAAGGCCCTGCGCGCCCACTTGGTGGGCGAACGCGGCGCCTGTGCGCAGTGGACCAAGGCGTCGGGCTATTGGCGCCTGGGCAGGGCGGACACCCACGAAGCCCATCACGCGTGAGGCCTGTGCGGGGGCGGGTAGGCCCTGCCACCGTGGCCTATCGGCGAGGCAGATGTAATTTTTGGTTTTTTTGGGTGCTTTATGGATTTGATTGCTCAAGAATGCAGATGTGCACACGTTTTACGCAATTCGATAAACGAAGGAATCACACCATGAAAAAGAGCATCTTGGCCCTGGGGGTCAGCACCTTGTTGGCCGGCTTGGCCACTACCGCATCTGCCCAGGGGCTAACGCCATTGGGCGGCCCATTGGTGGTGACGCCCACCAACATTGGCCACATTCTGGTGGTGCCGTACTACACGGTGCAAGAAGGCAATGCCACCTTGCTGAACATCGTCAACACCGACAAGACAAACGGCAAGGCCGTCAAGGTGCGCTTCCGTGGCGCGTCCAACTCGGATGACGTGTTCGACTTCACGCTGTTCCTGTCGCCTGGCGACGTGTGGGCGGCAGAAATCAGCCAGAACCCCAGCACCGGGCTGGCCCGCCTGAGCACCCCGGACAACTCCTGCACCTTGCCCACCCAGGTCAACCGTGATTTCATCACCGCGCGGGTGAACCCCAAGGCGGACACGGCCAACGAAACGCGCGAAGGCTACATCGAAATCCTCAACGCCGCCGACATCGTGCCCGGCACATCGGTGTACAGCGCGATCAAACACGTCAAGGGCGCACCACCCGTGGCCTGCAGCAACGGCGCCCGTACCCCGGACGCCCTGCGCCCCCTGCTGACCGAAGAAGGCATTGCAGCCGCAGGCTTCACCTCGCCCACCACCGGGCTGTTTGCCGACTGGTCCATCTTCAACGTGGCCGAGGCCACCTCATGGTCGGGTGTGGCTACTGCGGTCACGGTGAATCCCTTGCTGGCGCAGCCGGACCAGACAACCACCCAGGTGGTGCTGCACCCGCAGGCCAATGGCACCCCCAGTGGTTCGGTGGAGTTGTTGACGGCAGACCCGCTGTTCCAGCTGTATGCCACATCGGGTGGCACGGCCGGGGTACAACTCCAGCATTTTGACCTGCCCGACCTGTCCACGCCATACATTGCGGGCGGCATGTTCCCGGCAGCAGCCCAGGCCCTCTACCTGAGCCTGGGCCTGGCCAAGACCAGCATCAAGAACGAGTACTTCACCGACGACCGGGTGCAGGCACAGACCGACTGGGTGTTCTCCTCGCCCACGCGCCGCTACCACGTGGCCATGGACTACGCGGCCACCAACGCAGCGGACCGGGTGGTCTTCAACCCATTGCTGCTCCAAGGATACGGCAGCCTTTTCTACAACACCAGCAATATCACGGTGGAAGGTTCGGACGCCACCCGCAAGATCTGCGTCTCGGGCATCGACCGCACCTTCTGGGACCGCTCGGAGCAGTACAAGGAAAGCGACGATGACTTCGTGATCTCGCCCAGCCCCATCGTGCCCAAGATCAACCTGTGTGGTGAGGTGGCGGTGTGGTCCATCAATGCCGGTGATGAGTACGCCGCGTCTGCACTGGCTGCCAGCGTGACCCGCAAGAACATCGAAGTGGGTTACGCCGACGGCTGGGGCGAGTTCCTGACACCCGGCGCCTATGGCTTGGGCCTGCCCATGCTGGGCGCAGCCTTTGCCAAGGCCACCAGTACCAACGTGGGGGCCGGCGTGAAGGGCAACTTCGGCCTGGTCTGGGAGCACAAGTACACCACCCCGGATTTCTCCTATATGGCAACCTCTACGCCTTTCCGTAAGTAAGACGAGGCTTTCGCTGCGTTGCGGCAGCGTTTCACATCAGATAGCGTTGCCGAAGAGCGGCGCTGGTGCAAGTGCAACTACCAATCTCCAAGAGGCCTTCGGGCCTCTTTTTTTTGCCTGTACGAGGGTGTGGTGAGACGGGCGATGAGGGGGTGTCATCGGCGTTTCACGCACGGCGGGCATCGTGGCGGGCTTCACTGTTTGCGAAAGTTCCGCCATGTCCCGTTGCCCCCTTTCATTGAGTGCTGTCCTGGCCACATGGGCCTGTGCAGCTTCCGCCTTGGCACAAGGCGCGGCACCTCCGGTTTTTCCCGCCACGCTGGCGGGCCATGCCGTGTTGCCAGCACAGTCTTTCATTGCTGCGCCCAAGGATGCACCACCCGACCTGCAGACTAGCGGCAAGTTCACCACGCCGAAGCGTGTGGACACCGTGGGTGCTGTGCCGGGCCAATCGGCCGGGCGCCCCACGGCCGTCTCGCTGCCCTTCCAGGGCCAGCCGCTGCAGGGCCATTCAGGCATCAAGAAGATGGCTGACGGCAGCTTCTGGATCCTGACCGACAACGGCGCCGGGACCAAGGCCAACTCGCCGGACTTCATGCTGTACCTGAACCACTACCGGGTGGACTTTGCCAGCGGCCAGTTGCAGCACCTGGGCACCGTGTTCCTGCATGACCCCGACAAAAAAGTGCCCTTCCACATCACCGAGGAAGGCACTGCCAAGCGTTACCTGACCGGTGCCGACTTCGACCCCGAGAGCTTCCAGTTCGCGGGTGGCCACCTGTGGATTGGTGAAGAGTTTGGCCCCTACCTCATCAAGGCCGACCTGAAGGGCAAAGTGCTTGCCGTGTTCGAGACCCAGGTGGACGGCAAGGTCGTGCGCTCCCCCGACCACCCCGCCGTGACCACGCCTGGTGCGCCCGGTGGCGCGGTGAACTTCGAGATCAAACGCTCCAAGGGGTTTGAAGGCATGGCGGCGTCCAAGGACGGCAGCAAGCTGTATGCCCTGCTCGAAGGCCCGGTGTGGAACGCCGAGGCCAAAGACTATGAACGTGTGGATGGCAAGGAAGCCCTGCGCGTGCTGGAGTTCGATGTGGCCGCCGAGAAGTGGACCGGCCGCTCGTGGCTCTACCCGCTGGAGGCCAACGGCCACGCCATCGGTGACTTCAACATGATGGACACCACCACCGGCCTCATCATCGAGCGCGACAACGGCGAAGGCACCGCAGCCCGTGCCTGCCCTGCAGGCGAGAAGCGCACCGACTGTTTCCACGACCTGGCGAAGTTCAAGCGCGTCTACAAGGTGGAGCTGAACGACGCCAACGTGGGCGGTCCGCTGCACAAGATCGGCTACATCGACCTGATGAATATCGCCGACCCGCAGAAGAAGGCCCGCAAGCCGCTCGACAACGGTGTGCTGACCTTCCCCTTCTTCACCATCGAAAACGTGGACGTGGTGGACGCCACCCACATCGTGGTGGGCAACGACAACAACCTGCCATTTTCCAGCAGCCGCGAGCCGAACAAGGCCGATGACAACGAACTGATCCTGCTGGAAGTGGGAGAACTGCTCAAGGCGCGTTGATCAGTCTGCGGCGGCCGTGGCCAATGCCAGGCCGGCGCTGCGGCTGCGCTGGCCCCAGCGCTCCCAGGCCTTTTCGTGGAAGAAGAAAGCCACGGCCTGCACGGTAGGTTCCAGCAGGCTCAGGGTGAAGGCGATCCAGAGGTTGCCCGTCACCGCGTAGGCCACCAGGGCTGCTACGGTGATGTGCAACAGGTAGTAGCTGGCGGTTTTCTTCAGGGTGGGCAGGTTGGCGCGAAAGGCGTTGGCCATAGTGGACTCCGGTGGTGTTGAGCGGTGTTTCCATGGTAGCCAGGCACCCGCGCCAAGGCCAATTGTTTATACCCAAGACGGTCATGCAATCGGCCTATCAGCCACTGGCTATGGCAGCTTTCCCGGCGATGTCTGAAGCTGGCGCGGCCCATGCGTGTGCCGAAGTTGCCGTAGCCGCCCAGAACCCGCGCTCGCGAAGGGTCAGCCCCGCATCAGCGCTTCGATCTCGTCCGCCTTCACGGGCACCCCACGGGTGATCAACTCGCAGCCACCTGCGGTCACGATGGCGTCATCTTCGATGCGGATGCCGATGTTCCAGAACTGCTCGGGCACACCCGGTGCGGGGCGCACGTAGAGGCCGGGCTCGATGGTCAGCACCATGCCGGGGTGCAGGATGCGGCTGGGCCGGTTCTTGATGGTCTCGCCCGAGAGCGGGTCCTTGCGCTCGCTCACCGCATTCAGCTCGGTCGGCTCCACATAGCTGCCGCAGTCGTGTACATCCATGCCCAGCCAGTGGCTGGTGCGGTGCATGTAGAAGGGGAAATAGGCGCGCTGTGCGATCACGTCGTCCACGCTGCCGACCTTGTTGGCATCCAGCAGGCCCAGGTCCAGCAGGCCCTGCGACAGCACCCGCACCGTGGCGTCGTGCGGGTCGTTGAAGCGGGCGCCGGCGCGGGTGGCGGCCACGGCGGCGTCCTGGCTGGCCAGCACCAGCTCGTACAGCGCCAGCTGCGGGCCGGTGAAGCGGCCATTGGCGGGAAAGGTGCGGGTGATGTCGCTGGCGTAGCCGTCCAGCTCGCAGCCGGCGTCGATCAGCACCAGGTCGCCGTCCTTCACGGGCGCGGCGTCGGCGCGGTAGTGCAGCACACAGGCGTTGGCGCCGGCGGCCACGATGGAGTAGTAGGCCGGGTACTGCGAGCCGCCCATGCGGAATTCGTGCAGCAGCTCGGCGTCGAGGTGGTATTCCCGCACGTCCTGCCCCGCGCGCAGCATGCGGGCCGAGGTCTGCATGGCGCGGATGTGGGCGCGCGCGGAAATCGTGCTGGCGCGGCGCATCACGTCCTGCTCGTGTGCGTCCTTGATGAGCCGCATCTCGTCGAGCACGCTGCACAGGTCCTGCTGCACCTCGGGGCACAGCGCGCCAAAGCGCACCCGCGCCCGCACGGCGTTGAGCCAGCCGTCCACGCGCGTTTCCAGCCCCTGGTGGATGGCGAAGGGGAACCACACGGTGTGTTTGTTTTCCAGCAGGCGCGGCAGCTGGGCGTCGAGTGTGGTCACCGGGTGGGCCGCGTCCACGGCCAGCGCGGCGGGGGCGGCGTCAGGCCCCAGGCGGTAGCCGTCCCAGATCTCGCGCTCCAGGTCCTTGGGCGCGCAGAACAGCGTGCTCTGGCCGTCACCCGTCACCACCAGCCAGGCGTTGGGCTCGGTGAAACCGGTGAGGTAGTAGAAGTAGCTGTCGTGCCGGTACAGGTAATCGGTGTCGCGGTTGCGCGCGCGCTCAGGCGCGGTGGGGATGATGGCGATGCCGCCATCGCCCAGCATCGAGGCAAGGCGGGTGCGGCGCTGCGCGTAGGGGGAGGGCTGTGGGGTCATCCGTGCATTGTCGGGCATCCCCCGCCGTCGTGTCTTTGAAGTGCCATGCCTGTCTTTGTCTCCTCCCTGCTGCATTTCCTGCGGACCGTCCTGGTGCCTTGGGGGGCTCACATTCCCCATGACGCCCCGACCGAAGTGGGCACCGCCGCGCAGTAGCGCGGGCGCTCAGCGGTTGAGCTCGGCCAGGCGTTCGGGCGTGCCCACGTCGGTCCAACGGCCGCTGTAAAGCGACGCGCTGATGCGGCCTTCGTCCATCGCACGGCGCAGCAGGGGGGCCAGCGGGGCCGGGATGCCGTCCGGGTTGCCGTGCGGGATGCTGCAGAAGGGCTCGGCAAACAGCGCGGCGCGGTACAGGCCGATGGTGGAATAGGTGTAGCGCTCCCCTTCCGTCTGGTTCAGCGCCAGGCCCTCGGGTGAGATGCCGAAGTCACCGCGCGGGTTGTGTGCCGGGTTGGGCACCAGCCACAGGTGGGCCAGTGCGTTGCTGGCGGCAAAACGCTGCACGGCCGCTGGGTCGAAGTTGAAATCTGGCGCATACACATCCCCGGCCACCAGCCAGAACAGGTCTTGCCCACCCGCCTGCAGCAGGGGCAGCGCCCGCGCGATGCCGCCGGCCGTCTCCAGCGCACCGCCAAAGTCGGCTTGCTCGTTGGAGTATGAAATTGATAGCAACCTGCCGCCGTCCAATGGGCGCATGGGGCCAAAATGGCTTGTAATTTGGTCCCCCAGCCAGGCGGTGTTGACCACCAGCCCGGTGCAGCCACCCCGCGCCAGCGCCTCCATATGCCACTGCATCAGCGGCTTGCCGCGCACGGCGAGCAGGGGTTTGGGGCAGGAGTCGGTCAGCGGGCGCATGCGCTCGCCACGGCCAGCGGCCAGGATCAGGGCTCGGGTCATGGGGTGGGGGTGAAGGTCGTGGCAATGGTGCCGCGCTGCAGCTGGTGGCGCTCGGTGCGCTGCGGCAGGAAGAGGGCCAGCAGCGTGCCCATCAGCGCCTGCGCCTTGGCCGAATGGTCGCCGCCGAAATTGCACACGTACACGTCCAGCGTCACGGCGCGCTGCTCGGGCCAGGTGTGCACACAGAGGTGACTTTCGGCCAGCAGCAGCGTGGTGGTGACGCCGCCGGGGCCGTGGGCGGAGGGCGGGAAGCTGTGGACCAACTCACCCACCACCTGCAGCCCGGCCGCCTGCGCCGCGTCGCTGCAGGCCACGCCCAGCCGCGCGGCGTCCAGCAGCCAGGCCGCGTCGCACTGGCAGTGGTGGAGATCAGCAGTCAGGTGGAGGCCGCGCATGGGCAGCACTGTAGCCGATGGTCTGGGCATGCAGTCGTCGCTTGCAGATGCTGATTAAACAAATCATAAGTTGTTTAATGACAATACATGCGTTGATTTGTAATTGCAGCGCATGCGCCTCACGCACTCAGAAACACACCATAGATTGTAAAATCAAAATACAATCCATGATGTGTATTTGGCGCCATCTAGTGCCCATCCCATGCAAGCCTTCACCATCCGCACCACCGAGCAGTTGCCACAGCTGCTCAAAGCCTTCCGCAAGAACGCCGGACTCACCCAGGCCGACGTAGCTATACGCCTAGGCGTGACGCAGCAGACGGTGTCCGCTCTGGAGCGCAACGCCGAGGCGGTCAGCGCTGCGCGGCTGATGAAGCTTTTGAACATCCTGGGCGTGGAGTGGGTGCTGCAAAACCGCTCTGAGCCCACCGTGCCCGCATCGGGTGAAACCAGTGACTGGTAAGCCATGAACACACACGTGCGTGGCAAGGTGCTGGGCCTGTGGATGAATGGCCATTTTGTGGGCACCTGGAGCATGGAGGCCGGGGGCGATGTGCTGCAGTACGACAGCCAGTGGGTGAACTCTCCTCTGCGCCGTCCGCTGTCACTTTCGCTGCCGTTCACACCCGGCAACCGGCCCCACAAAGGTGATGCCGTTCGTTTCTATTTTGAAAACCTGCTGCCTGACAGCAAGGACATTCGTGAGCGCGTGGCGCGCCGTTACCAGGTGGGCGCAACCGATGCCTATACGCTGCTGCGTGAAATTGGCAGGGACTGCGTAGGTGCGCTGCAAATCCTCCCCGCAGACGATGCGCCACCGACTGACCTGCGGGTGCAGGCCGCGCCGATGGCCGACGCCGAAGTGGCGCGGCTGATTCGCGCCACTGTCCAGCCCGCGCAATTTGGCGGTGCGGACGCACTTGACGCGGACTTTCGCATCTCCATTGCAGGTGCGCAGGAGAAAACCGCGCTGCTGTACTGGCAAGGCCGTTGGTGCCGCCCGCTGGGCGCTACGCCCACCACACACATCTTCAAGTTTCCCCTAGGGCTGATTGGCAACCTGCAACTGGACATGCGCCAATCTGTGGAAAACGAGTGGCTGTGCTCCAAGCTGCTGGCCGCCTATGGCCTGCCCGTGGCCCCTTGCGACATGCTGCAATTCGATGATCAGAAAGTGCTGAGCGTGCAGCGCTTCGACCGGCGCTTGTGGAAGAACGATGTGCTGCTGCGCCTGCCGCAGGAAGACATGTGCCAGGCCACTGGCACGTCGCCCGTGCTGAAGTACGAGGTGGACGGTGGGCCGGGTGTGGACCGCATCATGGGCCTGCTCGACGGGTCTGCGCAGCGCGAACGCGACCGGTACCACTTCTTCATGGCGCAGCTAGTGTTCTGGATGCTGTGCGCCACCGACGGCCACGCCAAGAACTTCAGCATCTTTTTGCGGCCAGGTGGCGCGTTCGAGATGACACCGCTGTATGACGTGCTCTCCGTTTACCCGCTGCTGGGCGAGGAGCCCGGCAAACTCTCGCCCCACAAGGCCCGACTGGCCATGGCCGTGCGTTCCAAAAACGCGCATTGGCAGATCAACAAAGTCATGCGCCGCCATTGGCAGGCAGTGGGGGAGCGTTATGGCATCGTGTTGCCCAAGGGCTTCGCGGTAAATGATGTGATCGACAAAGTGGTGGCATTTACCCCCGATGTGGTGCAGCGCGTGCAACAAGCGCTGCCACCAGACTTTCCCGCTGAGGTGGCCGATCCGATCTTCAACGGTTTGTTGGAGGCGGCAGTCCGGTTGGGGCGCGTGTACGACTGAAGCGGCGGCATGTTGAGGGGCCGGAACAGCCGCAAGCAGCGCCCACTATTCCGGCCCGTCCTACCTCACACCCCGTCTTCCACCACCGGACTCACACTGCCCGCCGCCACCGTGATGCGGGTGCGTTTGAGCAGCGGGCTGGCCGGTGCGCTGCCATCGGCCTGCAGAGGCTTCACCTTGTTGTAGACCACCACCAGCTTGTCGGCAGTGACGGTGGCTGAGGCGTAGCCCTGGGCGTGGTGGTCGAGGTAGCGCATGTCGGGGTTGTTGGCCTTGAGCGCGCCGTCGAAGATCTCGGGCGATGCCACCAGGGCGGCCAGCGGCGTACCGGCCGAGCCGGCCTTGACGTAGCTGTAGAAGCTGGAGCTGCTGATGCCGGCGCAGACAAAGTCCACCAGCACCGGCGTGCCGGTGGCGGGGTCGGGCAGGTCGCGCACCACGCCGCACTGGAAGGCGTGCAGGTCGCCGGTGATGGCCACCACGTTCTGGATTTTCTGGGTTTTCAGGAAACCCATCAGCTCGGCCTTGTGGGCCGGGAAGCCGTCCCAGGCGTCGCAGTTGACGACGTACTGCGCGTTATAGGGCGCGGGGGCGGAAGCGCGCATGTCCATCCACAGGCGGTTGAGCATCAGCTCGTTGCCCCAGACCTTCCAGGTGGCAGTGGAGCCTTGCATCCTGTCTTTCCACCATTGCGTCTGGGTGGTGCCCAGGATGGACGGTGCGCGGCCCATGGCGGCGGTCTTCTGGGCTTCGAATTGCGCCAGCACCGGCTGCTGCACGAAGTAGCGTGCGCCGATCGAATCGCTGCCGTTGATGGGGTCGTGGCCCTGGGCCTGGGCGATCACGGCTTCGCTCACGATGTGGTCGTCGCGGTACAGGCGCTCGTCGGTCATCACCAGGTGCACCAGGCTGCCGAAGCGGAAGTCGCGGTAGATGCGCAGGTTGTCGTAGGCCGGGTTGGCCGCGTCGA
>Ga0208693_1000194_pt1 | contig 51476 bp, 50 predicted proteins | sample AD_UKC071_MetaG_FD_184438 | JGI IMG/M metagenome (GOLD analysis project Ga0208693, IMG submission 184438) | Active sludge microbial communities of municipal wastewater-treating anaerobic digesters from USA - AD_UKC071_MetaG (SPAdes) (version 2) | ecosystem: Engineered > Bioreactor > Anaerobic >... | reverse complement strand
CCAGTACTATACGGAGTTGATAGTGGTAAAGACTGGGTAAAAGCGATAAAGCAACTGGTCACTGTTTGAATTGATTTGTATAAATATTGGGTTTCTATTTATTTACCTACTAATGCTTGACACAAACCCTGGATTTGATATACTTGACTTTATAGCCCCAGTTTGTTAAAATAATAAAAATATTTAGCTGTCTTTTTGATACAAAATCTTGATGCTAAATCATTTAAGAATATATTTTCAGGATAAAAATAGTTCTAAAGAGAAAGGGGCGCGAATAAATGGATAAGATCGTAAAAGAAGGAATAACCTTTGATGATGTGTTGTTGATACCTGCCAGGTCGGAGGTTTTACCCAGAGAAGTAGAAACCAAAACAAGGTTGAGTAAGAAGATTACATTGAATATACCAATCATTAGTGCCGGAATGGATACCATTACAGAGTCCAAAATGGCTATTGCCATGGCCAGGCAGGGTGGTATAGGTATTATACATAAAAATATGAGTATCAGCCGGCAGGCCGAGGAAGTGGACCGGGTTAAGAGGTCCGAAAGTGGGGTAATTGTTGACCCCTTTTATCTGACAGCAGATAAGCCTATCAGTGAAGCAGAGGCTTTAATGTCCAAATATAGAATCTCTGGTGTTCCCATTGTTGATGAGAATAAAAAACTGGTCGGTATTATTACCAACCGGGATATGCGTTTTGTCAAGGATTATAGTAAATTAATTTCTGAAGTCATGACTTCAAAAGGCCTGGTTACTGCACCTGTTGGCACTACTATGGAGGAGGCCATCAAGGTCCTGCAGGAACATAAGATTGAAAAACTACCACTGGTGGATGAAAACAATGTCCTGAAGGGTTTGATTACCATCAAGGATATAGAAAAGGCTGAACAATTCCCCGATGCAGCCAAAGACAGCCAGGGCAGGTTACTGGTAGGGGCTGCAGTAGGTGTTGGCAATGAGACCATGGAGAGGGTAGCTGCCCTGGTTGAGGCTGAGGTAGATGTGATTGTGGTAGATACAGCCCATGGCCATTCTGTGGGAGTTATTAAGACAGTTGAAATGATTAAAAAAGCCTATCCAGATCTCCAGCTTATTGCCGGTAATGTGGCCACTGCAGAGGCTACAGAGGATCTGATCAAGGCTGGTGCTGATGTTATTAAAGTAGGAATTGGCCCAGGCTCTATCTGTACAACCCGGGTAATAGCCGGAGTAGGTGTTCCCCAGATTACAGCTATTTATGACTGTGCAAAGAAAGCCAGTGAATATGGTATACCGGTTATCGCTGATGGGGGTATTAAGTATTCCGGTGATATTGTGAAAGCCCTGGCAGCTGGTGCTTCTACAGTAATGCTGGGCAATCTCCTGGCCGGTACCGAGGAAAGCCCGGGAGACCTGGAGATCTATAAAGGTAGAAGTTATAAGGTATACAGGGGAATGGGGTCCCTGGGAGCCATGCAGGAAGGTAGTAAAGACCGCTACTTCCAGGAACAGGAGGATGAAGTCAAGAAACTGGTTCCAGAAGGAATCGAAGGCCGGGTTCCCTATAAAGGCCCTCTGGCAGATACAATTTATCAGCTAATCGGTGGACTAAGGGCTGGTATGGGTTATTGTGGTGCCAGGACAATAGAGGAATTACATGAAAAAGGCCGTTTTGTCCGGATAACCTCTGCTGGTTTGAGAGAAAGCCATCCCCATGATGTGAACATAACCAAGGAGGCCCCCAATTATTCTATAGATTAAGCTTCTGGCTGGAATAATTGGAGTCTATAAATATGGCAGGCAGGAGTAGAGCCCCGGGCTCTACTCTTTTTTGCTTATGTTCCTGTTTTACTTAATTTATCAATTTTATAGGGTATAATAGGTACAAAGGAAGTGGGAGGTTTGATCTAGATGACAGAGGAAATTAAGAAAGAGAAATTAGTGATTATTGGCGGTGGTCCGGCAGGCCTTACCGCTGCCATTTACGGGACCAGGGCTGGACTGGATCCGATCATTCTCATGGGGCCAGAGCCAGGAGGACAGATTACTACCTCACCGGAGGTAGAGAATTACCCTGGTTTTCCTGATGGAGTTAATGGCTTTGACCTGATGCAGAAGATGATTCAGCAAGTGGAGAACCTGGGTGGTAGGATGGTTTATGAATTAGTAGAAGAGGTGGACTTTTCCCGGAAACCCTATCGGATAAAAAGCAGTGGTGGCCTTTATGAGGCTGATGCAGTGATTATTAGTACCGGGGCCTCACCCCGGAAACTGGGCCTGGAAAATGAAAAGAGGCTGCTGGGTAAGGGTGTTTCCTATTGTGCTACCTGTGATGGAGCCTTCTTTAAAGGCCAGGAAGTAGCTGTAGTCGGCGGCGGGGATACTGCCCTGGAAGAGGCCAATTACCTGACCAATTTCTGCTCCAAGGTCTATATAATACACCGGCGGGATGAATTTAGAGCTACCAGGATATTGCAGGAAAGGGTTATGAATAACCCTAAAATAGAGATAATCTGGGATTCAGAACTGGAGGATATACTGGGAGAAGACAGGGTAGAGGCCTTATTGCTCAGGAACAATAAAACAGAGGAGAGAAAGGAATTACCTGTAAGTGCTGTCTTTATAGCCATTGGCCATATTCCCAATACAGGGCTCTTTAAGGAGTATCTGGAGCTGGATGCTGGTGGCTATATTGTAACAGACAAGAAACACAGTACCAATATAGAGGGTATCTATGCTGCCGGTGATGTCCAGGACCCCTTATACAGGCAGGTTATTACTTCGGCCGGGGCCGGGGCAGCTGCAGCAATAGAGGCCAGCCGCTATATCGATAATTATCAAGGTTAGTTTATGGTATTATTGGTGCTAGAGTAAAGTTTAGCAGGTCTTTCCTCTAGCTGTTATCTTCCTCCATTAAGTCTTTCATGACTTCCTGGACCGTTTCCAGGGAGACACCTAACTTTTGTGAAATTTCATAATCATTCATTCCAGTAGACCAGGCGATGAGGAAATCGTGCCGGTCTACTTTTTCTTTATCTTTTTTAATTTCTTTTTTCATCATGATAAACCCTTTCTATGTAAAAACTGAAGATTAGAGATGCCTGTTTGTCAGTGCCGGAGATTTACTTATCTCTAGTATTTGCTCTTCAGGAGTGAATTATACCTGTAAGATAATTTGCAGGGATTTCACAAATTATAGAGAATATATTTAAAATAAGGATTAATATATATTATGCAAAGACATCTAAGCTGTTAGATTATTTAGATAAATATTTAGATGTATTTTAGTTGTATTTAGAAATATATATAGACAATATATAAAGACAATCTATAATAGACAGTATAGATAGACAATCTATAGATGTATTTAGATTATATAGGGAATAGGAGCTGGAATAATGGCAAGGGGAAAATTGATTGTAATTGAATCAGGAATAGATGGAAGTGGCAAGAGTATTCAGTTTGAACTCCTCTATGACAGGTTGCAGAAGGAAGGATATAAGGTACATAAGGTGAAATTTCCTGATTATGAAAGTGCTTCTTCGGCTCTGGTGAGGATGTATCTGGAGGGTGATTTTGGGGATAATCCCCAGGATATTAATCTCTATGCAGTTTCCACCTTTTATGCTGTAGATAGGTTTGCTTCCTTTCAACTAAAGTGGAAAAAACTCTATGAAGAGGGGGCTATTATTCTGGCTGATCGCTATACCACCTCCAATATGGTTTACCAGGCTGCCAAGATCAGCGATAAGGACTTGCAGCAGGAATATCTGGACTGGTTGAGGGATCTGGAATTTAATAAATTTGCTTTACCGGAGCCAGATCTGGTACTCTTTCTCGATATGCCGCCCCGCTTTAGTTTTGAGTTTATTGAAAATCGGGAGGAACAGGATATTCACGAAAGGGACCGGGAATACCTGCTTTCTACCTATGAACATGCTGTAGGAATTGCCCGGAGCTATAAGTGGTCAATTATCAACTGTACCCGGGAGGGGGAGCTCCGGTCTATAGAAAATATCCATGAAGAGATTCATGAACGGGTTATAAAAAGCTTAAAGGAGGTCTAAAAATGGAGAAAAAAAGAGGTACTAAAATGGTACTCGCCATTGTCAATGACCATGATGCTCAGAGTTTATTGGAAGCTTTGAATAAGAAAGGATTTCAGGCTACCAGAATGGCCAGTACAGGAGGTTTTCTTCGGGAGGGTAATACCACCTTTCTAATTGGTACAGAAGAAGATAAAATAGAGGATCTGCTGGCTATTATCAAGGAAAAATGCCAGACCAGGAAGAAGATTATTGCTCCCATGTCTCCTGTAGCCAATACCCTGGAAAATTATTATTCTTTCCCCATGGAAGTACAGGTGGGAGGAGCAACCATATTTATTGTAGATGTAGACCAATTTATAAAAATCTAATGATTGAGGTTACTGAAGATGGCTTTTGATAAATTGCTGGGGCAAGAGACTGCTATCCGGCTTTTAAAAGATGATCTGGATAGTGGCAGGATTCATCATGCTTATTTATTTACAGGTAAAAAGGGTGTAGGGAAAAGGACTCTGGCTCTGGAGTTTGCCAGGGCCCTCTTTTGTCATGGGCAGGAAGGGGAAGCCTGTGGCAATTGTCTGGCCTGCCGGAAGATAGACCATTCCAACCACCCGGACTTAAGTATTGTCAGGATCAGTGAAGGGGATTCCATTAAGATTGAACAGATCAGGGAATTACAGAGAGAACTGGCTTTCCGGCCCTATGAAGGCCAATGGAAGGTCTTTATAATCGAGGATGCGGATAAAATGACTCCAGAGGCCGCCAACAGTCTTTTGAAGACCCTGGAGGAACCGCCTGCTTATGGGCTTATTATCCTCCTGGCCAGAGAGACAGAGAGCTTACTGCCTACCATAATATCCCGCTGTCATTTGATACAGCTTAACCCCTTATCTGCAGAAAATATTGAGCAACTTCTCCTGGAGGCTGGTTATGGGGATAAGGAAAAGGTCCGGCTCATTGCTGGCCTGGCTGCCGGAAGTCCTGGTGAGGCCATAAAATTAATGGAAGATGAGGATTTTTTTCAGCAACGGGAGAAATTATATGATTTTCTGGCCAGACTGCCGGAATTAACAGAGCTGGATGTTTTTCAATATGTAGATGAACTCCATGGATTTATAAATAATAAGGAAGACTTTCCTACTTTTAATTTGATATTGAACTGGTATAGAGATATAATATTGTATAGAATGGCCTGTCCTGAACAGGTAGTAAATTCCGACTATCTTGATTATTATAGTAGGCTTTGTGAATATTATTCACTGGAAGAATTACTATCAGTAATGGATCTGGTAAATACTATTAAGAGGTATATTGACAGCAATGTAAAGGTAGACCTGGCCTTACAGGTAATGTTTTTAAAGATAAGAACTAAGAGGGTGAATTAGATATATGTATATAGTAGTTGGAGTAAGTTTTAAAAGGGCCGGGAAGATATATTATTTCGATCCTGGTGACTTTGAGTTGAATAAGGGAGATCATGTTATTGTAGAAACAGCCCGGGGGATAGAATTTGGTGAGGTAGTCCTGGCTCCACGGGAGGTTTCTGAGGAGGAGATAGTGGCACCATTGAAGAAGGTAATCCGGCCAGCCACTGAGGAAGACCATGAGCAACATATAGAGAATAAAAAGCTGGAAAAAAAGGCTTATGATATCTGCCAGCAAAAGATCAAGAAACATGAATTACCCATGAAACTGATTGATGTAGAATATACCTTTGACCATAATAAGATTATCTTTTATTTTACTGCTGAAGGCAGGGTGGATTTCCGGGAACTGGTCAAGGATCTGGCCCGGGTATTTAAAACCCGGATTGAATTAAGGCAGATTGGCGTAAGGGATGAGGCCAAGATGCTGGGTGGCATGGGTATTTGCGGCCGTCCCCTTTGCTGCTCTCTTTTCCTCCGGGATTTTGACCCTATTTCCATCAAGATGGCCAAGAAGCAGGAGCTGACCTTAAATCCTTCCAAGATTTCTGGAGTCTGTGGACGTTTGATGTGCTGCTTAAAGTATGAAGCAAGAACCTACAAAGAACTTGGGGCAATTATGCCAGACATTGGTGATATTGTGGAAGTGGAAGAAGGCGATGAGGTTGTAGATGGTGAGATTGTAGATAGGAATCTGATGAAAAAGACAGTTATCGTAGATACTGGAGATGGAGAATATGTTGAAATAAATATTGAGGAAATTAACGGTTGTTGTAGACCGGAGGATTAGGGGGGAACTGGATGGACAAAGAGGTTTTAAGTGCATTGGCTTACTTCCAGGAACATTTAGAAGAGATGTCCATTAGGTTCCAGAAGCTAAAGGATATAACTTATCAGCTTTATAAGGAAAATGAAGAATTGAAGAATGAAAATGAGGAATTAAAGGAGATTATCTTCGCCCGGAAGAAGGAAAAGAAGGGAGAGGCTGCTACCAATCTCCTCCATTTGTATAAGGAAGGGTATCATGTCTGTCATCCCAGTTTTGCCGAAAGGCGCAAGGGCGACTGTCTCTTTTGTCAGCAGCTGATTGATAATCAATTGACGGAGGAATAGTTTGTGATGGAAGAGCTTACAGTTTTAGTCCCTGGCCAACTTTATGTCCTGCAGAATCCCGTTTTTTTTAAATTTGGCTGTGATTCAGTTTTCCTGGCCAATTTTACAGAGGTAAAAAAGGGGAGTACTGTAGTAGATTTTGGAACTGGCAGTGGTGTTATCCCACTGCTTTTGGCTTTCAAGCAGGAGCCAGGCAAGGTAATCGGGCTTGAAATACAGGATAAAATCGTGGAGATGGCCAGACGGAGTATAGAACTAAATAACTTAGGAGATAAGATAGAAATTATGCAAGGGGATTTTTCTAAAGCCAGTGAGCTATTTGCCCCGGAGAGTATTGACCTGGTGGTGACAAATCCCCCTTATATGCCTGTGGCTGACGGCAAGATCAGCCATGGCCTGGAAAAAGCCATTGCCAGACATGAAATCCATGGTAACCTGGAAGACCTGATCCGGGAAGCCTCTATTATCCTGAAAAAAGGCGGCAAATTGACCATGGTACATAAAGTAAACAGGTTCAGTGAGATAATATACCTGTTGAAGGAATACCGCCTGGAACCAAAGAGGATCCGCCTGATCCAATCCAGATTAAAGCTGGCGCCAAAAACCTTTTTGCTTGAAGCCAGGAAGGGAGGCAGGCCTGGCCTGGTCTTTGAACCGACCCTGATGGTTTATGAGGAAGACAGGGAAGAGTATACCCAGGAAGTGAAGGAGATCTATGGAGATGGTTTTTAATGTCTGAGAAGAAAAATTATGTTCAGGGGGGTACCCTGTATGTTTGCGGAACTCCCATCGGCAATCTGGATGACATGACTTTCAGGGCCATCCAGGTACTGAAAGAGGTTGATCTGATAGCTGCCGAGGATACCCGGCGGACCATTAAGTTACTGAACTACTTTGAGATTAAGAATCAACTGGAAAGTTATCATGAGCACAATGAAGAGGAAAAGGCAGAAAAACTCCTGCAATTAATGCAAGAGGGTAAAGCCATTGCCCTGGTCAGTGATGCCGGGATGCCAGGAATCTCTGATCCTGGTTATAAGTTGGTTAAAAAGGCTATTGAGCAGGGGATAGAGGTTGTACCTGTTCCGGGGCCTACTGCTGCTATAAGTGCCCTGGTGGTTTCCGGACTGGATACCAGCCGTTTTGCCTTTGAGGGTTTTTTAAGCCGCAAAGGCAGGGCCAGGGAAGAAGAGCTGGAAAAATTGCGGTCTGAAGAAAGGACCATAATTATATATGAATCTCCCTACCGGGTCCAGGCCACCCTAAAGGATTTGGAACGGGTGCTGGGGGACCGGAGAATAGCCTTAGTGCGGGAATTAACAAAGCTCCATGAGGAAAAGTATTATGGTAAGATCTCCAGCCTGCTGGAAGAGCTGAAGGGTCAGGAGGTCAAGGGAGAAATAGTGATAATAGTGGAAGGAAAGCAGCCGGGCGAAGGGCTGGAAACAGCTGCCTGGGCTGAATTGGAGATAGAGGAACATGTCCGGCTCTTGATGGCAGAGGGGCTGAGTAAAAAAGAAGCCATCAAAAGGGTCGCTGAAATCAGGGCTATACCCAAAAGGGAGGTCTATCAAGAGGCCATCGGTATTGACTTTGGGAAATAGTTGACAATGTTTCATATCTTTTATAAAATAATTGTAAAATTGTGGCTGAGTAATGTATACCAGGTATATTTGAATCAGGAAGGAGTAAATATTTATGTCAAAAGGAACTTACTATGTGACAACCCCTATTTATTATCCAAGTGATAAATTACATATCGGGCATGCCTATACTACTGTGGCTGCTGATACCATTGCCAAATATAAGGCCATGCAGGGCTATGAGACCATGTTTCTGACAGGTTCTGATGAGCATGGCCAGAAGATTCAGCGGAAGGCCCTGGAAGCCGGTAAAGAGCCTAAAGAATATGTTGATGAGATTGTAGCTAGCTTTAAAGCCCTCTGGCAGAAATTAGGGATAGACTATGATTATTTTATCAGGACAACAGAGGAGAGACATATCAAGGTAGTCCAGGCTATTTTCCAGAAACTCTATGACCAGGGAGATATCTATAAGGGGAAATACGAAGGCTGGTATTGTACCCCTTGTGAGACTTTCTGGACAGACAGACAGGTGGCAGAACAGGAAGAGAAACTCTGTCCTGACTGTGGCAGGGAAATCGAATGGGTAGAGGAAGAGAGTTATTTCTTCCGTTTGAGCAAGTATGCAGATAGGCTTTTACAACATATTAAAGACAATCCTGCCTTTATCCAGCCAGAGACCAGGCGTAATGAGATGGTCAGTTTTATTGAAAGCGGTCTGGAGGATTTGAGTGTTTCCAGAACTACCTTTGACTGGGGTATACCTGTTCCTTTTGACCCAGATCATGTTATCTATGTCTGGATAGATGCTTTAAGCAATTATATCACTGCTATTGGCTATGAGACTGAGGAGGAGAATTTCCAGAAATACTGGCCGGCTGATCTGCATCTGGTTGGTAAGGATATCCTCCGTTTCCATACCATTATCTGGCCTATAGTCCTTATGGCCCTGGATTTGCCCCTGCCAAAGCAGGTTTTTGGCCATGGCTGGCTCTTGACTAAGACCGGGAAAATGTCCAAATCCAAAGGCAATGTAGTTGACCCGGTTGTTTTGATTGAGGATTTTGGTGTAGATGCCATTAGATATTATCTCTTACGGGAGGTTGCCTTTGGTGCTGATGGCGCTTATTCCACTGAGGCCTTAATCCAGAGGATTAACTCAGACCTGGCCAATGACCTGGGGAATCTCCTTAATAGAACCATCAGCATGGTTAATAAATATTTTGGCGGGGTTATTCCGGCTGCCGGGCCAGAAGAAGAAGTGGACCTGGATCTGAAGAATTCTGCCAGCCTCATGCTTGCTAAGGTAGAGGAAAACATGGAGGCCCTGAAATATACTGTAGCCCTGGAGGAGCTCTGGACCTTTATCAGAAGGTCCAATAAGTATATTGATCAGACTACTCCCTGGATCCTGGCCAGAGATGAGGAACAAAAAGAGAGACTGGCTACAGTTTTATATAATCTGGTAGAGGCATTAAGGATTATTGCTGGAACCCTTAAACCATTTATGGTTAAAACACCCTATTTAATGGGCGAACAACTGGGGATAGAAGACCTTATCAGGGAAACAAAGTGGGAAGACCTCAAGGTTTGGGGCCAGGTTAAAGCAGGGGTTAAAGTAAAACAGGGAGACCCCATTTTCCCCCGGATTGATCTGGAGGAATATTTTGCTGAAGTAGAAAAGAGAAAAGAAAAACAGGCTCCTGGAGAAAAAGAAACAGCAAAAGGAAAAGAAACTGAAACAGTAAAAGAAAAAGACCTGATTTCTTATGATGAATTCAGCAAGGTAGAGATCAGGGTTGCAGAGGTACTGGAAGCAGAAAAAATAGAGGGCAGTAATAAGTTGCTGAAACTACAGGTTGATCTGGGTACTGAAAAGAGACAATTGGTGGCAGGAATTGGCCAGCATTATCAGGGAGAAGACTTAATAGGCAAGAAAATTCTCATGGTTGCCAATCTGCAGCCAGCCAAAATTTTTGGTGTAGAATCCAATGGTATGATACTGGCGGCATCCAATGATGAGGGAAAATTGGTTATTACTACTGTTGACCAGGATATAAGTAATGGCAGCAGGGTTAAGTAAGGATGGGTTTTCTGGAACTGGAGTTTGTGTAGGGAAGAATAATTCCAAAGCTTAAGGTCAGGAGTGAAAAAGATGAAAAGAAGTAATTACATACCAAAGGCTACCATTGAAAGACTACCCTTGTATTACCGGTGTCTGGAGAAACTTTCTGCATATGAGCAGGATGAAGTGGTTTCTTCCAGGGAACTGGGGGAGCGCTTAGGTATTCCTCCTACCCAGGTTAGAAAAGACCTATCTTATTATGGTGAATTTGGCCGCAGGGGTGTAGGTTATGATATTGAAGACCTGAAAAAAAGTCTGGCCAAAATACTGGGGATCAATAAAACCTGGCCAGCTGTCCTGGTAGGAGCAGGAAACCTGGGCCGGGCCCTGGTTAATTATGAAGGTTTTCAGAAAATGGGATTACAGATTACTGATGTTATTGATGCTGATTTAGATAAGATCGGTAATAATGTGGGAGAGATTACTGTTAGAAGTACCAAAGACCTGGCAGAGATTGTTAAGAATAAGCAGGTGAAGATTGGCATTATAGCAGTACCGGTCAATGCAGCTCAGGAAGTAACTGATTTGTTAATAGCTGCAGGTATCAAATCCATCTGGAATTTTGCCCCGACCAGATTAGTAGTACCAGAGGGAATCCTGGTTCGTAATGAGGATCTTTCTGTAGGGATTGTTAGCCTGATCTATCATCTAAGTTGGGAGAATCAATAGCCAGGTGGATGAAAAGCAATAGTGAAAATAATAGGGCCAGATTGAACTGGCCCTAAATCTTTTTATAAAAGGAAGAATGTAATTTTTGCAGACCGAATTTTTCCGGACTAAAGATAAACTCGGTATTTCCCAGGAAGAGAAAGCCTCCTGGCCTTAAAGCCTCGACAAACTTATAGGTTAACATTTCCTTTATTTCTGTGGTTAAATAAATGAAGAAATTCCTACTGAGGATCAGGTCCCACCCCTTTTCATAAGGGTCATTAATCAGGTCCTTTTCTTCAAAGGTAACTTTCTTGATTATTTCCGATGATAATTTGTATTTTGTTGATAAACCTTCTATTTCCTCAAAGTATTTTCCCAGCAAGGCTGGTGGTACATTGGTCACAGCGTTTTCATTATAGATGGCTTTCCCGGCATCCTCAAGGATTCCGGCATCAATATCACTGGCCAGGATCCGGTACTGGCTTTTGGTATAACCTAATTCTGTCAGCATAATTGCCAGGGTATAGGGCTCTGCCCCGTTGGAACAGGGGGCACTCCAGATATTAACCACCTTGTTTTGGGAAAACAGGACTGGAATAATTTTCTCTTCCAGGTATTGAAAACTCTGCGGATTGCGGTAAAACTCCGAGGTATTAATGGTAAAGTGATCCAGGTAAGCATTTCTGAAGTCCTGGTCTTTTTTTAATAATTCCAGACATTGACCATAATCCTCTACATTGTATCTGCGCATAAGGCTGTCAGTTCTACGTTGTACCCTCTTAATTTTGTATCCACGTAGGTTGATATTTAATATCTCCATTGCTTCATCAACAAACTGGTCAAAACTTATGGTCATTGCAATCTCCTCTCTATAAGTTTAATCAATTGTCCTGGTATTTCGTGTAAGGGTAAGATTTCATCATAGGCCCTGGCCTTGATGGTTGCTCCTGGCATACCATAGACCAGGGCTGTTTCTTCCGCTTCCACAATACCATAGCCTCCATTTTCCTTGACTACCTTCATGCCTGCAGCCCCATCCTTGCCCATTCCGGTCAGGACAACCCCAATGACCCGGTCCTGAAAGTTTCTGGCCAATGATTTAAAGAGGTGGTCAGCACAGGGCCTTACCCCCCAGACAGGCGGGGTTTGATCCAGGAGGACTTTCCCCTTTTCATCTACCTGCATGTGGTAACCCCCAGGGGCCATTAAAGCCAGTCCTGGTTTCATAATATCTCCCTCACTGGCTTCTTTCACTTTTATTAATGATTCCTGGTTCAGGCGATCAGCAAAGGACCTGGTAAAACCAGCCGGCATATGTTGGACAATCATTATGGCTGCCGGGAAATCAGCAGGAATGACAGGAATAATGGCCTTTAGGGCTTTTGGGCCGCCGGAAGACGTGCCAATGGCTACAATGGGAAACTTGCTTTCCAGGTCTTTTTTTGATATCTTATCTTTAATAGGACTAATAGGTTTAATTTCAAAACCAGGTAATTTAGGCTTTGTTTTTGCTGCGGTCTTGATTTTAGGGATCAGGGTATCGGCAAGATCAGTACCGGTAAATTGCTCAGTTTTAGGTATGAAATCAAAAGCCCCCAGTTCCAGTGCTTTCATGACTGTTTCCCTATCACCCAGGGCACTGACCATGATGGTAGGTATGGGGTTTTCCATTTTCATGATTTCTGTTAATGTATCCAGGCCGTTTTTCACGGGCATGTCTATATCCAGGGTGATTACATCAGGCCTGACTTCCTGAATTTTTTCCAGGGCCTCCTGGCCATTTTTGGCAGTTGCCACTACAGTTAATTCTGGATCACGTTCGATTATATTTTTAAAAATTCGTCTTATAAAAGGCGAATCATCAACAAGCAAGACCTTGATCATAAGAGTGCCTCCATCCAATAAGTTATCAAAAAGTTTTATAATTCGACAGTATAGATTAGTTATTCTTCCTTGTTAATAAAAATCCTGCATGAAATGTGGTGAAAATATGAAAATCGAGGTATCTGTTCTGGCCAGTGGCAGTTCCGGCAATGCCCTATATATTTCCGGTGGAAAGACCAAAATACTTATTGATGCCGGACTCAGTGGCAGGGAAATTGATAGAAGATTAAAGAAAATAGGGGTAGCCGGTGATGACCTGAATGCTATCCTGGTGACCCATGAACACCTTGATCATATTAAAGGAGTAGGGGTCTTGTCCAGGAAATATGATTTGCCCATCTATGCCAATGAGTCTACCTGGTTGGGGGCAGAGGACAGGTTGGGAAAGGTTGCAGAAAAGAATTGCCGGATCTTTAAGGGTGAATTCATGATCGGAGACCTGGGGATTTCTCCTTTTGCTATCCCTCACGATGCCAATGAACCTGTAGGTTTTATTATCAGCTGTGGTAATAAAAGGATCGGCCAGGCCACAGATATGGGTTTTGTATCTCCGGAGGTAGAAACCTCTTTAAAGGGACTGGATTTACTGGTTATAGAAGCAAACCATGATTTGGAGATGTTGATGAGTGGTACTTATCCCTGGCCGTTAAAGAATAGAATCCATGGCAGGAAAGGGCATTTATCCAATGATGATACAGCAGATTTATTGCCCAGGATAATAAGCGATAATTTTCCCAGAATACTATTGGCCCATTTAAGTCAAGATAATAATATACCGGCTCTGGCCTATATAACAGTGAAAAACAGTCTGGAGGACCATGGTTTTACCATAGGCAAAGACCTGTTACTGGATATTGCCTACCGGGACCGGCCAACAGAGCTATTTGAAGTGGGCTAAATAACTGAAATGACAGGGATTAGAGCAGGTAGATTTTTACCGGCTAAGGAGAGTTAGAATAGGAGAGTGGCCAGTAATGAGATTAAATTCCGGAATAAGTTCTGGCAAAGACAGAAAACCTTTTAACTGGAAAAGGTTCATCCTCTTTCTTGTGCTTACCTTTCTGCTCCTCTCACTGCTGATTTATCTTGTCTTTCCTGGTTTTTTCTCTGGCCCGGATATAAAGCGTATTCCCATTATAATTGAGTGGGAAAGAGGGGAAGTGAGGGGGATAGTATGGAGATTAATATAATAAGTGTAGGCAGGCTTAAGGAAAGGTACTTACAGGAGGGAATTGATGAATTCATAAAAAGACTCCGGCCTTATAGCAGAATTAATATGATAGAGCTGGCTGATGAAAGAATACCGGCCAACCCCTCTCTTAAGGAGCAGGAAGCCATAAAAAACAAGGAGGGGGAAAGGATCTTAAGTTCCCTGGGGGAGAGGACTTATGTAATAGCCCTGGACATAAAGGGGAAGCCTATGAGTTCTGAAGGCCTGGCCAGATCCATCCAGGATTTGCAGGTTCAGGGCTATAGCAGTATCAGCTTTGTCATCGGCGGAGCCCTGGGTTTAAGTACAGAGGTTTTAAAAAGGGCGGATTTCCGTCTGTCTCTCTCCCATATGACTTTTACCCACCAGATGGTAAGGTTAATCCTGCTGGAGCAGGTCTACCGTGCCTTCAGGATTATCCGTGGAGAGCCGTATCACTTGTGATGTCAGGAAAAAGTTGATAGTGGGCACTGCCTTTAAACCTAAAATACAGTATTTACGGTATAGTGACAGAGATTAACCTGGAATTTAATACTGATATAAGTTTATTAATAGTCGATAAATATAGTTGGGATAATGGCATGTATTCAATTATGTCTATTAAAAATGAGGTAGAACAGGACGGGGTTAAATATAAGGATAAGAACCGTCTTCAATTGGCTAAATATTGGATGGAAGAGGCCTGTCATGGGCCTTTTATTTTTGCCCATTGCCTGCATCCTCTTTATAAGGTTCGATATGGATGATAACCTCTGAATTTCTGTGGTATTTTTCCATGATGGCATCCTCTATATCATGGGCCAGCTGGTGTGTCCTTTTTACATCCAGCTCCGGGTTAACCTCAATGTGTAGGTCAATATAGAGGTCATTAATGCCGCCCCTGCTCCTGATATTATGGACACCTTTTACATCCGGAAAGGCCATCACCAGCTCACTGATCTCTGCTGCATTAATAGCTACACTGTCCAGGAGCACGTCGCTGTTTTCCCTGAAAATTTCATAGCCGGCATGGATGATGAAGCCGGCAACTATTAGGGAGACCAGGGGGTCAATGACAGGGGGAAGTCCGGCTTTCACTGCTATCAGGGTCAATAAAACCCCGGATGATATATAGATATCGCTCCTGGTATGCATTGAGTCGGAAATGAGAATCTGGCTGTTCAGTTCTACCCCTTTCCTATACTCGACAAGGGTAACGATAATATTGACAATCAGGGTGAAAACAAGCAGCAGCAGGCTTTCCAGGGTCACTTCAGGAATTACTGGTTCACGGAATCTTTCGAAAGCATTCAGGATGACCCGGCCGGCAGCCAGGAAGAGCATGATTGATATCAATAGACCAGCCAGTGTCTCATATTTCCTGTGGCCGTAGGGGTGTTTCTCATCTTCAGGCTGAGAGGCAAAATGGATACCGATGAGGCCCACGATGTTGGAAGCACCGTCTGATAAGGAATGAAAGCCGTCGGCAGTCATACTGGTACTTTTGATGATGGAACCGATGATGATTTTCAGGGCAGCCACCAGCAGGTTGACCAGTAAAATGACATAAAGGACCTGCTTTATTTTTTTATAATTAATCTTCCCCATTAAGACTCCCCCCTATTATTAATTATGCTTCAGTATCAAAATATGTTTTCAGGTCTTCCATTATCCTATAAACAACAGGACAGATAAAGTTATTATCAACAAAACTGATTAGCCTGTGGTTGATGTTATCCCTGTGCAGATGGGGATAAGACCGGCAGGCTTCAGGCCTGTAATCATATATTGAGCATTTGTTTTCAGATAAAAAGGGGCATTCGCTTCCCTTTAATAAAATACCCTGAGGAGTTTTCCGCTCAACATATTCTTCCTCAAATTCAGCATAAGTTAACTTAAGATAACCGGCTATTTTCTCTGTTTCTTCCAGAGATAAGGCTGGTGTTAATTTTTTGCAACAGTTAGCACAATCAGTACAATCGATTATCTGAAAGTATTTTTCATTTAACTGATGCACTATATGGTCAACCCTGTGATGATTGGAACTTTTTAATACAAATATAAAGTCAAGGTTCTCGTTCTCTTTCTCCCTGGCCAGCCTTTCCAGTTTTTTTATATTTATTTTCACATTAAAACCTCCGTGGTTTCATTCTATCACATATTTACATTTTTGAAAAACAAGGAAAAGGACACAGGGGAGTCGTCTTATTATTATTTCAGAGACAGGTCTTTATGTATTAGTTTTTAAAGGAAAATTAATGTCTATACTTCCAGGAAATATCAGAGAATGGAGTCAGAAGGATTTATCTTTCCCTGGGGACAATATTTAATAAAAATGAAGGGTATGAAAAAAATCTATAATCATTCCAACCATCCCTAAACCTATTACACTATTTTTGTAGAAGTCTATCGATAGACATCCTCAGATGCAGAAAGGGGGGTATTATTCTGCAGCGGATTGATGGATATAAGGAAATTATTGAGCAGGAATATCTGGAGAGAATCTTCGGCTATGCCTTTAATAAGACAGGTAGACGGCAGGATGCCGAGGAATTGGCCCAGGAGATAATTGTAGAGATATACTCAGCCCTGGAGACTGTTGAAGAAATTAATAATTTTCCAGCCTGGGTATGGTCCATCGCCAGGTATACCTTCTATAAGTGGCTGGGTAAGCAAAAGAAAAATGCCTCCATAGAAATTATCGGGCCAATTGCCCATGAAGAGGATGTAGTCAAAAAAGCAATCCAGAAGGATGAACTGAACCGGCTCAGAAGGGAGATATCCTTCCTGTCGGAAAGATACCGGAAGATAATAATCCTGCATTATTTTGAAAACAAGAGCTGTAAGGAAATTGCAGAACTGTTGAGTATACCTCCCGGCACTGTTAAATGGTATCTATATGATGCCAGGAAAAAAATAAAATGGGGGATGGAAAAGATGCGGATTTTCGGTGAAGGGTCCTATAGACCAGGTTATTTAAATTTTGGTATACAGGGGCAATTGGGTAAAGATAACAACCCACGTAAATTGGCGGAAAGAATGATACCTCAGAATATTTTACTCAAAGCCTATGAAGAACCAGTGAGTATTGAAGAATTGTCAGAATTACTGGGGATAGCAAGGCCTTACATGGAAGAAGAAGTAAAATTACTGCTGGAGGGGGAACTTTTAAGAGAAGTCGGCCAGGGGAAAGTCCAGACCAATTTTATAATTGCTGATATTGATAAAACTATAAAAATCGGCCAAGTTTTATTGGATACCCATGAAAGTTTTGCTGAAGAGATAATTAGTTTTCTGGGCAGGCATAAGAAAGAAATTATGGCTACTGGTTTTTATAAGGGGCAACTTTCCTGGGCAAGAATCCTCTGGGTATTGATTCCTCTCTGTATTGCAAAAACCGTTTATTTATTTAAGGAAGAAGAGATGAATATAATTTCCTTTGATGAATTACCCAGAAGGAAAGATGGGGGCAGATGGCTTGGCATTGGTACTGAAAGAGTTGATTTGCCACTGGAAAGAATACCCTTATTAGAAAAAAGAAATGTTCAGAGATTAGAGAAATTGGGATATAATGGCCCCTGGATAGATAATAAAGATAATTGGGGAAAGTGGTGGCTGGGTACAGTGAGGCATGGTTTTGTTAATGAATATTATCAATCTATACAGGAAGATGAGTTTCTATTGTTTAAAAATATTGCTGAATATACTCTGGATATGGATAACTTAACAAAATACCAGAAGGAGATATTAAGTTATGCTATTCAGCAGAACTATATAATCAAGGATGGTAATGAATTGACATTGAATTTCCCTATTTTCTATAAAGAAGAACTGGTTACTGTAAATAAGATTTTGGAGAGAGTTTATACAGAGGTGAAAAAGATTTTTAATAAGCTTTATGAGGAATTAGCCAGTGTAATCAGGGAGGGAATGCCGAAATTTCTGGAGAAAGAGACTGATAATTATATCTTTGCTTTGATATTTGATTTAGTTACTTTAACATTTGAATATGCCCTGGACAGGCAAATCATTACAAAACCGGAAGGTGAAGCACCTTACCTTACCTTCTACATCTGGTACAAAAAATAAAAATACAGGGGGACGGTTCTTCTGTGCCATTCCTATCGTAAGGAGGCTCCTGCAAAAGGGGCCTTCATTTTATTTGAGTTATAGGGATTTATATGCTAGACTTTAATAGTATGTTCAATAAAAGTTTATGTTTAGTGATGTATTAATATTGTAGTTAAGAATTTAATTATGTGATGCTTTATTATACATATCTTAAGATGGAGGAAATGAAGATGAATATCAGTACAGGAATCAAGAGAAATTATAACCACACTTTATATGCCTCCTATATTGGCTACATAACTCAGGCCATTATAAATAACTTTGTACCACTGCTTTTTTTAACCTTTCAGGATCTTTTCCAGGTATCCCTGGGGAGAATAAGTTTACTGGTATCAGTAAATTTTGGTGTCCAGTTACTTACTGATTATTTAGGAGCAAAATATATAGATAGAATAGGATACCGCAGATCAATAGTCTTTGCCCACCTTATAGCTGCTGTTGGCCTCATGGGGCTTGCCATATTTCCCAGCATCTTCCCGGATGGGTTTACTGGAATCATTGTAGCAGTTATTTTATATGCTATTGGGGGCGGGATCATAGAGGTATTGATAAGCCCGATAGTAGAGGCCTGCCCTACGGAGAGAAAAGAGGCGGCCATGAGTCTCCTGCATTCTTTTTATTGCTGGGGATAGGTATTTGTAGTATTATTCTCTACTGTATTTTTTACGGTATTTGGTATTGGTAATTGGCGTATCCTGGCCTTTATCTGGGCAGTGGTCCCTTTATTAAACAGCATTTACTTTTCCAGGGTGCCTATTGCTGCCTTAGTCGAAGAAGGAGAAAAAATGCCTATATCAGTCTTACTGGGGGAGAAACTTTTCTGGCTATTTGTCCTTTTAATGGTTACTGCCGGAGCATCTGAACAGGCAATGAGCCAATGGGCATCAGCCTTTGCCGAAGCAGGCTTAAAGGTATCAAAAATAATTGGGGATTTAGCGGGGCCCACTCTCTTTGCAGTCCTTATGGGTTCTGCCAGGGTATTTTATGCAAAATTTAGCGAGAAAATAAGTTTGCCTAAGTTTATGGCAGGAAGTGGTGTTTTGTGTATAATGGGATATTTACTTGCTATTTTATCCCCAAATCCCTCAGTCGGTTTAATAGGGGTAGCCATTACTGGCTTATCAGTGGGAATATTATGGCCGGGAACATTTAGCATTGCCTCAAAAGCCATGCCCAGAGGTGGTACAGCCATGTTTGGATTCCTGGCTTTACAGGAGATTTAGGATGTTTTGCTGGACCCACTGTTGTTGGTACAGTATCTGGGGCCTTTAATGATGACCTGAAAAAAGGCTTCTTATTTGCAATAATATTCCCGATTTTATTATTAACCGGTTTGAGTATATATAAGAAATTGACATATAAAAAGGTGGTTTTTGAAGTATAGATAATTGAGATGAGGCTTTAAAATATAGCATGTACATTTTATAATATATTCAGAGTAATGAAATAATTTATTTATATTATTAAGGAGGATAATTATGAACACATCAAGGGTAAAACCGGCAGTGCTTAGAGATCCTGAATATATGTTTCCGGCTTTCTCCAATGGCAAGGTGCTTTTGAATAAAAAGAAAGGCCGCCTGCCGGCCATGGGCTGGAATAGCTGGAATGCCTTTGGCAGCCAGAATAATGAGGAACTCACAAAGGCCATAGCTGATGCAATCATAAATCTAGGCCTGGCTGAGCTGGGATACAGTTATGTAGTACTGGATGATGGCTGTTATCAATCCTATCGTATAAATGGTAAGCTGACTAATGATCCAGAGAAATTCCCCAGCGGTTTTAAGGCCTTATCTGCTTATATACATGATAAGGGTCTCAAGTTTGGCATGTACAATGATATTGGTACCAACCTCTGTGCCGGGGCTGCAGTAGGTACCTGCGGTTATGAAGATATTGATGCACAGACCTATATTGACTGGGGCGTTGATTACATAAAGGTTGATAACTGTTATTACCTCTGGGATAATGCTACCTTTTCTGATGAAAGAAGGGCCAAGTATACCTATGCTCCTAATATCAGGGGTATCACAGTTAAAGGTCATGGCCTGGATTTGACCTTAAATGCTGTAAAAGATGGTGTGCTGACGGGTAGGGGAGCTGTTAATAACGAAAACGACTATGTATCCCATATCGGTACCCTGGATGGGATGCATGCTGATGTAACCCCAATAGGTGATTTATGGAGTGAACTGCAGTTTACTGTCAATGTACCAGTTACCGGGGAATATGCCCTGGTAGTTAATTATGCCAGTGGGGAAGAAATCGGAACAGGCCGCTGGCTCCAGCTGGCAGTGGGGAGTGTAGAGGAGGAAAAAAGGTATTTTGATGGTTTGCTTCCCCTGACTGAGACTATTACCAGTTTTCAGGATTCAGAAGAGATAATCGTCTACTTCAATGAGGGAGAGAATATAATCCGGCTCATGAATCACAGGCGGCAGGAGAATACCCTCTATTCCTATGCAGCCTTACTGGACGGCTTTAATAAGGCTGATCCTGACCATGATATTGTCCTCTCCATCTGCGAATGGGGTAAAACCCAGCCCCAAAACTGGGCCTATAAGGTGGGGGATTCCTGGCGAATACTAAATGATATCACCTTCAAGGTTGGGTCTGATGGGGAAGCTGTCTGGAGTGATGATTATACTGCCAGTATAACATCCCAGTACAACAAGGCAGTTATCATGGATGAGTTTGCCGGCCTGGATAAGGGCTGGAATGACCCGGATATGATGGTAATTGGCATGAAGGGATTAACAGATACCATGAATAAAACCCATATGGCCATGTGGTGCATGATGAATGCTCCCCTCATGCTGGGCCTGGATTTAAGGAGGGTACAGAAGGGGGATGAGATCTGGCAGATTATTGCCAACAGGGAACTGATCGCCCTGAACCAGGATGCCCTGGGTATACAGGCCAAGCGGATATATTGCTCCATAGAACCTGACAATCCTGATACCGCCTATGTAGTCAATAACAACCGTGTGGACATCCTGGCCAAGCCTCTGGCCAATGGGGACATTGCCCTGTCCTTCATAAACCTGAGTGATGAGAGGGATGAAGAGGAACATGCGGTTGATGTAGAGCGGATCATCGAGTATATCGGGCACAAAATGATCGATGCAGACAAATTTAAAAATGCCTCAGGTTATAAGATCAAAGACCTCTGGACAGGTGAAACCACAGAGAGTAATTCAGGAGTGTTTTCTGTTAAAGGTATCGATGCCCACGACAACTTGACTATAAGGGTTACACCTGCATAAATATCACAAGCCGGATTTACTGGCAATCTGAACGACACAGGGGGACGGTTCTCTTGTGCTGCCATTCAGGCAATGTCACAGGATAACCGTCCCTTTTTATTCTTTAAATCGCACAAAATATTGTACAATTTCATCCATTGTGTTATACTATTTTTGAGGTGGTTGGATGAAAAAGGGAAACTACAAAAAGAGTCCTGTCATAACAGCGACCGAATTGAAACAGGGCCTGGGAAAGTACTTATCCTTTGTAGGGGAAGAACAAAATGATGTTATCATCACCAAAAATGGGAAGAAGATAGCCAGGCTGACCCCTTATATAACTGATATCGAACAATATTTTGTTGTCAGGGAAAAAGCCCTGGATTACCAGTATGGGGGCAAAAAAGTTTCGTATGAGGAATTCATGGAGATATATGAAAAGAGTTCATTGCGGATGGAGTTCATAAACGGTGAAATATATATCCTGTCTTCACCAGGTATCAATCATCAGGAGATGTTGGGGAGATTATATATACAATTCTCCAATTATTTTAAAGATAAGGAATGCAGGGTGTTTCTGGCTCCATTTGATGTGCATTTCAGGAAGAAGGGTTTTAAAGAGCCGGATGTAATGCAACCAGACCTATCAGTGGTCTGTGACCTGGAAAACAATGTTACAGAAGCAAGCTGTTATATGGGCATACCGGCACTGGTAGTAGAGATATTATCAGACAGTACCAGAAAGAAAGACATGGTAGATAAATTAAATACCTATATGTTATCAGGTGTTGAGGAATACTGGATAGTTGACCCGAAGCAGGAAAATATCATGCTCTATTATTTCAAGGATTTTGAAATCGACAGCTATAAAATATATGATAAAAAGGAAATTACCCGGTCCCTGGCCTTCGAGGGCTTATCAGTGGATAACAGTGAACTGTTCAGCCGATTGTATTAGAAAAAATTCCTTTTTATGCCTATATATTAAAATTAAATTAGGAGATGACTGAAATGGAATATGTAGAAATTATCAAGACTGACCTGGCAGCTTATATAGACCAGGAAAAGGCAGAATTTCTACCCAGGTTTTTTAATGCCTTTCCTGGTGGTTATGGGGAAGGGGACCGTTTCCTGGGGATCAGGGTACCTGACCAGAGGAAGGTGGCCAGGAAGTATTACCGGAAGATTTCCCTGGAGGGGGTTCAGTTACTATTGCAGTCTGAATTCTATGAACACCGGCTGACAGCATTGATAATCCTGGTCCATAAGTTTGAGAAGGTAAGAACAGAAGAGGAAAAGAAGCAGATAGTGGATTTATATCTTGCTAACCTGGATTATGTTAATAACTGGGACCTGGTAGATACATCTGCAGACAAGATATTAGGTGCCTATCTGGCTGATAAGGATAGGAGTCTCCTGTATCAGTTGGCCAGGACAGATCATCTCTGGAAGCAGCGGATTGCCATCATGGCTACCTTTTATTTTATCCGGAATAATGATTTTACCGATACCCTGGAGATTGCCAGAATCCTCTTAAACCATGAGCATGACTTAATCCATAAGGCAGTGGGCTGGATGTTGAGGGAGGTTGGCAAGAGGGGTTTTGAGACTGAATTTGAATTTTTGCAGAAGTATTACAGAGAGATGCCCCGGACCATGCTCCGATATGCTATAGAGAAGTTCGATGAGGACTTGAGACAGCAGTTTTTGCAGGGCTTGATTTAAACTGTTACTGGAATTTTTCAGTAACAGTTTTTTATATGACTGAAGGCAGTGGAAGAAAATACTTGATGAAGAAGTCATCAGGGGTCCGTAGGTTTTATTGTAAAATACTTTACTTACTTAAAGCAGGAAATAGTGGATAATATATAATAAAGGATATGTTTTAAAGAAAGGGGTAATGGATAGATGTCTATTGAGATTTACTCAAAAAAATGGTGTCCTTATTGCCGGAAGGCCAAGGCTTTTTTGCTAAGCAAGGGGCTCAGTTATATTGAATATGATATAGATGAGGCAAGTAAAGCAGAGGAGATGGCCCGGAGGACTGATAGGAAAACTGTTCCCCAGATCTTTATAAATGATAACCATATTGGTGGTTATACGGATTTGCTAGAAGCAGAGAAAAGTGGTGATCTAAACCGGCTTCTGGGAATTTCTCCAGAGGATTATACCAATAAGGCCTGGGAGTTGATTGTCATTGGTGCCGGCCCGGCTGGCTTGAATGCAGCCCTGTATGCTGCCAGAAAGGGGATAGACCTCCTGCTTATTTCTGCTGATCTGGGAGGCCAGGTTATTGATTCAGATGAAATAGGCAATTATATCGGGAAAAAGGATGCCACCGGAGAGACCTTAATGTATGATTTCTGGGACCACCTGGCCCAATATAAGGTTAAATCTGTAATCGGTGAAAGGGTGGAGGAGATTATCCCGGGCAAGGAACACATCATCAGGACTGATAATGGCAAGGAGTATAAAAGCAAGACCATAATTATAGCCAGTGGGGCCAGGAAACGCCGCCTGGGTATGAGGCAGGAATATGTACTGACAGGTAAAGGTGTCCACTATTGTGCTATTTGTGATGGTTTTCTTTATGCCGATAAAAAGGTGGCTGTAGTTGGTGGAGGTAATTCTGGCCTGGAGGCAGCCCTGGATCTGTCCAGGTTGAATTGTAATGTTTATTTAATAGAAATCCAGGATCAATTAATGGGGGACCATTACCTCCAGGAACAGGTAAGGAAGAATGAAAAAATCACTGTCCTTACCGGTACCGGGATTGAGGAGATTAGAGGCCAGGAAAAACTGGAATCAATTCTTGTAAAAAATAAATTGGGTGAAACAGAAGAGCTGGAAGTAGAGGGACTATTTATTGAAATAGGCCTGGAAGCCAACTCTGATTTTGTCAGTGGGATTCTGGAGGTTAATTCCAGGAAAGAGATAGTTATTAATGAGAATAATGAAACCAATATACCCGGTATCTGGGCTGCCGGTGATGTTACTGATATCAAGGATAAACAGATTATTATTTCCACTGCTGAAGGAGCCAGGGCAGCTTTAAGGGTCAATGAGTATTTGAAGGAAGTTGCAGGCTGAGTATTTTATCAAGAAGCCTGTAAGGGCTGGGGTTGGCACTAAAGGGGCGGCACCTATTATAGACTTTTGTCATATTATATAAAAAAGGACAGAGAAGGAGTGAAAACCTTGTTTAATGATTATATATTTAACCCGCGCCGCCCGGGACAAAGAGAGAAGATAAGGGATTATGGTCCATATCCCTTTATAACCAATATTGAAGACCTGGCCAGGCGGAATAGATTTTTCCGTGTTGCTTTATGGACTGGTGAATATTTACAGCTTACCCTGATGAGTATTGATGTAGGTGATGATATAGGGCTGGAGATGCACAATAATCTTGACCAGTTTATACGTATTGAGAGGGGGCAGGGCCTGGTTCTGATGGGTGATGAAAGAGATTATTTAGATTATAGGGCCAGGGTATATGATGGTTATGTGGTATTTATACCAGCCGGTACCTGGCATAATCTAATCAATACAGGGCGTACTCCGTTGAAACTTTATTCTATTTATGCTCCACCGGAACATCCCCATGGTACAGTCCAGGAAAGAAAAGAAGATGCTGAAGAATTTTATGAACAGTAGGGGGAAAAAGAGGAAAAAGGAATCCTTTTATCGAATTTAATAATAAAGCAGTAATTTTATTATTTTATATAACAGTTATCATTATATAAAGGATAACAGAAGTATTGGAGGTAAAAAATGCAGCAGAATGGGAGTAGGGAAAAAGCCTGGGTCGGTACATGGGCAGCAGCCCAACAGCTGGTGGAAGAGCATAATATGCCCCCGGAACCGGGACTGGCCAATAATACCCTGCGGCAGGTTATCCGTGTTTCCCTGGGTGGAGAGAAAATCCGCCTGAAGTTTTCCAATGAATATGGGAATTCGCCCTTGCATATTAAGGCAGCCCAGCTGGCAGTGGCCAGGGGAGGAAGTGCTATAGATACCAGTTCAATAAAGGAGATAAGTTTTGGAGGAGATAAATCGGTAAGCATAGCACCGGGGGAAGTAGTTGTTTCTGATACCCTGGATTATGAGCTGCCGGGGCTGACGACAATGGCTATAACCCTATATTTTGGTGAAGTGCCGGCAGATTTAACCGGTCACCCGGGTTCCAGGACCACATCATATATCATGCCTGGCAAGGCCCTTGCTGCCAGGGAGATGAGTACTGCAATTTGTACAGACCACTGGTATATTATCAGTGGCCTGGACATATTAAGTGAGGATCCGGAAGTGGCAGCAGTAGTGGCCCTGGGGGATTCTATTACTGATGGCCGGGGTTCTACAACCAATGGCAATGATAGGTGGACAGATGTTCTGGCTGACCGTTTACAGGCTGATAGTGCAACAGTTAAAATTGGAGTTCTCAACCAGGGTATTGGTGGTAATAGAGTTTTAAGAGGTGGCCTGGGCCCTACAGCCTTGAGCAGGTTTGAGAGGGATGTGCTGGACCAGAGTGGTGTCCGTTACCTGATTGTCTTTGAAGGAGTAAATGATATTGGTGAAGAGGGCCATGAAGCTGAAACAGCGGAAGAATTGATCAAGGCCTACAGGCTGTTTATAGAGAAGGCCCATGAACAGGATATCCTGGTTTATGGGGCTACCATACTGCCTTTTGGCGGTTCCCAGTATGATAATAAGGAAAATGAGGAGACCAGGCTGAAGGTCAACCATTGGATCAGGAACAGTGGAGCCTTTGATGCAGTACTTGATTTTGCAGCAGCTGTAGAGGACCCAGAAGAACCTGGTAAACTATACAACCTCTATGATTGTGGTGATCATTTACATCTAAGTCCAGCAGGTTACAAAAAATTGGCAGAGACTATAGATCTGGCTCTCTTTAGAACTGAAAATCGCTAAAATTTTGTTGGAGGGGGTTTTGACCAGTCAGGAGAAATCCTCTTTCTTTATACTATTTTTTTACAAAAGGAAATTTTTCTTAATAAAAAAGGGTTTTTGGCACTTTAGTAGAATTAATGTAATAGAACAATATAGTACTTTAGTCACAATTTATTTTTCTTGTTTAATTTACATAACAGTAATTTCGGAAAAATGTAAATATAAAATCTCTTCAAGGGCAAAATTACCGAAAGGTAATGACGCAAAGTTATGGGGCTACGGTCTTGGTAGACTATGCTTGCCAGACTGCTTATATATATAAGTCCTTTAGGGCTTTTTATTTTTAAAAAAATCAGGAAGAGAGCTGATGTCAGATGACTGATAAAAAATTGCGCATCTGGTTAATTCATGGTTCCAATGATCCGGCAATATCATCTTTTTTGCGGGAAAAATTTTCTGCTTACGAGAATAACAATAATATAAAGATTCACCTGGAGCTGATTACCTGGGAAAGAATCTGGACTGCTTTAATTGAAGCCTTTAAAAACAATACTGCTCCAGATATAATACAACTGGGGACCAGTTGGGTGAGGACCTTTGTACACATGGATTATCTGGACCAGGCACCGGAATATATCAAAACCAGGCCTTCAATTAATGAAGGTATTAATAAGATCTGTTATGTAAATGGTGCCCAATATGCAGTCCCCTGGATTGTTGATACTATTATTTTTGCTGGCAGAAAAGACTATATGGCCCAATTGGGGATTAATAAAGATGATGTTAAGAATTGGGAAGGCCTGAAAGAGGTTTCTTTAAGGGTGAGGGAGTTAAGAGAAAAAGAACCGGAAATACCCAAAGCCCTGGCAGTTGCTTTAAAATTAGAAAGGGATACCATCCAGCGTTTTTTCTCTGTCCTCTGGGCCCGGGGTTGGGATTTCCCGGATCTGGACCAGGTACCGGAAAGGGTAATCATGGATCCTGTTGTACTGGATGCCATTAAGTATTTTGCTACAATTAAGAAGATCAATGATCGGCCTGAGGATATCAATAAACACCCTTACCAGGTTAATGAAGATTTTTACTGGCATGGTTTATCAGTATTTTATATAGGCAGTTGGTATGGAATTATTCAGCGGATTGATAGGATGGAAGATAAAGTGGATGATTATTGTGTACTTCCATTCCCAACTTCAACAGGTAAGACTTGCAGTTATGGGGGAGGAACTGTCCTGGCTGTTTCTTCCAAGTCAGTGAGAAAGGAAGAGGCCTGGAATTTTGTTCAGTATCTGACTAATGATGATTTTATGGAACAATGGGCTCATTTGGTAGTCCATGCACCGGCCTTTGAAGGAAGTTTCTGGCAGCAAAGATATACTGATGAACGGGTTAGATTGATGTACGAACAGACTGTAAATTCCAAGGTCTATCCTCTGCATCCGGCCTGGCTGGCTATTGAGAATGAACTGGTAAAAGGGATAGGTTATACGATTTTCCGTCTCTTGAATAAAGAGAATAATGGAATTACAACAGAAGACTATTCTATCTTACAGGAAACAGATGAGCGGATAAAGAGAATAGTGGAAATTAATCAAGAGGTGAGGTATCTTGGTTAAAAGTGCCAATCTATACAGTGTCGGGATAGAAGGGGCAGAAATTTTAATAAAAAACTCCAAAAAAACCTTTATCTATGAAGAGTTAGTAGAAGCTCTATTTCATGGCATAGAAAAGGCCCTGGAATTAGAGGAGATTACTTTTTATGTCATAGATGATGAAATGGAGAATCTAAAGGGGGAGGCAATCTATAACCGGACTGGCTTAGTACCTTGTTATGACTTTATAACAGTTAGCAGACTTTTCCCAGAAATAAAAAGGAATGAGTTATACAGTTATAAGGCTAGAAAATATTATTATTTAATGATTCCCCTTTTTGCTGGTTCCCAATTGTTGGGCCTGATTGAGCTGCAGACCCTTTCTCCTATAAGTAAGAAAAGGCAAATGGAGCTTAAGGCCATGGCTGGTTCGATTGCCATTGGCTTAAGAAGCCTTTTGTTTGAAAGAGATACTATCAGGGAAAAGGAAAACACAGAGTTTTCCCTGAAGTTGAATAATGAACTCCAGTCAATAACTAAGAGAGAAGACTTAATTGATTTCTTTTTGGAAAAGGTAGTAGAGAATTATCACTTTGACCTGATGGCTGTCTTTTTATTTAATGAAGAGAAGGAAATTGCCTTTTGTAGGGGTATTAGTGAAAATGGCAGGGTATTTACTATGGATAGATTTCCTACTCTGCCAGACCTGACAACAGACTATGTTCATGTCGGTGATAATATAGGATATTGGATTCCCCTAAAAACCAATACAGGCATAGTTGGGGCGACTCTTTTTTATAACCTCTATACCTTATACAAAATAAGTGATTCTTTATTGAATACTCTAAGGATTTTATGTAGTCAATTTGCCAATGCCCTGGACAACCTCCGGATGTTTTCTGATTTGCAGAGGTCGGCATTTTATGATTCCCTGACTGGCTTATATAACCGGACTTATTTCGATATAGTTATCGATGACTTAAAAGAAAAAGGTCCTTTCCCCCTGGCCATTATTATGGGGGATCTTAATGGCCTGAAAATTGCCAATGATGTTTTTGGCCATAGTGCCGGTGATAAACTCTTAAAAGAAATGGCAGGAATAATAAGGAGTTCCTGTCCTGCAGAAGCTTCCATCTTCAGATGGGGTGGAGATGAGTTCTTTGTTCTCTTGCCCCATTTAGATGATGAGGGGGAAATCAGAGAAATTTGTCAGACCATCAAAAATAAATGTAGAGAGAATAGGAAAACAGCAGTTCCTTTAAGTATCTCTTTAGGCTATGCCGTGGGGATAAACGGGGCTGGCAATATAGCAAGATTAATAAAAATAGCAGATGAGAGAATGTATCGTAATAAACTACTGGATAGAAAAAATTATCGTTATCTTTTGATCTCTTCCCTGAAGGGGACTTTGGCCAGGAAAAGTTATGAGTCAACTGATCATTCAGAAAGAATGGCAGAACTAGCTGTGGAGGTAGGTAAGAAACTAGGCCTTGCAGGTAATGAGTTAGAAGACCTGAAATTATTGGCCCTCCTCCATGACTTGGGCAAGGTAGTGGTTAGTGATGAAGTATTAAATAAAACTGGTCCCCTTACAGAAGAAGAATGGGAAGAGGTAAGGAAACACCCTGAAGCAGGTTATAGGATATCCCAGTCGTCTTCGGAGTTGTCCCATATCAGTAATTATATACTCAACCACCATGAGCACTGGGATGGCCGGGGCTATCCTCTGGGCCATAAGGGAGAGGAAATACCTCTTTTATCCCGGATAATTTCTGTGGTAGATGCTTATGATGTGATGACTAATGGTTCTTCCTATAAAGAAGCCATTAGCCATGAAGAGGCCCTGGAGGAACTACAACGTTGTGCTGGAACCCAATTTGACCCTTATATTGTCAAGGTATTTTGTGAACTAGATTTTAACCATATTAATTAGTATAAGAGATTAGATATCTGGCATGGTCCAGGAATTAACTTGAAATTATGATCCAGTAATAAATTAAAAATTAAAAAAGTATAGAGCACAAAAGGAGAATGGAGAAATGAAGGTATATTTTGCTTATTATCCAGAAGGAAAGAAAAAGGCTTTGACCATGAGTTATGATGATGGCCAGATCCATGACCGGAGACTGGTGGAGATTTTTAATAAGTATGGAATCAAGGCAACCTTTCATCTTAATGCAGGCATCCTTGATACACCTGGCTTTCTCACCTCTACTGAGATTAAAGACTTATTCCAGGGGCATGAGATATCAGCCCATTCCCTGACCCACCCTTTTCTGACCAGGGTACCGGGGGAAGTAGTGGTACATGAGATCCTGGAGGACAGGAAGAGGCTGGAGGCCTTAGCTGGATATCCAGTACGGGGAATGTCCTATCCCTTTGGTGACTATAGTGAGGAATTGGCAAAAACAATCTCCTATCTGGGTATCGAGTATTCCCGGACTGTGTATTCCCATGGTTCTTTCAGGCTGCCTGATAATTTCCTGATCTGGCACCCGACCTGCCATCATGATGATAAGCTGCTGGAGAGGTGTAGGGAGTTTCAAAAACCTGCCCCCTGGGACCAGATGCGGCTCTTTTACGTTTGGGGCCATAGTTTTGAATTTGAGCGTAACAATAATTGGGAACTGATTGAGGAGTTTTGCAAAATGGCCAGTGATGATGAATCAGTCTGGTATGCTACAAATATAGAGATTGTGGATTACATAAATGCCTTAAGAAACTTAAAGTTCAGTGTTGACCGGAAAATGGTTTATAATCCTTCGGCAATAGCTGTCTGGATTGGTGTTGATGGAGAGGCAGTGAAGGTTGAAGCCGGAGAGATGGTCACCCTCTAAACTGTTTGAGGAATTATCCAAATACGGGCCCTAAGCATATAATGAAGTAATATATGAAGAAGGGAGGGACATAGTTGGACTTAACCCCCTTTGTAGACCCCCTACCGATACCACAGGTAATGAAACCAAAGGCCCGTTTTACTTCCTATACCTATTATGAGATCAGTATGGAGGAAGTTGAACAACAGCTGCATAGCGAATTGCCGAAACCTACCAGGGTCTGGGCTTATGCCGGAATGTATCCTGGGCCAACTATTGAAGTAAATAGAGGAGAATATGTCTATATAAAATGGATTAATAATCTACCGGACAAACACTTTCTGCCAATAGACCGGACTTTGCATTCTTCAGGAGAACATTCCCCGGAGGTCAGGACAGTGGTACATCTTCATGGGGCAGAAGTAGAGGCTGATAGTGATGGTTATCCTGATGCCTGGTATACCAATAATTTTAGCAAAGTTGGTCCCCGCTTTGAAAAAGAAGTTTATGAATATCCCAATAACCAGCGGGCTGCTACCCTCTGGTATCATGACCATGCCATTGGTATAACCCGTTTAAATGTTTATGCCGGTTTGGCAGGGATGTATATTATACGGGATGAAGAAGAAGGTGCTTTGAATTTACCTTCTGGCCGTTATGAAATACCACTGGTCATCCAGGACCGCTCCTTTAATGATGATGGCTCTCTTTTTTATCCACCAACTGTAGATAACCCAGGTCCTGATTTTCCATTTCCTTCGGTCACGCCTGGGGTAGCAGGTGATAAGATTTTGGTAAATGGTATGGTTTGGCCATACCTGGAGGTAGAACAGAGGAAGTATCGTTTCCGTATTTTAAATGGGTCCAATGAAAGATTCTACCGGATGAAATTAAGTAATGGCAGTCCCTTTATACAGATCGGCAGTGATGGCGGTTTGCTGGAAAAACCGGTAGTTATGGATGAAATATTGATTGCTCCAGCTGAACGGGTAGATGTGATCATAGATTTTACAGATGTAGATGTAGGTACTAATAATGTTATAATATATATTAGATAACATTTTATTATATAATATAATTGCTCTTCAATGCAAGGAAGGAAATAACTGCAAAAAAACCCTTAATAATATATTATTATGATAAAAGGCTTATAATATGTTTTAACATAGATAAAAAATAAAAATCAGGGAGGTATGTAATTATTAGTGTGAATAGTTTTTTAGATGCAATTAAAAAGCGGCGTAGTTATTATGCCATTGGTGAAGAAGAGATAGTTCCTGTGGAGAGGATTGAAGAACTGGTCAAAGAGACAGTAAAATATGTGCCCAGTGCTTTTAACTCGCAGAGTGCCAGGGTAGTGATATTGTTTGGAGAAAACCATAAAAAATTGTGGGATATTACAGAAGAAACCTTGAGAAAAATAGTGCCAGAAGGCCAATTTGCTTCTACAGAGAAAAAAATGGCCGGATTCCGCAGTGGTTATGGGACAGTCCTCTTTTTTGAAGATGATACTGTAATCAGATCAATGCAGAAGGAATTTGAATTGTATAAAGATAATTTCCCTGTCTGGGCCAAACAGTCTAATGGGATGTTGCAATTTGCTGTCTGGACTGCCCTGGAACTGGAAGGCCTGGGTGCCTCATTACAGCACTATAATCCATTGATAGATGATGAAGTTAAGGGAGAATGGAATATACCGGAAAGCTGGCGTTTGATTGCCCAGATGCCCTTTGGTAATCCCACTGCCGAACCTGGAGATAAGGATTTCCTGCCTCTGGAGGAAAGGGTTAAGGTCTTTTCTTGAGGACCTGGTTATACAGGGTTGATTGAAGGAAAGGGCTATAGAAGCCGTCCAGTAAGGCTCTTAGTTTTTAATTTGAAGAGATATAAAGATAAAACCTGGTGCCAATTTACCGGTACCAGGTTTCTACTTTAGCAAGAGATGACTGACGACTATTGTACCTGTTTTAAGTATGGGTGTAGAAGAAGGCAGGTTAAAATTTCCTGTAAGCCAGGTCCAGAATCAAGAGGAAAATGACCAGGTAGATACTGTAGAGGCTGGGGATATGCAGTGTTCTATCAATATCCTTTTCCGGGATCTTATTATCTTCTCTATCTCTATCTCTATCTCTATCTCTATCTCTATCTCTATCTCTATCTCTATCTCTATCTTCCTCATCTTCTCTTTCCTCAGCAGTAGCAGGATAGAATTCTATCTCCAGCTTTTCCATTACATTGCTGATTTTATTACAGATGGTAGCTTTGTCGGAACCAGCAAAAAGCAGACCTACGGCCCTGTTTTCTTTATCAAGTACCAGAGAACCACTATCTCCACCTTCGGAGAAGGAATCAGTTACGATTTGCTCTGTAAAGACTGCCTCTCTGACATTGTCCAGTTTCACCCTGACAGTACTATCAATAGCCCGGATTTTGGCCTCGGTCAGGCCGGTGGTTCTGCCACTTTTAATGACAGTCATTCCTACTTTTGCTTCCTGGATCCCTTTGATTTTACCAACCTCCAGGATACTATCTTCCACCAGCTGTTTATCAAGGGGCCTGGCTACTGCGCAGTCTACAGTGTTGGGAGTTGGCCTGAAGATACTTCTGCTAGGCTCCAGGGGGATAAAGCGTTCTAGATGGGCAATGGTATCTTTGTCCCTGCTGCCACTATCGTAGGCAGCTGGCTGTAGAATAGGATCACCTACCCTGGCCCTGCCATCCCGGCCATTACTGGTATTGGCCAGAACGTGGTTATTGGAAAGGATTAATGGTTCACCACTTTTTTTATCCCTGACTATTGCTCCCAGTGTACCTGCTGTTATATTATAGTGGCCAATACTTACACCTCCGGGTGCTGGACGAAATTTTTTGTCTCGGGGTATCTGTAATAATCTTATTTCACCTACTTCCTGGACATCGGTTTGCAGGCCATCCAGTTGTTGAGGGATGATATCTTCCTTTTCCAATTCTGCCTCTGGTAGTTTTTGATCCACCATGACGATAATACATTCTTCATCTGTGGGAGTGTTGTTTTTTATTTTCTTGCCATAGCCAACCCCGACAACATGATTTAGGGGTAAAAGTTTTTCGGTATATTTTTTCAGTATTTCGTGATATGATTTATCCAAAGGCTTACCCTCCTTTTCCTAAATTTTATCCATGTTATATTGTATTTACGAAGGCCTGGCCAGGTGAAAAGGTTTAAATTTAATCTGTTTTTAATGATGAATTAATCTCTTTTTAATGATATAGGGGAGGATTTTTGTTATCCTTATTGGGAAAGATGATAATTGTTCTAAGATACATAGATAGGGGTAGCTAGAGATTAATTTTATTTTATTAAAGAGAGTAATTATTAAGAAGAGATTAATTAATAATTAATTATTAAGAAGAGAATAAGGGGGAGAAAAGGAAAATGGGTAGTAAATTAAAGAAAACAGTGTTGGTACTTATTTTGTTGACTTTTTCCTGGTCTTTATGGGCAGGAGAAAAGTTTGTTCTGGATCTGGATACTGCTCTTTCGATGGCTCTGGCCAATGACCTGAATTTCAGGATTGCCACTATTAATTATGAAAGGAGCAAATTGGAGCAGGAAAAGAGAGAGGCCAATTACTTATTACAGGCCTCCCGTTATAATGAACTGGAGATGGAGATGTCCCGTATCTCCCTGGAGAATAATTATCGCAATACGGTCAATAACCTGGTCAGTAGAATAATTAATGAATATTCCTCTCTCTGGCTGGCCGGCCTGGATCTGGAAATAAAGGAAAAATCCTTTCTTCTGGAGGAATTGCGGCTGGAAGAGGCCCGGAAGCAATATGAGATCGGGGATATTGGCAGTATCAGCCTCCTGGATCAGGAGAACTCCTATAATAATGCTGAATTTAACCTGGCCATAGCCAGGGATGATTATCAACAGCGGATAAAGGAATTTAGCAGGCAGCTGGATCCCCTGGAAGGAGAACTGGAATTAGCTGGACTTACTTATAGGGAGAAATGGCCCCTTTCGGAAGCAGAAGCCCTGGAGATAGCCCTGGCAAATAGCACTGAGCTGGAACTGGCCAGATTAGAGCTGGTCCTGGCAGAGATAGACCAGGAAAGGGCAGGGATTTCTGCTGCAGAATTGGATAAAAAAATAAAGGAAAAAGCCCTGGAGGTGGCCAGGCTGGAATTGGAAAAAAGGAAAGAGGAATTCCTGGGTAAGGTCCGGGACGCTTATTACCAGTATCAGCAGGCCCATAAACGGATTCAACTAAATGAGGAAAGACTCCAGGGGGCAGAGGAAAGATACAGGATCAGGGAAAAACAATATGCTGCTGGCTTAATCAGCAAAATAGAAGTAATGGAATATGAACTTAATCTCTTACAGGCCCGTTATAATTATTATTCCTCTATAGCCAACTTATATCAGGCAGAGGAAGGCCTGCGCCAAATTCTGAACAGGGGTGTTTCTAAATGAAGAAGGAGCTTCTAAAGAAGAGCTTGATAATCTATCTTTTGCTGGTATTTCTCCTGGCCTCTGGTGGGAGCCTTTTTGCCAGAGAGTTAAGCCTGGAAGAGGCCCTTGCCTTTGCCCTGGAGAATAACAGGAATCTCCGTTCTGCTTATGAAGAACTCCAGAGGCAGGAGAAAAATCTGGAAGACCCTGTGCAGTTAAAATGGCAGGTGGATCTTGGGGCCAATTATAGCCAGGATATTACAGGGGATAAGCAGCCAAAGCCAGGGAATAGCAGCAGCAATGCTTATAGTATTAATATCTCTGCTGATAAATCGTATTTGTCTGGTTTGAGACTGAGTCCTGGGCTTAATATCAAGGAAGGTGGGGATCCCTCTTTTAGTATAAATATCACCAAATCCCTTTACCCCCTGGTACCTACAGATTTGGCCCGGGGTATATATAAGGGTGAACTGGAACTTATCAAGGCCAGAAGGAACTTTGCAGCCAGTAAGGTCAGTGCCCTTCTTTCCTGGATAGAAACATATTTCAACCTGGAGAGGATGAATAGCCGGCTGGAAATCTACCAGCAGAATCTCCAGAAGGCAGAAACAAATCTGGAGAGGGTCCTGGCCAGGGAAGAGATAGGGGATGCAGGGGAAAATGATATTCTACTGGCCCGGCTGAGCCTGGAAAATGCCCGTTATTCCCTGCAGGAAGCAGAGAATAACCTGGAAAACCTCCGTTTTAATTTCCTGCAGGAGCTGGGTTTTGCCCCGGAGGAAGAGCTGGTTATCAGGGATAATACCAGCTACCTGGAGGGGCTAAGGAGCAAGGCAGAAGCCCACCTGGAGGAATTCCTGGCCCAGGATAGAAGTAGCCTGATGGAGCTGGTGAAGAAAAATAATGCTAGGTTAGAGGCAAACCTGGTAGAGAGGGAAATCCTGGGGCAAGAACTGGACTGGCTGAAGAAGGAAGGCGGCCCTCGGGTAAATTTAAATAGTAATTATAGTTCAGCCACTGATAATTTGAGAGTTGGCTTGAATTTATCCTATGCCCTTTATGATGGGGGCCAGCATAAGCAGGCTGTAGAGGACAAAGAAAAGGCCCTGGCAGAGAATCTGCTCAATTATGAAGAGATCTACAGGCAGTTGGAGCAGGAATTGAAACAAAAACTGGATAAACTGGAACTGGCTTTTATGGCCTTAAGGAGAGGGGAATTAAATATAGCCAGAAGTCAAAATGAGCTGGAACTGGCAGAAAAACAACTGGCTCTGGGCCATATAAATTACCTGGATTATCAGGAAAAATGGGTTGCTGCAGCAGAAGCCAGGATATCATTACAGTCCCTGGAAGATGACTTATTTATGACCAGCCTGGACTTCCTTAATTTCCTGGATCAGGAACTACTCTCTGAATTAATAGGAGGGGTGGAGTGATGATAAAAAAATACTGGAAAATCATTGTTGTCGTAATTGTTCTTATCCTGGCAGGGCTATATATAAGGAGTAAATTTCAGCCTAAAGAGCTTGCTCTGGACCCCATGAGGCCAGGGATGACTATAAAGGTGGGGAAGGGAAATATTAGAGAGACTATTTCTGCAGAGGGTTTTATAGAACCAATCCACCAGGAAAATTTAAATTTTCCGGCCAGGACCGGTAGTGTGAAGGTAGAAAAGATCCATGTCAAGAAAGGGGATTTTGTTGAAAAGGGGCAATTGCTGATCGAACTGGACAAAACAGAGGCCCGCTTGACTTATCTGCAGAGGGAGAATGCCTATAACAGGGCCTTAATTAATGGGTCCCGGAATGAGATAGAAGAAGCCAGGCTTAATCTGGAATTGGTTAAAAATAACCTGGAGAACCTGGATCTACGGGCTCCTTTTGCAGGTATAATAACCGATCTTTATCTGGAAGAAGGCAGTTATTATAGTAGTGGAGATGCTCTAACAATTAAGGATATCAGCAGATACCAGATTGAGGTCAGTGTTGATGAAAGCAGGATCCCCATAGTTAGGGTAGGGCAGCCTGTTGAGGTCAGACTGGTTTCCCTGCCGGGTGTTGTGTTAACTGGTGTGATCAGTGAGATAGCTAATGAGGCCAATAACTCTTATGCCTCAGTAACCATACCGGTAAAGGTTTTGTTGGATAAGGTGGATTATGATATTAAGCTGGGGGTTTCTGCTCAGGTAGAAATCATTGTTAATGAGGTGCAGGATGAAATAGTGATCCCTGCTACTGCTGTATATTCCAGGGAAGGTAAGGATTATGTTACTAAGGTAATTGATGGTAAGCAGGAGGAAGTGCCAGTAGAGACAGGGATGACAGATGGACTCCGGATAGCCATAAAGTCAGGCCTGGAATTAGGGGATGAGATTTTGGTAAATACTTATTTATTTAATCAGGCTACCGGGAATATGAGGGGGTCTGGAGTTAGTCCAGTGGGTGTAAGTAGTAGAGTGGTGATAGGAGGGCCCAGGTGATGATCAGGGTAGAGAATCTATGGAAGGTCTACCAGAATGGTTCTATCCAGGTAGAAGCCTTAAGAGGGGTCTCCTTTGAGATTGCTGCAGGAGAGATGGTGGCTATTATGGGTCCCTCTGGTTCCGGCAAATCTACCTTGATGCACTTACTGGGTTGCCTTGATACCCCTACCAGGGGGAGATATATCCTGGCAGGTAATGATGTGTCTGCCTTAAAGGAGGACCAGCTGGCAGATATTCGTAATAGTCATATCGGTTTTGTTTTCCAGCAATTTAATCTGCTCAGTAGGGCAAGTATTCTCCATAATGTGGAGGTACCCCTGATTTATAAAGGGGTTAAGAAGAGAAAAAGGGAAAAGATTGCCAGGGAATATCTGGAGAAGGTCGGCCTGGGAAACCGCCTGCACCATAATCCCAATGAGATATCTGGTGGACAAAAACAACGGGTGGCCATTGCCAGGGCCCTGGTTAACCAACCATCCCTGATACTGGCTGATGAACCGACCGGTAATCTGGATACTAAGACTGGTGAAGAGATCATGGAGATGTTCCGTCAATTACATGCCCAGGGCCATACCATAATTCTGGTTACCCATGAGGAGAATATTGCCCGTTATGCCCAGAGAATCCTCTATATAGTTGATGGTGAGATTACAAGGGATGAGGTGATCTCCTGATGTTTTTGGAAACCCTAAAAATTGCCTTGCGGAGTTTATATAGTAATAAGCTGCGGACCTTTCTTTCCATGTTGGGTATTATTATTGGTGTTGCAGCAGTTATAGCTATTATATCTATTGCTGCTGGCAGCCGGGCCCAGGTAACCAGCAGTATCTCTGAAATGGGTTCTAATATAATTACTATTAGCCCAGGTTTCCGTAGGGGGCGGTTTGGCCAATTTGGCTCCAGTGCTGAGAATATTTTTACCATGGAACTGGCAGAGGCTATAGTTGCTTATTGTCCAGCGGTCAAAAGCATTGCCCCTAATAGCCAGACTTCCGGTTATTTTATGTATGATAATAATAATTATATGGGTACTCTGGTTGGTACAACCATGGATTATCTGGAAATAAATAATTATCAAACCGGCCTGGGGAAATTTTTCAGTAGCTATGATCTGGAAGAGGCTACTGATGTCATAGTTCTTGGCTCAGAATTGGTAAAAAACATATATGGGGAGAAGAATCCCCTGGGAAGCCGGATAAGCTTTTATAATAATAACCAGCGCCTGGTATTCCGGGTTATCGGGGTTATGGAAGAAAAGGGCCTGGGGCTTACCGGCAACCTGAATAATAGTGCCTTTATACCTATCAGTACTTATCTTAATACCATAGGTAATGGCAAACATGTGGATAGTTTTCTGGCCCAGGCTAATTCTGCAGCTGAAGCCAGCGCAGCAGTTGCCCAGATCGATTATTTATTATCTAAATATGCCAGCAGTAGAGAGGATTACCGCCTGATGAGCCAGGATGAGTTGCTGGAAACCATCAATCAGGTTACAGGAACCATGACCTTGATGCTAGGTGGAATAGCCGGTATTTCCCTCCTGGTTGGGGGAATAGGCATAATGAATATAATGCTGGTTTCTGTAACAGAGCGGACCAGGGAAGTAGGTATTCGTAAGGCCCTGGGAGCCAAAAGGAGGCATATCCTGAGCCAATTTATCGGTGAAGCAATGACCTTAAGCAGTATTGGCGGCCTGATTGGTATCCTGATCGGTTATGGTATTGCCTCCAGTATATCCCGCCTGGGCGGCTGGCCCCTGATTTTTTCTTTGCCAACAGTAATTTTGTCCTTTGGTTTTTCTCTGGGGGTAGGTTTGTTCTTTGGCATATACCCTGCCTATAAGGCTTCCAGGCTTGATCCAGTACAGGCCTTAAGCTATGAATAAACTTTGCTGCCTTTAGGCCGCGGCATATATGTTACCACCAAAAATAATTGCAGGATTTCTGTATTTATGTTAATATTTAATCATAGTTGGATACTTTTGTTTACTTAAGTTCCTCTTTGTATAGTTCAGGTAAGAATATAATTTAATAGGGATAAATAATACAGGTTGTATTCATGGTATCTGGCAGAAGTACCATGAGACATTAAAATGGGAAACAGGTGCAAGGCCTGTGCGGTCCCGCCGCCGTATGGTTTATAGGACGGTTTATCATGCCACTGGGTAAAACCGGGAAGGCAAACCGTTGTCAGAACCGAGCCGGAAGACCTGCCTGTATTATCAACACCAGAAACTCACGGGCCATGAGGGGGTGTTTTATATAAGGATAGTAATTTACTAATATGTAATTACTTATATATCACCCTTTCAATGAAAATTGAAAGGGTTTTTTATTTAGTGATGGTTCTTCAAGGTTTTTAATTTAAGAACTTTTAAATTGGATTTTAATTTTAAGGGGTTTTTGATTAAGGTTTTTAAAGTACAGGATCAGGAGTGATTGAAATGGATAAAAAAAAGATTTTATTAATTGTACTGGTTATTGTTCTGGCCGGGGCCCTGCTCTTTGTCTATAATAAGTTTTTCTTACCAGAGGGGGTAGCAGGTGAGAAAGAGGTTTCCATACGGATCATTATAGAAGAGGAGCAGGTGGACAGGCTTTTTACCTATAAAACAGACCATGAATTTCTCTATGAGCTTTTGAAGGAAAAGGAAGAGGAACTGGGGGCCAGTTTTGAGGAATTTAGTTTTGGTGTAATGTTAAAAGGCTTAATGGGTTATGAAGCAGAGCAGGCCAGGAATGAATTTTTCCATATCTCCATAAATGGGGAGGATGCCATGGAGGGTATCCAGCAGATACCCATAAAAGATGGTGATACCTATACCTTCCAGCTGATGAAGTGGTAATATGAAGAATAATGTCAAGGAGATAGCCCTGATCGGCCTGCTGAGTGCAACGATCACTGCAGCTAAATTTGCTTTAAGCTTCATACCAAATATAGAGATAGTTACTCTCCTTTTTATACTCTATACAACGGTTTTCGGTCTGAGGCCCACCTTGCTTGCATCCTTTATCTTTTCGACTACGGAAATCTTTATCTATGGGTTTTCTACCTGGTTGGTCGGTTATTACATTATCTGGCCGGCCCTGATTCTCCTGACCTATTTCCTGCAGAAGAGGATTAGGAGCGAATACGGTTTTGCCCTGTTGGGGGGTCTTTTCGGTTTCCTTTTCGGCTTCTTTTTTGCCCTGGTGGAGTCCTGTTTTTATGGTATCTTTTACGGTATCTCCTACTGGATAAAAGGCATCCCATTTGATATAATACATGGTGTATCTAATTTTATTATAATTTTGTGCTTATATAAGCCCCTGGAGAAGATGTTAAAAGCATTTGTAAATAATGGGAGATAGAAGGTGTGGATATGCCTCTTATCAATGATGAATTGAAAAGGAAAATGGGTAAAATCAAGATGTTTATTATGGATGTGGATGGCACCCTGACTGATGGCAAGATCTACCTGGGCAATGAGGGTGAAGAGCTGAAGGCCTTCAATGTCAAGGACGGCCTAGGTATTAATCTTTTGCATCAGGCAGGGATCATTACAGCCATAATTACCGGCAGGAGATCGGAGATAGTCAGTATCAGGGCCAGGGAATTAGGTATAGGAGAAGTTTATCAGGGAGTAGAGGATAAACTGGCTACCTATGCTCAATTAAAGGAGCAATATGGCCTGGAGGATGAAGAGATCGCCTATATAGGTGATGATCTGAATGATTTGCCGATTATGGAAAAGGCAGGTTTAAGTTTTACTGTCAGGGATGGGGCCAGAATACTCCAGGAAAGATGTGATTATACTGCCAGTAAAAATGGTGGTGAAGGGGCAGTAAGGGAAATAATTGATATGATCCTGGAATCTATCAGGTCCCTGTAGGCAAAAATTTGCTTCCATTGTTTCTTGACAGACTTTTTGCCAGGTGTTATAATCATAAATCGAAGGCTCTGAAGAAGATAGAGAAAAATTGATTTTTATTCTCTTGACAGCCTTTTGTAGAGATGTTATAATCTTAAAGCGAGTGACAATTTTGGAGGGGTGTCCGAGTCCGGTTGAAGGTGACAGACTTGAAATCTGTTGTACCCGCAAGGGTACCGAGAGTTCGAATCTCTCCCCCTCCGCCATAATCTGCTAACGTGGCTCAATTGGTAGAGCAGCTGACTTGTAATCAGCAGGTTACCGGTTCAAGTCCGGTCGTTAGCTCCATTGCCGGGGTGGCGGAATAGGCAGACGCATCGGACTTAAAATCCGGTGGGTATTTATACCCGTGCCGGTTCGAGCCCGGCTCCCGGCACCATTTATAGGGGCCCATAGCTCAGTTGGTCAGAGCAACCGGCTCATAACCGGTCGGTCCCAGGTTCGAGTCCTGGTGGGCCCACCAATAGATAATAAGAAGAGGTTATTCCGATTAAGGGATAACCTTTTTTTATTTGGAAAAAGGAGTAAATCTTTCTATAGAGAATAAATAAGCAGGGGAATTTTATAATTAAATAGTTTAGGAATAAACTATTTATTAATAAAATATTTATTTATTAAAAGTTTAGATATTAAATTTAGACTTAAAATTATATTTAAACTTAAAAGCAAATACAAAACTTATATATAAAAATAAATTTAAAATTTCAAATTCAAAAAATAGGGTTTTTGCTTATCTAAGTTTTCAGAAAGGAGCCAGCTATGGAAAGTGTAACAGGGAGAGAGGTCTATAGATCTCTTAGAAAGACTTACCGGTCCTTAAAAAGGGAGTTCAAAAAGATTGCTGAAGACAATGGCTTAACCTGGGCCCAGTTTCATGCCCTCTATCATATTAATGAAGAAGGTATTCCCTTTAATTATTTATCAGAACATCTCCACTGTCATGCCAGCAATTTAACTGGCCTGATAGACCGGATGATTGAGAAAGGCATTGTTCAAAGGGAGCAATCCCTGGAGGATAGGCGGGTCTGGTTAATTAAATTGACAGAGAAGGGCCGGGATTTTAAGAACATGTTGCTCCCGGCTTACCAGGATAGTATAGAAGACCGCTTTGCAGTACTAAAGCAGGAAGAACTGGATACCCTGTATAGGCTGTTGGAGAAGTTAAGGGAAGGTAATTGTTAGAGATATATTAAGAAAGGTCTGAAAATATAAAGTTATAAAAAGGCTATGAAAAATACGGGGAAAGGAAACAGGAGGATAGATATGAAAATACTGGGGAGGAAAAGAGCTACTCCAAAAACTGAATACAGCCAATCCTTTTATAAAAAAGAAGAACTGCCGGCCTTTCTTCAGGAGAGGATCAAGCCTATTCTGCAGGAAGGAGAAGAGGCTGAACTGGTTTTTATTGCTGACCTGAGCCTTGATGGGAAATTTGCAGAGGAACTGCTAGTGGTAACAGGGAGGCGGATACTGAATCTCTCTTCCCTGGAGCAGGCACTGCCAGAGGTCCTGGCAGTAGACCTGGAGGATATAGATAATGTTGCCTTACGGCAATTGACCGGTAATAATATTTTGAAGGCCAGGACCAGGGAGGGGAGCCTGGAAATACTGCGTTGTACTCCGGCCCTCTTGATGGACCTGAATGATTTCTTGAAAAACCTGGATGAATTAATGGAGAGGATTTTTGCCAGGAAGGATTTTACGGAAAGATTACACTTTGCAGATCGGGGACGGCAAAATATAAAATATTGTCCCAAATGCGGCAGGCCTGTTTCTCCACGTAGAAATGTCTGTATGCATTGCCTGGATAAGAGGAGATTGCTTTTCCGTTTATTATCCTATGTCAGGCCATATCTTTTGGTCTTTATCCTGACCTTCCTCATGTTGGGGGCAGTTACCTTTATTTCTCTATTGCCTCCATTGATTAATAGGAGCCTGCTTGATGATGTTATCGTACCTGCCATTGGGGCAGAGGGCCAGGCCTATATAGAAGGTGCTGGTACCATTTCCCACCTGTTGACTTCCTTAGCTCCCCGGGGGTCTATTGAATTATTGCTGATTATTGTTATTACTATGTTGGTCATCAATCTTTTGACCAGCCTGCTGGCTACAGGCCGGATGTATCTGGTCAGCTGGTTGGGCCAGAAGATAATTGTTGATTTGCGGGAGGAGGTTTATAGCCATCTCCAGAGCCTTTCTTTGAATTTCTATAATAAAGAGTCAACAGGCCAGATCATGTCCCGGGTTACCTCTGATGTAGACCGGTTGCAGCATTTTTTGAGTGAGGATATTCAGCGCCTGGCCCAGGATGTTTTTACACTGGTTTTTATAATGGCTATACTTTTTAATTTAAGCTGGAAGCTGGCTATTTTAATAATCCTGCCGGCACCCTTATTGGTTTTCCTGACCCTGTATTTCCGCAATAAACTAAGGCGGATTTACCGCACCCTCTGGAAAAAGTATGCCAGTATTAATACCATTCTGGCTGATACTATCCCCGGTATCAGGGTAGTAAAGGCTTTTGCCCAGGAGAAGAGGGAGATTGCCAGGTTCAAGAGGCGGAGCAGGAGTGTTTTTGCAGAGGAGATTAATTCTTTAAAGGTCCGGACCATTTATTCGCCCAGTATGCAATTTTTAACCTATCTGGGGACAATCTTTATCTGGTGGTTTGGCGGCAGGCAGGTTATCATGGGGGAACTATCGATCGGTACCCTGATGGCCTTTACCGGCTATATGTGGCAGTTTTACACTCCGGTACAGGATCTCTGCCATATGAACCACAGGTTTCAGAGGACAGCTACTTCGGCAGACAGGGTTTTTGAAGTACTGGATACCCAGCCGGATATAGCAGATAGTATTGATGCCTATGAAGTGGAGGAGATTAAAGGGGAGGTAGAGTTTAAAAACCTGACCTTCCGTTATGAGAGGGGAGAAACAGTCCTGAAGGACATTTCCTTTAAGGTGGAGCCCGGGGAGGTCATAGGCCTGGTTGGCCATAGTGGGGCTGGTAAAACCACCCTGATCAATCTGATCTGCCGTTTTTATGACCCGGATGAAGGTGCTATTTACATAGATGGCCATAATATCAAGGATATCAGTATAAATAGCTTAAGGAGCCAGATCGGTGTAGTTTTACAGGAACCTTTCCTTTTCAGTGGTACCATTGCTGAAAATATAGCCTATGGCCGGCCAGATGCTTCTATCAGTGATATTATTGCTGCAGCTAAGGCTGCCAATGCCCATGATTTTATCATGGATTTTCCTGATGCTTATGAAACCCATGTGGGAGAGAGGGGGGTCCGCCTCTCCGGTGGTGAGAAACAGCGGATTTCCATTGCCAGGGCCTTGCTGAAGGATCCCAGGATATTGATTCTGGATGAAGCCACAGCCTCTGTAGATACAGAGACAGAGCTGGAGATTCAGCAGGCTCTGGAAAGGCTGGTCAAGAACAGGACAACCTTTGCCATAGCCCACAGGCTTTCTACCCTGCGGAATGCCAACAGGTTATTTGTCCTGGAAGATGGAGAAATTGTGGAAATGGGCAGCCATGAGGAATTACTGGCCAGAGATGGGGTTTATGCCAGATTGTCCAGGATGCAGAGGGAGATCCATGCCATATAGAAAATATCTGTTAGATAGGGAACTGCCGTCAGCTGGCAGATAGGCAAGAGCTGGCGAAAGGGTGGTTATACCATGGAGGATGTCCAGGCTGTGGGGATAGAGCCAGAGAGAGGGGGTATTTTAGTGGAGAAAAGAGGGTCCCTGTTAAATGAAGAGTTGAGATTATTGGCAGGAAAAGAATTAAAAATATCTAAGGATCAGGAGGGCAATCTCGGGCTGGAGATAAAAGGCGAGCTATATGATAAGATTGAGGTAAAGAGGACCTTCCCTTATTCCTATAAAGATAAGTACATATTATTGAAAGATAAAGAAGGTAAGGAGATTGGTATCCTGGAGTATCTGGCAGAACTGGAGTCAGAATCCCGCCAGCTTTTAGAAGAAGAACTGGAAAAGGTTTATTATATACCTCAGATCCAGCAGGTCCTCAATATTGAATACAGGATGAGGACACCTATCTGGACTGTAAAAACAGATAGAGGCAGGGTTAGCTTTGAGCTGGCCAGAAGGAGTGATGCCAAATTTATCAATGCCAGACATCTGGTCATCAAGGATGCAGCCGGATCCAGGTATGAGGTCCTTGATTATTCCAAACTGGATGCCAGGAGCCAGGAGCTAATAGAGCGGGAGGTTTAAATAATCAGCAGAATGTTGACAATTCTTCTTTTTTTTGTTATTATAATGATAAATTAAAGAAAAGGGATTATATGACTGGCGGATAACATGGAATTAACCATGGGGGAATATAATCCTGGAGAATGGTCGCCCGCCTGGACAGGTCTTTCCTGTACAGGTGGGCTTTTTGTTTTTATTATCTATTTGTTTATTATGAATAGAGGGAATTGTCGGAATTTGTCTCATTTCCTTGTTTTAATTAGTTAAGAATGTTATAATGAAAACATAGAAAACAGAGTAGAATACTCAAGTATAAAAAATAGTACATTTTACCCTTGCCAGAAGTTATAGGTAGTAGGCAGGAGGGCGTAGCTTTATTACTGATGGCATGAAATAAGTCTATAAGGAAAAGGGAGGTATTGCATGTCATTGGATGTATTTAAAGGCAGTAAATGGCGGGAAGAGGTAGACGTCAGGGATTTTATTCAGGAAAACTTTACTCCATATCTTGGAGAGCCTTCTTTTCTAAAAGGAGCTACTCCCAGGACCAAAAAATTATGGGACCAGTGTAGTAAACTCCTGTGGGAGGAGCTGGAAAAGGGTGGAGTTCTGGATGTTGATGTAGATACAGTAGCAGATATCAATGCCTATGAGGCCGGCTATATTGATAAAGATGCTGAATTAATCGTAGGCTTACAGACCGATGCTCCATTAAAGAGGACTCTTAATGTTTATGGTGGGATTAGAATGGCCAGACAGGCTGCAGAAGCCTATGGCTATAAAGTAAATCCAGAGATTGAGGAGATCTTTACCAGGTACAGAAAAACACATAATGACGGGGTTTTTGATGTTTATACACCGGAATTAAGGGAGATAAGGCGTTCCGGGGTGATTACCGGCTTGCCTGATGCCTATGGCCGGGGCAGGATTATTGGGGATTACCGCCGGGTAGCCCTTTATGGTGTAGATAGATTGATAGAGGCCAAAGAGGAAGATAAGGCCAATTTAAAGGGGCCCATGACTGAAGAAGTAATCAGGTTAAGGGAAGAAGTCAGTGAACAGATTAGGGCCCTGGAGAAATTAAAGGGTTTAGGTGAAACCTATGGCTTTGATCTTGCCCGCCCTGCAGAAAATGCCAGGGAGGCTATCCAGTGGACTTATCTGGCTTATCTGGCAGCTATTCAGGAGAATAACGGGGCAGCCATGTCCTTTGGCAGGGTTGCAGAATTCTTCGATATCTTCATCGAGAGGGATATTGCTGCAGGGAGACTGACTGAGGAAGAGGCCCAGGAACTGATTGATGATTTTGTCATCAAGCTGAGACTGGCCAGACAATTGAGGACACCGGCCTATAATGACCTCTTTAGCGGAGACCCCCTGTGGGTGACCATTGTCCTGGGCGGCCTGGATCTAAACGGCCAACCCCTTGTCAGCAAGACCAGTTACAGGATACTTAACACACTTTATAATCTGGGACCGGCACCGGAGCCAAACCTGACCATCCTCTGGTCCGAGAAATTACCTGAGCCATTCAAAAGGTTCTGCAGCCAGGTTTCGATAGATACCAGTTCTGTGCAGTATGAGAATGATGATGTGATGAGGCCGAATTTCGCCGATGACTATGGTATTGCCTGTTGTGTTTCTGCCCTGACACCAGGTAAAGATATTCAGTATTTTGGTGCCAGGTGTAACCTGCCCAAGACACTCCTTTATGCCTTAAATGGCGGCAGGGATGAGATGACCGGCAGCCAGGTAGGCCCGGCCTTTGCACCGTATCAGGGAGAAGTGTTGGAATATGATGAGGTCATGAAGAGGTTTGACCAGTTCCTGGACTGGTTGACAGAGAAATATGTAGATGCCCTGAATATAATCCATTACATGCATGATAAATATGCCTATGAGGCAATCCAGATGGCCCTACATGATACAGAAGTAAGGAGGATCATGGGCTTTGGTGTTGCTGGCCTGTCCATTATTGCTGATTCCTTAAGTGCCATTAAATTTGCCCAGGTAAAACCAATCAGAAATGAAGAAGGCCTGATTGTAGACTTTGATATTGAAGGAGACTTCCCCAAATTTGGTAATGATGATGACCGGGTAGATGAACTGGCGGTAGAGGTTGTTAAGTTATTTATGAACAAATTGAAGCGGCATAAGCTTTATAGGGGAGCCATCCATTCCATGTCTATTCTGACCATTACTTCCAATGTGGTCTATGGAAAGAAAACCGGTAATACCCCAGATGGGCGTAAGGCTGGAATTGCCTTTGCTCCAGGTGCAAACCCCATGCATGGCCGGGATACTTCTGGTGCCATAGCATCCTTGAATTCTGTAGCCAAATTACCCTATGAATATTGTCAGGATGGTATTTCCAATACCTTCTCCATTGTCCCGGATGCCCTTGGCAGGAATGAAGAGGAACAGGTTGATAATCTGGTCTCAATCCTGGATGCTTACTTTAGCCAGGGAGCCCATCATCTGAATGTTAATGTTCTCCACAGGGAAACCCTGCTGGATGCAGTGGAACATCCGGAGAAATATCCCCAGCTTACTATCAGGGTCTCTGGTTATGCAGTGAACTTTATTAAGTTAACCCCTGAACAGCAAAAAGAAGTAATTGCCCGTACCTTCCACGAACAGATGTAATTAAGGTCAGGGAAACTTTAAAGCAAGTGGACTTTAAGGGGCCAGGCCCAAACCAGTAATTGCAGTTTAGTCTTCTCCAGGATTTAAAGCTGGCCTGGCTTAAAATATAGAAAGAGGGGTGTTATTATGACGGAAGGTTATATTCATTCCATTGAAACCCTCGGTACACGGGATGGCCCTGGCATCAGGTTTGTTGTTTTTATGCAAGGTTGTCCCTTAAGATGTAAGTATTGTCATAACCCTGATACCTGGAGATTACAGGAAGGTAAAAAGCTAAGTATAGATGAGTTAATGGAGAAGATCGAAAAATGCAAACCCTATATTCAGCGTTCCAGGGGAGGAGTAACCATATCAGGTGGTGAACCCACCTTACAATTTGATTTTACACTGGACTTATTGAAACGCTGCCAGGAGGCAGGTTTGCATACTGCTGTAGATACTTCAGGCTATGTAGACAGGAATAAATTTAAAGAGATGCTGGCCTATGTAGATCTGGTCTTACTGGATATAAAACAGATTGATGGAGTAAAACATCAGGAACTGACTGGGGTCAGTAATGAGAGGACCCTGGCTATAGTTGATTTGATGGAAGAGGAGGGCCAGCCTTACTGGGTCCGCCATGTGGTAGTTCCCGGTTATACAGATGGAGAAGAAGATTTGACTGGCCTGGCCCGCTTTCTTCAGGAGAAAAAGTATCTGGAAAGGGTGGAACTCCTTCCTTACCATAATCTTGGTGCTTATAAATGGCAGGAGTTGGGGCTGAAGTATGAATTAGGAGATGTTAAACCACCTGACCAGAAAAAGATGAAGGAGATCAGGGATCTTTTCCGGGCATATGGCCTTAAAGTATAATAGATTTCAAGGGAGGCTGTTTCAGTCTCCCTCTTTTATGAAAGGAATCAGGATTTTGTAAATGGCGGTAAATATGTTATAATTAGCAGGAAACAGGTGCTGATTATTTATCAAATTTAGCCCAGAAGAAGAAGCAAAAGAAGGTGTATTTATGAAATTGTACAAATATGAAATCCATGCCCATACAGCTGAAACCAGCAAATGTTCCAGGATATCTGCTGTAGACCTGGTCAGGTTTTACAAAAGCAGGGGTTATGCCGGGCTCTGTATTACTGACCATTTTTTGAATGGGAATACGGTGGTACCGGAGGATTTGCCCTGGGAGGAAAGGATAGAACTATTTTATCAGGGTTTTGAAAAGGCCTACCTGGAAGGCCAGAGAATAGGCATAGATGTGTTTTTTGCCTGGGAATCTACTCATAAAGGTACTGATTTCTTAACCTATGGACTGGATAAGGAATGGCTTTTGAGTCATCCCGATTTACTTGAGCTTACCATTAATGAATATTTTGACCTTGTCCATAGAGATGGAGGCTATATAGTCCATGCCCATCCTTTTCGGGAAGCAGCCTATATAGATACAATCAGATTAGTACCCTGGAAAACCGATGCTGTAGAGGTTATCAACGCCAGCCGTCCTGATTTTGAAAATAAGTGTGCAGACCAGTATGCTGATAACTATAACTTAATTAAGGTAGCCGGTTCTGATAATCATGATGGCTATATGGATAGGCTGGCTGGTATAATGACCCGGGAACCTCTAAAGAGTATTGAGGAGATGGTTGAGGCTATCAGGACAGGGCAGTTTGAGATTTTTGTGGATTATTTAAGTGAATAATCATCATCAGGGCTTTCCTTCTGGAAAGCCCTTTTTTATTTTTAGGCTTATTAATATATTCTGGTTCCTATATTCTTGAGGAGGAGCTGGGAACAGTGAGAATAAAAATCCTGGAGGGGAGCAGACTATAAAGAAAAAATAGGGATGTGTTTTCTATGGCACAGAGAGAGGCTTTTCGCAATTTCCAGGAAAAGAGGATGGAGATCTTCAGGGAACTGGTCAGGTATATCTGGGAGAATAAATTGACCAGGGAGAACCTGGATAAAATAGCAGATAAGATTGTTCAAAAATATTCCTTTGAGACAGAGGATATCCCCTTTGTAAAGGACCATATCAGGGTAGCTATGGGCCTGGACCCCAGGCAGAGTGCAGTTTTCAGCAATGAGCTGGCAGAACTCCAGAGTAAGGATAGGTGGAAAGCCCAATACTGGCCAGGATAGAAGGGGCCTGTCAGGACTGTGGGGAGAAGTTTGAGGATTGTACCTGTTATGAGGCCTGTAAATATGAAGCCCAGATGTACAAAAGAGGGGCAGGGCCCCTAATTATTGATGATAAATGCTTAAGTTGCGGCCGGTGTACTGTAGCCTGTTCTTATGGCGCTCTGGCCGATAAGATTGAGTTTCTGCCTCTGGTGAAGCTATTGAAGGATGAGGAGGGGCTGGTCTTTGCTGCTGCAGCACCCTCTATTGCTGGCCAGTTTGGCGATGAGGTAACTGTGGCCCAATTGCGTACGGCCTTTAAACTGATGGGTTTTGAGGATATGGTAGAGGTAGCCCTTTTTGCTGATATTTTGACTATCAAGGAGGCCTATGAGTTTGATCATCTGGTCAAGACCAGGGATGATTTCTTTTTGACCAGTTGTTGTTGCCCGGTCTGGATTAATATGGTGGAACGGAGTTTCCCGGAACTCTTTGCTCATATGTCTCCCTCGGTTTCCCCCATGGTGGCTGCAGGCAGATTCTTAAAAAAACTATATCCAGGGGCAAAGGTGGTTTTTATCAGTCCCTGTACTGCCAAAAAGGCGGAGGCCAAGGATCCCCGCCTGGCTGATGCCATAGATTTTGTGATTACCTATCAGGAACTGAAAGAAGTCTTTACAGTTCTGGAACTGGACCCTGCCCAATTGCCCGAAGATGATAAAGATCATGCCTCCTTTGCCGGCAGGCTTTATACCCGGACAGGGGGAGTCAGCTTATCCGTTAAAACCGTTGTCAACCGGATTGCCCCTGACCGTTTAATCAACCTTAAAGCCAGAAGGGTTGATGGGGCTAAGAATTGTAAGGAGATACTGGAAAAATTAAAGAAGGGGGAAGACCTGGGGGCTAATTTTATTGAAGGTATGGGCTGTCTTGGTGGCTGTGTGGGAGGGCCCAAGACTAATAT